>JGI24159J19872_10001995_pt1 | contig 23651 bp, 13 predicted proteins | sample Ectturendosymbi4_FD_19872 | JGI IMG/M metagenome (IMG submission 19872) | reverse complement strand
GAGATCGCCCATTTCTCAACCGCACACACTTGGTCTTCGACGAGGTTATTCCGATGGGAAGGCAGTAGGCAACACGACCGGACTCCGACGAAGATTGGAGAATTTCCCTGCTACAGTCATTATGCCGAGCGCTTGGCCAGACTGAAGCAAGTTCCAAATTTTAAGGCTTGGCACGACCCGAACCACGCGAACAACGACCTACCAGACATGAAGCGATCGCTCTAACCACTAGGCCACACGTCCGGCCACACCATTGGCCCAATATAACCACCGAAACCTTATATGTGAAGTGTCTTTCTAGACCATGACTTGATATGAAGAAAAAAACGGATCTAAAACGAGAATGACGTTTTCTACGCTCAAAAAATTCCCCTCTAAAAATCTCCTTTTTGGTGGTACACTGCATAAAATTTGTATGATATGTATGCATTGCCAGCGCTACCATTAGGCGAACTAGGCAGCTGCCTAGGGCCAGTCCCGTCGCCACGAGGGGGCATTGGTGGAATTAGCCCCCCAAACAAAGCTCCAAGCCCCCAAAATTGAAACATTAAACACTATAAATCAGTGGAGTTTTGTCAATTTTTAGAATGTCAAGCCCCCCCGTTCAAACGCAAAGTACCCCTTATTGAAAATTGTCTTGTGACGGTTCTGCCCAGGGCGCTAGGCAAAAGGGGGCGCCAAAAATATAACTACGTGGTTCAGAAAGTGACGAACGTACATCAAGAAAAGATAATTAACATGATGAAAGTGAATGAAACTCACGTTCAAGCAGCTTTTGAGAAGATAGAGGTACGGCACTATTTCAGGTTTGCTGCAAGAAGGGTTAATATTTTTCCTATTAATCTCAATTTCACATAAATTATATAGGTTAAGTTATGTCGCAATTTGGTATAAATTTCATTCATGTAATAAACTTTTCTAATGTGGCCACGGGGACAGTGCCCCCCAAATTCTGTTTTGTACAGAAAAATGTGTTTTAAACATGGAGTAAAACCAAAATCGTTCGCCCCTAAAAGTGTATTTTGTCCCCTAAGCCTTACAACCTACGGGTCCTACTGGCTACGGGTCTATGTAGATTAGGCATCTTTGTACAGGAGTATGGCCGCTGGAATCGATATTTCCTAAGATGCTCGCAAGTCTATCAATGGCGTGCTGCCAGGGCCACAAAGCATGCCCTGCAGGCCATACTTTATGAATCTCAATGAAAAATTTTAAGGTTATCATCTCTGTTCTTTTCATTTCTTGATTTTTCCTAGCTGCGCCGTTTTTACTGGAGTAAGTTTATGTCGAAATCTTCACTAAATCATGTTTCAGCCATCTAGTGTAGTCAGATTAGGAAACACTGCCGAAACGGCTGCATTTTTAGCTTTAGTAACCTAGCTAAGTGGTGGGCAAACACTTTTGGGCGCGACTCTAAAATAGTTATAAATTCTCGCGACCCAAACATTTCGTGAGCATATAATTGTGTGGAAAATACTGTATAAGCGGCACCCTGGGGTCATGGCATCCCCAGCAGGCGTGGTGACCACGTGGTTCTACGTAAGCAAGCATAGGAGCGCTCTTCACACATCAGTAGCTGCAGATGTTTGTCTGGCTTCTCGACTGGTGCACGCAATCTCGTGCTCACTATTTGGATTTTTCCACTATGGAGAAAAGTTTGTGGTTTTGGGGAGAAAATTACCCCAGGTTATAGTTAGTATGACTTTTTTTCTTTTTTTCCGTGTGAAATAGGGCTGTAATTGTAGCAATAAGGGGCTAAAATTCACTCACAGCGTACTTCACGTTCTTCCACACCAGGAGAAGTTCTTCAAGTCCAGTATATTTTTTTACATGATCGTTTTTATGTCAGTTCTTCGTTACTTTTACTTGCAACATCAACGCGGGGTGATTTCTCGGTCAGGTGTGGTTTTCCTTTTCCTCAATGACAGCATCAAAGTAAAGTGCAAAGTAACTTTATTAGTGCACGAACCACGGACTAAGTGTTACATTTCCAGTGTAGTTTTTGAAACCAACCTTAATTGAAAGAAATTACCTTTTTATTTTCGAAAAATGGCTGAAATTTCCCCCGGGTTGGTGTTCGTGTGACAAAAAAGTAGCGTTGTTGTTCCAGACTTTTAATATATCAATTTTAAGACGACTAATGACAATAGCAATTTTCTTGCACAAAATTTTATGAAACTTAGCACATAAAATAGTAAATGATTGCATTTATTCTGTCTAATGAGAATGGCAAATTTGAAATGTAAATTTAAATTATTTCGTGACGCAGAGTCACAGGCGTGGCCAGGGGTCCAAGGGGGCCATTTCCACCAAAATTTTTAGCATATCTAGTCATTTTGTGCTTTGATAGGCATGCCAAACAAATACTGTTGCTCGCCTAAAATCAAACATTTTGGCCCTCTCAAATTTTTTGGCCCTCCCAAAATTTGGTCTGGCCACGACACTTCCCAGAGTGGAAGGTCTCGTGAACCAAATTTGGGGCCGCAATCCACAAAATTGCGGACATCTGGCCTAGCTAACCAATCAGATTTCGATTAGAGGACGCACCACCGTAATTTATGTAACAAATATATACCAGCTGGCACGCACCATGACCAACGTGGTGACCTTCGCGAACGTCAGAGGTTTGTTGCGCATGCGGGAAGTCGTCGATTGTTACGACATCAGACTGTAAAAAGGTTTACAGAGGCCTATGTTAGAATTTTTGCTTATGCGAATGCTGTAACGGAATTTGGTGTTCAAATAAACGCGGCATGCATCTAACAAATCTAACAAATTAGTTTGATGAAAAAAATCGCCCAAGGATCTTTTTCGGGGAAGTGGTGCTGGAATGGACCTTGCCTGGGTCCGACCGGTAATTTTAAGATGTGCAAAGAGAATGTATCTGTTTATGCTTACCAAGTAAACTCGGTGGGCAATTTTGCAAAAAGGTACTGCTACGGTTGATTGCATGACGTCATAAACTATGAGGGGGTGCTGAAAATGGATCTTGCCTAGGGATAGGGCGCTGGAATGGCTTGCGCCGGCCCTGTATATATGTTTCGCTGCGCAGATACGATTTTGTTGCGAAAGTGATCAAACAATGGACGTCGGGAAGTAAAAAATAGTTTGGTCCGAAAATAATGGATGTCACGTGCCCCAGGAAAACGTAATCAATTTATGGGTGGCATACCCTACTTCTACTGACTCCTATAGCATTTTTAAGGATTCCTGAGCAGGGTTTTAACATACTGAATACTGAATTCACGTTTACTGTAATTTAAAAAGTAATAATATTATATCGAAAGATCTCTAAGTTGCGAGGTTATCATTTCAATAATCGACCACAACTTACTTCTTACAGAATCTCCAGCTCTTGTTCGGGAAACAATGAAACAGATAAGCTATTACCAGGATTCCTAACATGCAGCTGCCAAACTGTACGTCGGTAAAATCCCGCACCCAGGCTGCAAAACCGAGTAAAGCAAGGAAGACCACTCGAACTGCCACAACAAGAAAGTTGGCAACAGCTGATGGTAACAGCCTGATGGCCTTAACAATGTAGCTCATTAAGTCCACAAGATAGACGTGGTAACTGGCAACATTTTGACCCGATGTGTACATATTTGGTGGTACCACCAATTATGTATCTTTACAGTCCTCTTTTTTGACGTAAAGTGACATCTTAGCGGCCTTATAATACCACCAGGCCACGGATTTTACCAACGTTTTGCCAGATAAATTACCACCAGGCCACGGATTTTACCAACGTTTTGCCAGATAAATTACCACCAGTGTTTTTTCTCCAAATACTGGCCTTGAAGATACAAGTTCATGTCAAATTTGTGCTTTTAACTGTGACATCACAAACGAATTTCTGCACAAACTAACTGCTCAACTAGCAGTAGGTTCAAACACAGTGGTGTCACTCCTAGCGTTTTTCCACTAGATCTAGTGTTTTTGCATTTCATCTAGTGTTCTAGTGTTTTTTCATAGCTATCTAGTGTTTTTTCTTTGAGTGAGCTGAATGTAATGAATTACACAATTTTGTATAATTGTAACTGTATCTGAGACTTTTTGATTTTATGCAATTGTAATTTGCTAAAAATATTATATCTAATTGTATCTTAAATTACACAAGAACATATAATCTGTTTTGAGTTAAACCACTACGAAGTCACTGTGGTCATCTGTTAAAAGTTTCAGTGACTACTTGTAGAAAGTAATACAAGCGTTGCTGTTATCTCCCGTTTTCTCTGTCTCTAGCTTACGAGTGGCGCAATGTGCATGTTTGCATTGCAACACATTTTTACGACACCAGTTTTCTTGTAATCTGACACATCTGTCACATATTTGTAATCTAGTGCTGTTTTGTGAATCTCGTGTTTTTTATCATGAAATCTAATACTTTTCCGTAACAACAGAGTGACAACACTGTTCAAATAAAATCCTGCCTGTCAGCAACCGTTCAACAATGCGTTGCTGCAGCACAATATGACTTTTTTCTCAAGAAAGAGAAAGAACCCATGCATGCCACTCCTTATGTTCCTCATGCTTCGTTTTTTTCTGCGTTGTCTTCTTTTTCAAAGCAGTTGTTTACAAAAAGCAGAAGGGGAAAAAACACCAAGTGAAATAATGCAATATTTGCCACAGTCAAGATGAAACTTCCACATAGTCTACTCATCACACTTGTGCAAAGAAAGGACAAAGTCCAATCTCATCCAGTTAGATCTAGATGCCGTTGAGTAACTCAGCGCACAGATAATATTGAGGAAATTTCACAAATGAATCGTTGCAGTGCCACTACTTATTTTTCAATCAAAACGCGATGACATTAATCGTAACGTGCTGACATTAGGCTAATGCACCTTACCGTAAAGGTGGATGAGGTATTGTACTGAAAACTTCGAAGTGTAGATCGCCCTCAGAGAATTCAACCAAAGGGTGTACTAAAAGCGGTAGTCGCAAACCACACTTTTTACTGCCAATTGCTTGAAATAATACTCCCCAAATTTTCACTTAAAATAATCCACTTTCTGAAACATGATGAATGAGGTGTCACTGTTCAGCCCTTATTGCTAGTTTAAGTAAGAGAAAATAGATGCTCAACGTGAAGTTGGCTCTTTGGTAATAATGCCATGATTTAAAATATGCTTTAGTTGAATGCGTATACGGTTGCGAACCAAAGATTTTCAAAATAAACACCGACTAACATGGGTGTGGGAAGGGGTGACACTGGGGTGGCCTTTTCCCCCACTGGATTTTGAAATTTGATATTTTGATGTCTTCATATCATATTTTTAGTAGAAAAAGGCTGTTCTTTTAGTTTGGTGTTGGTAAAATTAATTTGACCACTGTTGGCTCCGCCCTGGAATAATTACTTTTGGGCACCCCTGGAAAAATTCACTATTGTCTCCCCGCTGGAAAAAATCTTTCCAACACCCATGCCGATTAAGCAATGGGTGAACACTCGTTGAAACGTGCCATTTATCTGTGGAGAATCTACAGGTGAGCGGGAAGAGATATCTCAGTGGTAAATTTTCTACTTTCAGCCGACCTCATTTGAAGTAGAAAATGTATTCTGTATTGTGTTGAACTGATTTTGTGGAGTCCCAATTTATGTTTCTCCAAATGTTTTAGGGAGGAAGATTTAAAAACATTTGGAGAAACATTTCTCCAAATGTTAGGAAGGAAGGACGTTCCGCTAGCCCAGGGGTCTCAAACTCAAATTTCTCCGAGGGCAAATGAGGACTTGTAAAGTAACCCAAGGGCCGCATTAAAACCACCCGGGGGCCACATTATGACTACCTGGGGGCACATTATGACGTTGATGGAACAATGCGTAGTACCTGAACCTTACTAGAAACAGTTTTCACATCATATTTCTTGCAAAAGTTATCGTGAGTTGTAGGCAGAAGGTTTCGTGAGTTATATGTCACTGACGGAGCACTTTTAAGCACAGGTGAATGAGCAAAATAGCTCAAATGTTAATTATTCAAAAATTCCCGAAAAGCATCGCGGGCCGCACAAAATGGTCTCGCGGTCAGCATGTTTGAGACCCCTGCTCCAAGCGGCACCAACATATTGACGGGGTTATATTTTATTTTAGAAATGTCCCCACAAGTATTCTCTGCTGTCTTACTGTAGCAAAACATGCATTATCGTAACAATTGCAAATGGGGTTGACATTCCTAGTTCCTCCACATCAATTTCAGCAGTGCATCACTGTGCTGCTAACACATGCAAACTTATTTGAAAACGGTATTTTTCTACTGTAGCCTACATTACAATTCTGCATGTTTAAACAGAAAGATTTGAATTATGCCAGCTTCTTTTGATAAAGGCCTTGCAGTCAGAGCCCCGACAAGGGAGGTGGGGGGTCAATGCCCCGGGGCGGCACTTTTCGGGGGGCGGCACTTTTGGTGAAAAGAAGGAATAGCGAATGGTCTCACGAATGAACCTGAAGTTAGATTTAGGTTTAAGTTTTAGATTTCGGTCAAGGTTGGACCTACCATACGTCCCGGTTTGGCCGGGACTGTTCCGGTTGAAACGTCTGTCCCCGGTGTCCCATCCCGGTTAGCAAAATGTCCTGGGATTTCACCTCAGTGAAATTTTCATAATTAACTCCAGCCTAATGATGCATTGTTATGAAATAAATCCGTCCTGAAAAGCTTGACTTTGCTTTAACCCGTGACTTGGGGGGCGGCACTTTTCGACTTGCTCCGGGGCGGCACTTCCCCATGTCGGGGCCCTGCTTGCAGTAGAGGGCTCGATGCTTATCAGTAGAGCTTCTTACACATATTTGTGAGAATTAGGACTTTACTTTAGAGTGCTACTAAGGTTTCGCGAAGATCCGTGATCGTCAGGCACCAGTCCTATTTAAATAGAATAGCACATAGACTTACGCGTATGTTAAGAAAAAACTTTTTCGTCGGTTTACAGGCGTTTGTACTACCCTCAACAGGATGCATTACCAGGGACGTAACGAGGGGTGGCAGAGGGGACACAATTTCCCGGGCGCCGAATCACTATGGGAGAGCCGAATCACTGCCGTATGCGCCGAAAAGTCCCAACAATGTCGCAAGTACTTTCTTGAGCAGCACATTTGCTTCCGAAAGACCTTAAGTTCGAACATAGGGGCGCCAAACTTGTTTCTTACCCAGGGCGCCATCTAAACTTCCCACCCCCACGCATTACATGGAAAGTTTTGAAAACGATGCAACTAAGTTTTCTTATTGTAATTTTTCAGTACGTGAGTAGCAGTATGTTTGTCTAACAGAGTAAAACTGTGTTCTCTGTTTGCCAATGACTTGCTTTTCATGCGTTGAGTGCAGAGAAAATCAAGTTCGGTAATTTCAAACTAAAAATATGAAAAACAATTAAATCTTTTAAGTTTGCTACAAGCTTTCGAGGAATGAGCCGACTAGGCTCTGCTTTCATGACTTTGCGATGATTCGGTGTAGCACATATCCAGAGGAGGGATTAAAATTTTTTAAGAACAGGTTCTCTCACTCCAGGACTCACTAACAACAGGTTCTCTCATTATCACAGTCTCCAGAGGCAAACCATGCTGGTTAGCCCAATATAAGTGCAAAGGTTGATCTTTGTGTTGCCAACTGATCTTCGTGTTGCCAATCTTTGTGTTACAGTCTAGTAAGGGAAATTATTTATTTTAGTTATTTTCCCAAATTTTAGTCTTGTTTTTCACTCTTAAATGTTGGTAACAGGTCTATGATAGGTTTGCCAAAATAAGTTATAAGTAAAAGATGTTCATGGGGAAAATTAAGAATCACTGACTTAAGCCAAAACCAGTTCTCGAGATTAAAGAAATTCCAAGAACCGGTTCTTACGAACCGGTCGAATCCCATCACTGCACATATCTGTTTTCAAGTGACTAGTCTCCACAAAAACGTCGAAGTTGAATAAATTAGCAAAATTTTCTTAATAGGAAATCGATATCACGCAACACGTCGCATCCTCAGTCCTGAAATCTTATTCAGATAGAATCAGAATAAATCTGAAAATGTGCGTATATTATTTCCATTTCAAAATCTGAAAATCTTATTTCTATTTATTTTTCCTGTTACAATGTGAAGGTTCAGTTTCATTTACCACTATTTGTGCTCCCCTCAGATTTTCACGAGATGCACCGTAATGGGCGCCCGTCTCCGCTTCCTTGCGGGCCAAGTGGCGACTCTGGCAGTGGATGCTGCACTGCTGGCAAGTCAACGGCAGCCAGCACAGCGTGAACCTTTGCAAGTCTAGTTTCGAAAGTCTTCGATACGACCCGAATGCAAATCGATCTTGGGTGAGCTCAACCCACTACGCCTCGCAACCGGTTGAAACCCATTGCACTTCCTCACCTGTTGCAACGCAGAGCGTTGCAATCATTCTACGATATTTGCGAAAACTCAAAATGGATACAAAAGAAACAATAATGCTAGATTTGGTCAACATAGACCTATGTGCGTATTTGAGAGGTATAATGGCAAGAAAGTTTGCAATCCTTTTCGTCTCTCGATTACGCCCATACGGAATTTACAAGGCGCATCTCCGCAAGCTTTAAACTAGTGTTTTCCAACTTGGGGCGTATACCTCACATGGGGGCAATTTGATTTTTAATGGGTGAATTGAGGACGACTGACGAGGTCCTGGTCCAAAGCTTGCTTAAACTAAGGTATTGGCGTTTTAAGCTTCTCAGCTGAAACGGAGTTCACTTTTCAAACCATAAGGTTTGTGTATCACCCACATGGGAGGCAATCAGGTTTTAAAGGTGTTTGAGTGGGAATGGGCAAAGAAGGGTCGGTAACGGCTGCATTAACCGCTTTCATCCACGTACAATTGCATACCGTACCCAGGGATATCTGGAAACTCCCAGATATCCCTGACCGTACCTTGAAACATTCTTACCAGGTTTCGTTTGGAATTTTTTGTGCACCTGTTTGCACAGATATCCTTTCCTTGCGATCTTTGATTTTAATTGAGCGCTTGACCAAGTTTTTCATAAACACTTTCACTTATCCAAGTTTTCAGTATCTCTTTCACGTGGAACATGACTACGATATCCACTTAATTAAACCAACACGCAAGATCTTGACATGTTCGCCCGACTCACTAAAAAACAGAATACATCGTGAAATTCCTTCGGCAGGGGGTTCGCGAAGCTTGTTTCTTGATGAGCTTTGAAATGTCAAATGCACGCTCTTCAGTGAGCGAGCCTGCAGTCCCACTCAGGGACGTAGTGAGGGGGAGCAAGAGGGGCACAATGCCCTGGGCGCCGAAAAGGCCCAAAAATGTCGCAAGTACTTTCTTCAGTAAGATAAATTTACTCCCAAAAGATCTTAGGTTCGAATATGAAGGCTTCAAACTTGTTTCTTGCCCAGGGAGTCATCTAACCTCGTTACGCCCCTGGTCCCACTGGCCGCTGCTACCAACTTCTCAGTAGAAAAATTATTTTCTATTAGTTTTGAGTTGGTAAAATAAAATTTCACCAGTTGCCCCCTTCTGGAAAAACTCCTTTTCGTTATACCCTCGAAAAAACACCTTCCGACGCCCATGGGTAATTTTAAATCTGAAGTGGTCGAATGGAGGGGACCTGTAAGTTTCCTTGCTCCGGGTTATCACTTTCGACGCTAAGTCTTCCACTCTTTCCAACAAGCGTGAACTGTAGAACATACGAAGTTCTTCAAATATATTTTTATTTGCAAGAGCCTTCTACCGTGTATGCAATACGACTGTGCGCACGATCACAAAGACAATTGATTATTATCATTATTATTTCTGGAAACGATCGTACTATAAACACTTATGATGTCATAATGCGATCAGAGAACGCGACGCTTTTTCAGTTGTGACATAACTGAAGGCACTCGGAAACAATAACGGAACAAGCAGGCATCTAAACAACCAGCCAACGCAGAGAAGCACTACTATGACGTATTAAAGGTGCAGCATCAATGCACCCCAAATGAAATAGGCAAGGCGCGCTTGCACTAGATAACGCAGAGCAAGAAGGTACCTGGTGATACTGGCGAGCGAAAAATACTGCAAGAAGCACGCAGAAAGCTAGCATTGCGTTATTTACAGCATATTCGGCATGCAATCAGACTGCATTTCGTAGATCTATTGCGTATTTATTAAAACGTAGGATGTACTGCGCGGTGATCAAGCATGCATGGGCACCTGTAAATCATGTTTGAAAGGATAGTTAAATCACTTTAATTAAAGTCATTCTTGTTTTACTTTTGCTGTAACAATTAGTCGCTAACACTGACAAGCTGTCCCAAGGGCCATCGGCCGCTTTTGTGTGACCATTAACGGGAGTGGACATATTACATGCTCAACGGAACACGGTAAATTCTGGATGTTGTGAACTTCAAAGGATATAGATAAGGCCAAGACTTCTTTTCCGCAGGGTTCGCTAATTGCTGAAATAGCAAACCACAGCTTTACATTTTCACCTATCTGCGTATCGAATGCGTGGCGTTGCAATGTTGACTGAGGGCGGCATGATTGATAACTGTTACGTACTTGAAGAAACAACTGCAAATCAATCCATTCCAGCACTGCATGAGAATGAAATCAATGTGAGAGCGGCAGCATTGTTACGCGACAATCAGCAGAATAGGTACAGTGATTCGTCAGCGAAAGCACGCGCCTCGAGGACTAAAACTTCTCTTTTCTTTCGTAAAAAGAAACACTCGGAAAGGTTGGTCGTATGAAACAGGATAAACGAACAAGTATTAACGTCATGACATTCACGCAGTAAAAAAACAATCACACAAAGCAGAGGCGGAAATAGTGAGACGGCGGCGGACAGAAGAAGCAGTTGACGTGATGGAGGAACTTTGGTGCAAGACTCGAATGAAGAAGTTTGACAGGAACGAGTGACCTGCCAAGACACAACACGAAAAGATGAAGAGCCGCTGCAGTTGCGCCATAAACAACAAAACACCAGCTTCTTCAGACGTTATGCAAAGCAATCTACTTTAGTAAAAAAGCAATCCCAAGGCCAAAGTTTTGAGGAGATTTCAAAAGAGGGCAGCAATTTTCCGTTTGTATTACATCACACAAACACTTCCACTTGAAGGAGTGTAGGCACGATTGCGCATCCACTCGCCTGAATATCGAGGTTTTCCCTTGGCTATGAAACCATCCAAATAATACAAAATACCCCCAAACATCTCACCTTTAGAACTTGAAACTTAGTGGCTCTCGGCACTTGACGATTGCAACATCTGAAAGAAAAACACGACGTTTCTTAAGCGAGGCACTGCTTTAATATTTAGGCAGAAATCAACGTAACGTATCTGACAAAATTGGAGGCAGAAAGTGCAGTGATTTTACTCGCGTGTCATTAGCAGCAGTGGTGTAACTGACGAGGGTTAGGTATGCGAACCGCCGCGCTCGCAAGCTAAATGTGAAAACCGGGCCCCCACTATCTCGGTATTTAGTATTTTTTTGGTTTTCAGATTAGGTCCTGCAGGCGTACTGTGTGAACGCGAGATATTTGCTGTAACTTTCGCAGCGTCACAATTTGCACAGGCTAAAATTTTGATTTAAGCGCAGACAGTTTCAATCACCGTTTTGTAACACTTCTTAAATGTTCCCTCAATCAAAAAATCAACCTGCTATTAACTTCCTAATTTCCGCACCTGATACATGGACTTCTGCAATGCTTGCTGCAACAAATTTTGTTTCAGCTTTCTTTCCTCGTCAGGTTCAGTGTGTTCCGATGCGCTGTCTTGAGCCATCTGCAAATGCAATAGCTTGGTGATAAACAGGGTCAACCACCCACTCCTCAATTTGCGTCTCATCAAAGTAAATGTATTGGCGCCATCAAACGTATACTTTTCTGCTACGGCCACGTTTGTATCCTCGTGTTCTTTCAAGTGCTTCTGTGTTCCTTCTTACTGCGATGCATGCATGTCTTGTGAGTTGCGTATGTGAGTTGCGTATGGGAGTGTGAAGACGTTATACAATATATCATGTCAGCTGCATGAATTTCAAGGCAATAGATGGGCAGCAAACCAAGGTAAAAAAAACTTTAAATGGACATACCACGTACATTTAGCGTCGTTATAAAAGGAGTTTTTCAAACAAGGCGAATGCTCGAGGTTTCTAACGTTTTCAGTTGCGCAAAAGCATAACTGCTTCCCCCTATCTTTTCGTGCTCACGAAAGATCACGCTCTGGCTAAGCCTGCAAGCAACTATCTAGCTTGACTTACAAATAAACTGCGAAGCATTTTGTTTTGTAATAACGTAAATTCCAACTGCATTTTCCGGAACCTCTCGAACATACAGAAAAGCTGTCGGGTGACAACTTCTGTGAAATTAGAGAGCGAAGGTACAAAGAAAAAATTGGAAAATACTTCTTGCCTTCAAACAGTTTACCTGTTACCATGCAGTAGCATGAAGTAAATCAAAATACTGACATTTCGCTTCACGTCTTATATTATGCTATGGACGCTCTCGTACCTGGTGCTGAGCAGCTATGAATTGCTGCAAAGCTTGTTGATACTGCTGCAGAGCAAGAGGGGAAGAAGTAACGGAGGAATTTTGGGAGATGGACGTAGCAGGTGCTTCATCTGCAAAGACCACTCAACATGTTAGTGGATCCTTCAAAAATCATTCGTGCGGATCGGACACGCATGACTGAATTCCAAGATATCAAGCAGCAACATTCGTCGCAGCTCACGCTGTAGATCTACAGTGGATTGCTTTTAAACTAGGTAGCCGAATGAATGTAAGCACCAAGAACAGTGACTCTGGGTGTTGGCATAAAATGTACAGAGCGCGATGATTTTTGAGAAAAGACAAAGAAAATTTTGCTACAGTAGCTCGGCTGCCTTATCACAATTTACAGTAAAGATAAGTATTGCAAATTGTTTTTTTTTCACGCTAACAGGCAACAAATTTATAAAACCTTACTTTTGTTTTTCTCTTCAACTTGCACGCCACTGTCGACGCAGGAGCGTCGCGGCGACGTTCTTCCGTTCTCCCCGCCAAAGCTTCCACCGCCGACTCGACCAAGCGTGAACGTCACGTGACCATTTACAAGGGCGTCACTGGTCGAAGGTGATGAGCTGCGTCGCCGAGGAGAGACGTTGTAACATGCGTCGCCCTGATTGGAGGCGTCCGAGCTGTCGCATGACGACGCGGGGCTATTGTGTGCGAAGCCTGAAACCGAAAAAATGACGATGGAGGAGCAGCAAAAACCAAACAACTTCGTTGAAAATCTCATTCAGTACCCCAAAGAAAATATATTTACGTATATTTCGGTCTATTTTCCAAACGCCGCGTTAGGAGTAATCTGTAGCAAACGTTTCTTTCGATAGTGGCTCGCAGAATTAAGTCGAGACTCCCTTTTACCTGTACTCGACTCGAACTCGAGCGTTTTCATCAACTGCTGCAAATGCTCCCGTGAAAATCGGTGTTCGCGAGCGTTCTGTTCCGAAGTGAAGCGCACCGCAGGAAAGCACACGTCGCACTCGTTACCGCAGCCCCTGCCAAAGCAGCAGTAAAGATCTCACGCTTCGTGTGAACAACTTTTCATACGAAATCTTGGTATTTGGCATTTAGACAAGTAAATAAGCAACGACTTTTCGGAGTAAGTAATGAAAATATAAACTTACGTAAAGTTTTTAGCGATTTAATTGATATTTTTGAACTTGCAACCAAGACGCTTTTGATTCGTTTACTTGCCACAAAAGGGGGATTGTTGAAAAAATGTCGGCAAAACAGTTACTATTGGAATAGCTCTTACAAATATACAAAATCTTCCAGTTATCATATAACGTAAGCGTCAAGCATAACTTACTCCACATATCTTTCTTCGTGTGTCTCTGAGTCAGGGACACCACCTTCTTTACTTTGCCTTTTCTTTTCCTTGGCACGTGCGTTCTGGAACCAGACCTAAGAAATCGCAGCATTTCTACATCTAAACGAAGTCATCAAAACAGCAGCAGCTCAACCTTTTTCTTCAATTTACCGAATCAGACGGACCACAGCGAGGTACCAAGTTGCACAAAGCCAGGGGGATAGTACGTCGACTTAGAAGCGGATGATTATATACAATTATATACAAACAAGCCAGAAAACCAGCAGAGCTAATTAAGACCGGCGTTAATTGTTTCAAAACCGCCTTAAACGCGTAACTTTTACACGAAAAGCTTTGTCAAAATCCGTGTTTAAAAAAAGTACTGCGTAAATGTTAAATAATTTACTTGAAAACCATTTCAGCACATTCTGACCAAACAAGCTGAGCACCCACCTGTACGACACGCTTCGCCAAGCCAACTTCCAACCCAACTGATTCACATTCATTCAGCGTAGGAGTCTTGCAATAGCGGTAGCAACTCTTGAGCGCTTTCACTTGAGTGGCACTCATCTGAGTTCGAAACCGCTTAGCTGCACCATTTGCAGAATCTGTTTCAATAGAGTTATTTTGCAACGTTTGCTTCGACCACACTGTTACGAAAACCACCGTTTGACGTGACGTTACAAAAGGCGAAAAAACTAAAGTTTTCAAAGAACGATTACTTCACCCAGCAGCGAAGCCAACACAAAATTTGGGGGGGGGCAAAACGTTTGACTTAGGAAAGCGAGCAATAGTATTTTCGTTTGGGACGCCGCTTCTCAAAGCACAAAATGACTAGATATCCGAACAATTTGGGGGAGCATGGTCCCCTGGCTACGCCTATGACTTCACCATTGCACGCGTAATAATTCAGTAAGTTTGAACGCCATTTCTGACGATTCGCCATCTTTAACAGGTTTTTTTGTTGTCAACTCTTTTCAGTTTTGTTCATGTGGCCATTATTTTATTCACTCTTTGCTACTAGTTCAATTATAAGCAAATGTAAGTGTTTCGCCAAAGCACTGCCAATGATTTATTGAACTTTTAAGCTCCCAGTAACAAAACACTTTTGTGCAACACCGCCATTACCTCGGTTTAAAGGCGGGCTTCCCGGTACAACGTTGGCAGATGACAGAGCTGGTTGCTTGGCAACTGACGCGAAGCTAACGTCCGGATATCCTGTCCTTACAAACGGGAGAGAATCGGTTATGGCAGTCGAATGAACGGAAGCATCAACGCTGTTTGCAGCAGGTGACATGGGAATAGACGACAGGCTACGAGCAGCTTCCTCCGAACACGCCCGATCAACACAGGAGCCAAGATCGAGTATGGAATGAGATGGTCTGTGCCCTGCAGCGCCGTTTGCGGCAGCTTTGATTACCGAACTTGAACCACCAGATGTCATCGCTGCCTGCATTCTAGGATGAGGTTTTTGAGCAGCTGGCTCTTTTTCAGTCAAATTTTGAGGAAACAATGTCGGGAGGTGCTTCGGAGCCTCTGTTGTTGAATGGCGACTGATGACACTGTTTTTTCTCGATGCAGACGACAAACTTTCGGTTGATAGACGAGGTGAAAAGCTGGTGTTCACGTCTTTTGGTCCCGCATCTTAACAAAAATGCTAGACGTTTAAACAACATTTCAAGTATCGCCAACTTATAAGTAAACCTCCAAAATTTAACCCATCGCAAGAATCGTTATGTCAAAAAAGTTTTACTTGTTGCAAGACACTTTCGTTCGTCTTACCTGACGTAGCAACAGGCGACATTCCATCAAGCCTCGAAGCATTTAGCAGCTTAACAGCCATGGAGTTGTCTTGTACTTTTGAAAAATTTGTTTTGTTCTCTTGCTTTGTAGCGTCTGAAGCTGGCAGCAATGACCCCTTTACACTAAGTTTTGCCTGAAATGTTCGACAGGTGAATTACAGCTTTGAAAATAAAAACACTACGCAACAGGAAGCTATTAGAGACAGCTTGGTGAACCAGCAGCAGTGGCAAATGACAAGGAAAAAAACGCAACGCAAAATTCGTTTCATTTCGTGCCTTTTAAGTGGGTATATGAGTGGAAAGGACGAGCGCAATAGCTGGAACCAGTTTTACTGCAACAACCATGCCGTAAAGTTTATTTACAAAAATGTTCTATAAACCCATAATTTCTTTCAAATACAAGAAAAATTTGCTTGAGCCAAAAGTCGCAAACTTTACATTGGTACATTGGAACGATGCAGATGAATCAAAAGTAAATAAGCAAATAAAGAATTTACCTTTTTCTCAGGGGGAGACACATTTATAGAAGAATCCGCCTGTTCCGCCGCCTGGTCAGCATGCTTGTTTTGAATGTGGGCATCCAACTCGACCTTGCTTCTGAACAACATGCGGCAGAGTTGACAGTATTTGTGCTGCACCATCTGCCCGCTTACACACCGAGCAACCGATGACCTGAATTGACCTTTGCGCTCCCTTGCTCTGGTGTTCTGGAACCAGACCTGCAAAAAGTCGAAGAAAAGTTTGTAAAACCGCTGTTCCGCTTAGTGCTGCACGGTAGCATGCAAAATAAGCACGATAAGTACGTAGTTTGACGCCGGTTTCGCTTTCAAGAGCACACTGCAAAATTTTTTTGCACAAACAATTACATAACACATCGAAAGTGGCATTTCGTTGAGCAAACTTTTCCGCACAGGAACTAGAAGCTGATTTTTTTTCTTGGTTTTGGCTTTGATTTAATATTTTTTCGAACTGCTTGATGCCATTTTTATAAGACATTTTCACATTTTCTAAATGTGAGCAGAATTATGCTGCACAGCGTTATCAGCTATGGCCAGCATTCGATCAAAGCGTAAAGAAACATCGTTATGAACTGGCAGTTGTCTGACAAACTAGACTAGAATGACACTGACGTACCTGAACGACGCGTTTTTTCAATCCAACCACTTCCGATATTTGTTCGATGATCTTTCTGCTGGGACTGGAATCGATCAGATATTGCTTGTAAAGGAACTCGAGTTGTTCCGGTGTAATCGTCGTTCTCAGTCGTTTCGGATCTTTTTGAGCGCCCTGGCTTTCTTTGTCGTCCAAAGATGACCCTGTACGACATGTGTCAACGCCCTTGTTAAAATAAGTGGTGTTTTAGGTTCCAAACACACAACTACAAAAAAGACGAACAAATAGACATAAAACATGAGAATTGCGTTTGTGGTATGACATTTGCAAACATGACAAACACACTTTCCGATCGCAAAGCCAACAAACCTTTGGAACGGTAGCCTGAGTTTTGCGACGAACTGGAGGATGTCGGTGATGAGCTGATTTTTCTCTTGCTTGCGATGTTCATTGATTGATTAGCCATGGTGGAGAGCGAAGTCGGAGACTTGTTATTCTGAAAGACTGTCTTACTGAAGTCTCCAGGAGCATTCCAGTTCGTTGCAGTTTCCCACAGCGGTGCGGCATCACCGGTATTGGCAAAACCATTGTCGTCTTTCTGAAACGACACTTGTTGCTTTTCAGTGGTTCCCAGTTGTTTTTCGCCCACCTGGCTTGTGTTTCCAATCAAGTTTTGCATGTACATCATGCCGTACTGACCGAAGACGGACGCCATATTTGCCGCTAGATGCGCCTGGTGGTGTTTCTGCCACAGCTCGGCTGATGTGAAAGTGGCGTCGCACATCTGACAAGGAAACCCGGCTTCCTGTTTTTCCTCTTCCTCCGTTTTTGACTCGCCACGTCTTGTAATGGCCTTACTCACTTCGGTCAAAGCACGGCGTGCCAGGTCTTCAACAGCTGGCGCATCGGTCTGAGTGAGCATCCGGGCCTTCGTAATCGCATCGGCCGTTGCAGGAGATGAAGTGCGGCCTGCTGGCTCTGCATAGGCGGTCTCTTGTTGGGATTGCTGCTGTTGCTGCTGCTCCAAAGTTTTTCGAGCCTTCTGTCTGGCGTTTTGAAACCAAACAACGATAACGCGAGTGCTGAGATTCAGACATTGCGACAGCTTGTCGAGGTCGTCGTCCTTAGGATAAGCGTTGCGGTCGAAGAACTCTTGCAAGACTTGTAGCTGATAATCGGTGAACCGTGTCCTCGGAGTACGTCGGCAGGAGGCGGATTGTGATGTCATAAAAGATGTACCATCGCTTGAGGAATTTTCCGAGAAGTATGCATCTCTTGCACTGCCATCTAGAGTAGATTGTTGTACGCCGTAAGTGAGCGAAGGTAAGCTCGTAGCACTGGAGACAAACTCGTTATCATTGTTCGGCTTAGCGCCGTCCTGTGACAACAATCGACCGACAGAACGGCCACCAGAGAGAGACGAAGATCCTGAAAAAAGCGCCGAATGGATGTTTGAGATCGGGGTGGAAAGTCTTTGCGAAGGTTCGCTCTTGGGCTGAACAACGGGGCTGGAGGAACTATGGTACTCCCCCGTAAAGACCGAGCGCGTCACGTCTTGCGGAATCCGCGAACATACAGGAGACACAATTACAGGCGATATACGATTCTCTTTGCCTGTGACGTTCGCTGTCTCTTCAGATTCCCCCAACACCGCTTCTTTCTTCACCTTAACAGGCTCACCTTCCGCTCTCCGGCTATCCGGTGACTTTTTGTACACGTCGTCGAGGGACGTTGTAGGCGGAATATTGAAATTATACGGCGAATCTTTGGAGCGCTGTCGCTCCTTGAACAGAGTGTTGCGGAACCAGTGCTTGATCACTTTCGGGGGCAAAGCAGTGAGGGAGGCCATCTGGTCGATTTGATCTTCGCTCGGAGAATTGTTGATGTCGAAATTCGCTCGCAGCACTTTCAGTTGCTCATCAGTGATGCGCGTGCGTGGTCTCTTCACGGGCATATCCATGGCAACGGCGTGCGACTGGGGTGTCGGGGTCGCGTGCCCGGGAGCGTCCTTTTGCAGGAAGCGATCCACATTAGGTGTGACCCCCAAAACTTGTGGTGCAAGAGACGGGAAAAGCTTCGACACCGGAAAATTGGGTTCGCTATGCTGCATGGGCAAAATGCCGCCAGCCAAGTTGACCTGCTGCATTTGTTGCACGGCAGCTGCATTGGCTAACAGCTGAAAAGGGCTTAAACCAAGAGATTGGGACTGAGCCTGCAACAAAGCAGAATAGAGGTTCATTTGCGAGAACATGTTCGGTTGCAAGGGGTTGTTTAAGTATAGCTGGTTGTCAACAAAGTTCTTTTGGACATCAGGCATGTTCGATTGCGCATTAAGCAGTGCTTTAATCAGCAGCTGTTGCTGATACTGCTGCGGCAGGTCATTCGATTCCATGGGTTCATCCCGAACAGGCGATTCACTGCTGCTCTGCTGGAGATCGGGTTCGATTCCCCGCCGGGGCAGAGTTTCGGGGCTGTTTTTCGGCAAACCGTCTGCGGACGGTTTATCGATTACTTTGTCGCGAAGCTTGTCGCTGTAAACCGAAGCAACCTTCTGAATTTTCTGTGTTGGAACGCAGACGCCGTGCATCACCTCCTCGTGCGCTTTCAGAATCCAGAGTCCAGTGAATTCCTTGCCGCAGTGGCGACACGCGAGGTCTGCGTCGCCACCGTCCTGAACGTTTTTTTCTTCCACTGCAAGATCCTGTTTCTCGTTCATTTTCTCCGACCCAGCGTTGTGCACCGCCGAGTTAGCCGGCTGGGGAACCTCCAACTTGGGCTCATCGCTTTCAAGACTTTCGGTTTCCGGCGTTGGATTTGACGAATGGGAAGGTTTCGCGTCGCGATCGCCTTTCCACGATCTTGCTTTTGTGCGGTTTTCTGAGCTTCTGTTCTCGACATAGTGCAGGGCTTGCTCCAGACCGTACCGGCTCAGGAGGTCTTCGCACGCTCGGCTTCGCGAACCGTCCACAACCGGACAGGACCGGATTCGGGTTCGCTTTGGTTTCGACGCTTCGATGAACTTCGCCGTTTCCGAGCTACTCGGCGGAGGACTACTTTCGTTGCACACTGCCGCGATATTCGGACAGGACCTGGAAGTTGCCACTGCCAGTGCTAATGGCTCTGGCGAAAGAATATTTTCTGTCTCTTGGGCTTGCAAGCGAGTTGGCAGCACTGCATCTTTGCTCGAATCGCTCGGAGATGCATTCCCAGCTTGGCCATCATTAGTCTTCTCCTTCATATCTCGGACGTGGGTCTGACTAGCAGCGCCAAGCTCGTTGTTAGTCAAATCGCAACCAGCTTCGGGAACTCTGCTGACACCTGAAAATTGCGACATTAATTATCGTTTGCGTACGTTTTCTGCATCTTTTTTTAGAATATTGAAGGCGAAAATCTGCAAGCAAAGGCTGTTTCAATGCCAGAAGCGATCAGGTTGGTCGACAACGTGTTTATAGGACATAACAACAATGAGATAATGTTGCCTCATGGCTCAGGCTCATGTATGAGTGAAGGCCTGATAAGTGAATTCAAACTTTGTCTATTTAGCGCGAAACAGCAACCACTATTGTTCTTTTCATTACATCATAATGACATTTTCGGGTTCGCAGCAACCGCTAAGCTTTCTCTGTTGCAAGAAGCAGTTCTGCGTTTTTGCTGAAGTCAAGAATTGCAATCCATGTTGGTTGCGGGAATCAGCAGCTTACAGCGCATATAAAGCGTTCCGGATCATGCACCGTGACCGTCTCTTTTTATGTCGTAAACAAAGGGGCCGAGGAAGCGAAACCATTGGGCAGCCTGGTATTAGTGTAAGAAATCGAGGACTTTGCCGTTAACATATATTTTTGCTATTAAGTACAACGCCAACGCACATTACCTTCGGATTTCGCAGGTGTAGCGAGTTCATCATTCTTCCCAGGAAGCTGCATGGCAGACATAAATAGGTTAAGTCCGGTAGTTTGGAACTTGCTATAGAGCTTATCTGTGAATTACGCATTATTGCTGGGTGGCCTTTTTGCTTGACACAAACGATTCGAAAAATTTTTTCTGGTATTTAGGCAAGCACTCGTTGTACAGGCGTGTGTGAGCTTCAAATTGCCAGGCGGACGGAGCCAAATACATTTCTCTTCTATTCGACGCCATTTTTCTGCACGAGTGGACCCAATCGGGGCAAAATAGCGAGCTTAATTTTGTGGGAGACGCTTTGCAGTGCGCAACCAAACTCTTCGAAATGACTGGCTCTTGATTTATTGCTAGCTACACGAAAAACTGCGGCTTATGGAATAACAGCATATAGGCACGCAACTCAACATGACCACTGGTACGTACCGTATCATCAGCACATTCGCGTGATGCTTTGGTCGCGTCCGGTTGGAAGGGACCTTTTATGGAAGCCGAGTTAATTTTCTCAAGTTTGGCAGTCGGCTCATGTTGCATCTGCCGGGCATAATGATAGCAGTTACAACCAGGCAGGTAAATCCCTTAAAACCTTGGACAAAACGCTTAAACAGTCAGCTATCAAGCCCGAAATTACGAGTCGAAAGCTCACTTTGCGTTTCCTTGCATCATACCTGGCTGACAGTCACATTTTCCGTTTCCATTGCGTTCTCAGGGTCTTTGTTAGGCCTTCCGCTGTTTTTTCTAGAATCCTTCGTCACACCTGCCCAAGAGTAACAGCTTCAGTGAAGGCCGTATAAGCGATCCAGTGAACAAACTACATTTACCGATTTTGTTTTAGACAATTGTAGATTATAAACACGTTAATAGTGGAGTGCATGACAGTGCTAAGAAGACTTGCATGGTAAAACGATTAAGACTTGAGCCAAATTATATCTAGCGCGTACAGTGGTGTACCTGGTACGAAATCAAACAGTGACCTTACAACTCTTGATGCCAGAAGCAATACAGGTCAGAAAGCACACATATAAGTACAAAAATGTCAGTTGAAAGGTTTGAGCACGCTAGTGAACGTGTATGCCTGCCTAGAAGTCATATTTCTGTAAACACATAACTCGTACATTTTCACACAAAACCAAAAGTAGTGCCCGCAACAGGATGACTACAACCACCAGACAGAAGCTTTCGTAGCTGACTGCAGTATATTTTAGAAGATAAAGTTGGAAGATGCGCCGAACAAAGCTTAATTGAAAAACCAGATGTGTTGTCAGCACATATGAAAGTTTGTTGGTAAATGCTATATGCAGCTACAGATCGGCGAGAGAACCGGCAACGTTATTTTAATTTTTTTGGCAAATGTTATTCGGTTTTGGTGCCAAATGACCGTTACAGGCTTTGGGCATTTTGGATGATCTCGTAACGACCCTCCTCGAGACAAAGTGTTTTTTTAGACTTCCGAAAAAAAGCATCCGAAAACCTCGCGAAAACGCACATGGGTTTAATTTACCCAGCGTGAGCTCTAAATCTCTTGCGTTGCTGCCTGCGTTTAAATACCCGACGCATTTTACCTGCAGATGGACTTTCTTTTTCCTGCTGTAACTCGTCAGATCTGGGAATGGCAAGCTTGTGGAAGTGGACAAGGTGGAGATGCAGTTGCATCGGGTCGTGGAAAAGATCCTTGGATGAAGCAAAATTTTTTTCTTTGCAAAGAGTGTATCAAAAGGGCCAACAGTACATCACGCAGTACTCGGTCCGTAAATACCACATGTCATCAGGCCGAGAATGTTTTTAGGTAAATTACAAGCAATCAGTACACGTCGCACTGGCAAGATTGCTTCAAAGCGGAACAAGGCCAAACCCCGCATCAACCAACTCAAATCAACTTATTCGACAAAACCGACGCTTCACCCACCTGACAGAGAGGGCAGTGTGAAGGAGGTTGGGCGCTGTGTTGCGTCATAGTGTGCATTCGCAACTTTTCAGCGTCGTCGGTGAGGTATGTGCAGAATTGACAGCTGCGCTCCTGCGAATGAAACTTTGCTAAAACATTTGAGATGAAAGGACTTGTTTGGAACGAGGATATAATATATCACGTGGCAGAGATTGAGAATTTAAATACGCACAGTTTTAATAAAACGACTGTTGTTCCATCTTCATTACTTTTGATGTACGTTTGATGTTTCAACTCGCACAAATTGACGGACAATACATAACCGACAGATCAGCATCGTTTTAGAGCGANAACAGACAAAGCTCTTATAGGTGCTTTTTGTTTGACTGGCAAAGTCAAGAATTTCGCCATTCGCNTGCTTGTTCCAAAACTAATTACACTGCACAGATTGTAAGACTTCCTTCAGTTCTTCAGCTACCTTTTTGCTTGCGACATCTGATTCATTCTGGCCAACAACTTGTGCCTCATCTCGAGCAGATAAAGTGTCGTCACCTGCGTGAAGATACCAGCGTCCTGTTAATTATTCAATGTCGCAGTTGCTGACGTCGTACGAATGATATACAGATAATGTTAATTCGCCCTTTCCATTCACCTTCGACTTCGACAGAAAGTACGTCCCGCAGCGACGTCATCGCCGGGTTATTGTGACGTTGCAGTTGAATACGGTGCTCCTCGGTTTGCATATGACGGACCATTTCAACGACGTGCTGTGAGAATTACAAAACGTTAACATTAGATACGTTTTGGCTTTCTCTTGTCGTCAAGCATGTCAACATGCTTAGTTCATCCCGGTCATTGAAATGTGAATGCATGCGCATTGCACGTGCAAACTCGACGGACTTTCAGGAGAGCAATTCGCTTGGGGTGAGTTTGCACAACATAAAAGAAGTATACCAACCAACAGGCTTGCAACCAGAGCGGGGCAACTTAGCAATCCCCCGGCCCTCGAAATTTTCGAAAACATTTTGAAAGCGCCTAAAATGTTTTAGTTGCTATGCAAAACAACAAGTTGCAATCGTTTTGCTATCCCCCGAAATTTTCAGCTGGTTGCGCCCCTGACAGCAAATTGGAAAAAAAAAAAAAAAAAAAAAAAAA
>JGI24159J19872_10001994_pt1 | contig 23655 bp, 14 predicted proteins | sample Ectturendosymbi4_FD_19872 | JGI IMG/M metagenome (IMG submission 19872) | reverse complement strand
AGAAAGGCGAGCAGAAAAACGCATTCAACGAACGCCGTGAATATTGAGTCACGTGTTACGTAAAACGCTGTGTGAACATGTGAACGGTTTGTGCCCATCCGGATTGCTCAATGAGCAGTATATTACAAAGCACTGGTTCCAGTCCGTACGCACTAGTCCATATAGCTGGGCCACTGGCCGCAACACCGGCAACGCTGCATCACCTGCTAACTACTGAAATTGCTACCTAACGCAAACACATGGTCAGCATAATTACGGACATTGTTGGCAATCGCAGCTTCACACTTACTACCGGCAAGGGCAAACGGAACAGTTTATGACGCCTTAGGAACGGCGTACCCAACAGATCCGTCCTGGCCCTTTCTCTTCAACATTTAAATCTCTGATATGCCAACCACCGTCTTCAGAAAGTATGCATACGCCGATGACCTAGCAATCATGCATGCTGATAGAGACTGGCAGGCAGCGGAATGGGTGCTGTGCAGAGATATGGCGACCGTAGGTGAATACCGCCAGACCTGGAAGCTAAAGCTCAGCGCTAAAAAACGATGTCGACTGTATTCCACCTCAACAACAAGGAAGCCAAACGTGTGCTTGAAGTCAACTACAACAACGGAATCCTGCCCTTCTGCTGTGAAGCCAAATATCTCGGTGCAACGTTGGACAGGTCACTCACGTATCGCCGACATCTCGAGTCACTTCGCAAATGTTGACATCACGCGTCGCACTCTTGAGGCGACTTGCTGGCTCTGCTCTGGCTGGGTTGCTGAAACAACGACGTTGCGAACAACCACCTTAGCCCTGGTCCACTAAACAGCAGAGTGCTGCGCTCCTGTATGGTGCCGCAGTGCTNACACCCGCCTCATCTATCCTGCCATCAACGACGCCTTGCGAATTATGACTGGCATCCAACNTGCTGAGCTTCGTCGCAAAGGACCTATACTGTCTTTTACACGCCGTGCAATGGAGGTTGGACATCTGCTCCACACCACCCAAGGATCTGCATCTACTGATTAAGGAAAACAATCGTAATCCTGCAACAACTGTGTTTACGTTTTTTAAGTAATTAAAATTAAAAAGTGTTTACGTTTTTTAAGAAAGTTTAAATTGCAAAACTTGCTACGTTCAATAGGAATGAACTTTCTGGTTCGTACTTGTCGTAGCGGTCTAAACCACAAGTACATGTGAAAGACATCCCTGAGTGAAGAAGACAGGATGATAGAAACTTCCAAGTGGTGACCTGACTTACTAGACAGACCTTCACATTGACGAGAAAAAAGTTTGCCTTGGCTACAATGTCACATGTTATCGTTGACTGCCATTGCAACAGCCAAAATACAAATCACTAACTCGCTGACTTCTTCGCAGTCTGTGACTTAAAAACATGGAATAATCTTGATGAGTGTTTTGGATTATTTTGCAAAAACAGCTTCGTATATAAAGACAAATTTGTAAAAAGGTTTTTCATACCTAGTGGACTTTTACCGAAAAATTCTTCAATTCGGTTCCCTTTCGTTGAAATAACTTAGTGGAATATTACAAAATTATGGAAAAGGTATGAATACCTCGAGTTCAAGCTGTGCTCTTAATGAAAAAATTTACTGGAAATACATTCAGAGGTTTAAAAGTTTTGATGATGCGTGGTAACCAGCTTGGGTTTCTTTACTGAGGGATAATTTTACAGCTTAAAAACACGTCAGCACAGCGTCTTTGAACTCACTTTGAAATATCAAACTGGCAAGCGGTCAGTTACATGAAAAACGAGCAAAATCTGAACATCATATTGCCTGTTAAAATCCCAAACAATTCAAAGGTGTTGATCGTCATTCCTTTTTTATTTTTCAATTAATGAAGATCTACCATAGTTTTCTACGTTATATCAACTGAAACAAAATTTCCTCGTGAATGAAACAGGGTTCCATTTTTGAAAATTATGATCATGAAAACGTTTCATTTGTTTGAATTTTTTATTACGCTCGTGTTGTTTGACAGGCTTAGCACATGATACAAGTGCATTGCCATTCACCATTAAAACTCCACGTTCCTTTTTTATAATGTGATTGAAATTTTCATTTAATTTTTAAATTGGTCAATCCAGTATCGGCATGATATTATCACTAACGTTGACATCAGCTTAACGCTTTGCATGATTGCGTTTGCCGTACATGTGCTATAAAACTGCTTGTTTTATCTAATCTCAAATGACTTCAGTTTCGTGCAATGGCGAGTGAACTGGAAGATATATTGACGTCAAGCATTTTACAGCATCATGCAATATAGAGTAGCAACATAACATTTGGGTCATGACATCAAACTTTGTCTGATAACATGTATGACTCTTGAACAGTGACCCTGTTTGCTCTCTTGGCTTTAGGCGATAAGCTTTACATGTATTTAAGAAACCTCTTTAGCGCCAACGTTTAGACTTGCAGTTTTCAACTTAAAATTGCTTGCGCTGTTTAAAAGCCTGTCTGATTTTTTCAAATAATTCAACATCGTTATAATTCTATTTTAGGTAGTCGTGTAACTACCCTGACAAGTAGCTTCTTCCATGAAAAGCTTCAAGAAGAAAAAGACGGAAGTACGACATCATTGTTAAAGTATCAATATGCAATTTAATACTTTTGAATATAAATTGCCTGGAAACGTAATAATTGCCTTTCAATGAACTGGAACAATCTCCAGTTGAAATTACGCAATTTGTGTTGCGATGCTTCAGATGGTATACTTCTACAGTACATAGATATTTTAAATGCGAAGTAGAATGTTTACACTGCAGTACTCTGCTATGAAGTGGGTTGTTGAGACTATTGAAACTGCTTGGTAGCAAATAGCATTTTTCATTGTTTTGAATGCCAGATTAAATTGATTTTTATTGGCCATATTTGACAGTTGGCTTCGCAAGAAGCTCGCCCATTAAACAAAGACAAGCACCAGAATGGTTGCCAAACGACATCTATGTGTTCAAATGATTCAGCACGGCCTTATTCTTAGCATTTGTACAAATAAATTCCTCCTTGTTCCAGCACTGCATATCTTCCAATATTTGATCTCCCTGTGATTTTGGTTTACGCTAAGGCAACAAATAAAAGTTTTTCTATCTTCTTGTGCAAGGAAAACATGCAATAACCAAAATATTCAACTCATATCCAAGTTTTAGATAAGTTCTGGCAAACAAAACACTGGATTTTTAGTTCCTGTGCAGATGTGATTTGTCAACTTTTGCTTTTGTATTCAGCTAAAATTGTTATTTGTTTCATGCTGCGAAAATCCATCTAGCTCCTGAGCAAAGCTCTAAGTTTTTGCTGATAGCTAAAGCGTTGCGAACGATAAAAAATAAAACAATAAGCTGGACAGCAAGGTCTTTTTTATTTCATGAGCAATTCCATGGATACGGTCTAGTCAAGACAAACACCTCAACCAGCAAACCAGGAGTGAAGCTAAGGAGACCAGAAGAAAAAATAAAAATGTAAGCAACACGAATCAACTACCGGTGCTCAGAATCTAACCACAAAAAACACACCTGGGTGTATTGGCATCGTTCCCATAACTAAGAAGTAAATTGACGGTGAATTAGAAGGCAGTGCTTTGGATTTTTCAGACGGAAGCACCAAAAGCAAAATCATCGTAGAAAATGAAAAGATTAGTTCCAACAGCAAGCACATTCGTTTTCAATGCAAAACCAACCAAACGGGAAAATTTTAAGCAACGTTTTTTTGACGCAAACATTTGCATTACGCTGGACTTCTACCGCCACAAACGCACAATAACACGACAACGTATAGTGCTTGTGGAGGCAAAGTCGGTAAGGAGCAACAAAGAAAAATCTTGAAAAACCACAGATTTTTGTTTTAAAATAGGAATAAAGTGCCGTCGGTCAACATTCTAAGCAACAAAGCATGAGATAACGGATTATGCACAACTTTGTTGGTATGTCAGTTTGGTATTCGCTTGAGGCCTTAAAAAGCATATTTGAAGACATGTGACCAATGGTCTTTTACTCACAAAAAACGTACAAGTGGAATTTTAAAGACATGGACAAACAGTCCTATACCTAAAAAACGGTCTTTAAACAAAAATATGTAGCTCAACCTTGCATGCAAAGGGCTGACGTTTGTAACTTTGCGCATATAGCAAAACTGTTTATTCTGAAAGTAGGGGAAGTTGCTAAATACCGAATTTAGAAAATCCTTTTGAAAAAGTGCGTTTCAAAAGTGCGTGGTTAATTTATGATGTTTTTATAGCACACGTTTATTCACCACATAGTTTCAGAATTGTCAATCGTTTTATGCAAAATATGGCAGGTGTTCTAACAAGAAAAAACAGCGTTTTTCGAAAGGTTGTTAAACATCAGAGACGTTTCTAAAGACACGGTAACGACTGGTATTGGCTCATGTTTTCATCAGTTGCTTGTAAAAGTGAGCAACCTCCAGTGATAGGTTAATTATTGTTGCTGAAAGCGTGCGAGACGATAAGAAAAATGAAAACAGTTTTGCAACGAAATCAAACTTCAGTAAATGATTAATTACTTTAGACGGGTTCGTTTCGGTCAAATCACTTCCTTAAATTTTTGAATACTAAACAGAACTCGCAATGTTACTACCTCGGTGGTGCAAAAGTTAGAGCTACTTGATTTAAAGAATTTTTTACATAACGTATTATGCCTGCTTGCCAAATTTACTAACGGGTTGAAAGCTTTGTTTCAAATATAACAATCAGATAGGTTTTTCCTAAAACCTGAAAGTACACTTTCTGAATAAATTACCTGATTTTTATAGCCCTTTCAACTTGCAAAGACTGTCAACCTTGGAAAATCTTTGCCTCACCGGATGACTGCACAGAGGCTAGTTTGCAAATACTTTTAGTTATTTTGGTAAGGCGAAAAACCATATTGATAACCACAATGGAATTGATTCAGGATATTTTCTGTTTCAGTATATTTTCGTAAAGCTCGAAATGTGGTCGAAAAGTTGTTTCCACACGCTAACAGCGCAAAGCATGGAAGTCTTGCAAAATCTTAGCAAAATTAAATCCGAACATATCACCGATTGAAAGGCAAAACTTCTATTGTTTAACCTTGATGAGATGATACCAACTTGTACTTCTCACCGAAACACAACATTTTTTATGATTTTGAGGGTAGTCACAATAATCTACGGACGAACTGATAAGCCCAATACAATGTTTTCCGGTGAGTAAAATATTTTGTTATTCCTTCCGCGCAAAACAAGCGCAAGTTCACGCAAGAAAAAGTCAATCACTGTAAGGCAGGTGGAAGACATCAATATATTTTTGTAAATGATTAACTTTCATGAACCACAAGTTGTTGCTTCTTGATACAAATAGTTCCGTGCAGATCGACTTCTAAGCGCAGCTTTTCAGCGAGTCAGCAATTCATAGAGATGTAAAGGACTTGTATGCTCACCCTTCGCTTGGTTACGCATGCAGCTGTTGGGTTTTGTTGCGTGTTCGGTGGCGGAACACCGAGTCATCGTCATCAGTCACGTGATGCTGCTGCCATTGAGACGCAAGCTTGGTGGCGACATCACTTGTGAGTAGCAACACTGTGCGAAGCCCGTTTGAGACCTTGGAGAATTACTACTTTTTGAAGACTGTTCGAAGCCCGTTTGAGACCTTTGGAGAGCTACTACATTTTGCAACACTGTGCAAAGCCCGTATGAGGCCTTGGAGAATTACTACTTATTTTCGGTATTATTGAAATCATTCGAATTTGGTTAAAGGCGACCTAACATATGTAGGGGCGTTGCCATGAAGCTGCATGCGAAAATCAGTGCATAATGTGGTCGTGTGCTGAAAGATAACGCAATTAAAATGAAAAAACGAACCATCTTAATTGAATGCACTAGGGGGTCAAAACACACGGCGTTGCGCAAAATAAAAAATTGATAAGATGCTGTTATAACACAGTTCGGCATCGATAGGGAAGGTTTGCAGCATAAAGTCAAATACGAATAAATTTTGATTTAGCCTCTAAACACGTTTTTGCTGAAATATAAAGCAAATATATAAGTCACAAATACACAATTTCAAAATGCATTGCTTGTTGAGAATTAAAATGTATATGCGGTAAACATTAAAACGTGATGCCAAAGTTCCGAGGTTGTTACTGCTTGTGCCAGGTGTGGATAAACATTTTCTACGGAAGCAACGTTTAAAATGTTTTTTTTCTATCAGGGGCCGCATATATTACATGATATTTTACCGGGGGTGTGCATATATTACACATTGCCACCAGGGGCCGCATATATTACACAATAGTCACTTCCGGTAGAGTAAAAGTGCGTTTTCGAATGACACGTGTAAAATAAAATCTCGAGAATTGTTGGCTTATCGATAAAATTACTTTAACATAGACTCGAAANATGTAAAATCTATGNAGTGTACGTGTGGCCGCCTTGCAGGCCGCATGCGAACCGCGAGGTGTAGTTTGCATAACACTGGCTTATACAGTATTACGATTAATGACATGTGTATACGTTTCCCAAGTTAAATGCGTACAAAACTTTGCATACTGTATAAAAGTGGAAAAATTCGAAAACACTGGAAAATGTTTATACCAAAATTTATCTTGGTTAATTTCATGTAAACGTGTATTGGACATCACAGTGCTGGAATATTCAATTATGTCCCGTTAAAAGTCAGTATTTGCAAATGTTTGCGCTCGTGGCTTTCAAAAGAAGCTGAATATACGACCAACCATTTTTTTGTCAGGTCTTTCTTTGCTGAAACTCGCTACTGCTAGTGTTATTTTAGACACGTGTCTTAGCTCTGTGAGATACCCTTGATTGTTATAGACGGGAAAGAGGCACACTACACAAATGCAGCATCTGCGCGGGTTGGCTATTTACATTGATTATGCGTACCGTTGCATTTAACTCTTACAAACGACGTCTTATTCAGCTTCTTGGTTGAAGCAGGAAGTTTTGTCTTTTGCTCAGAATTTGTGCAGTTGATCGGAACTTCTAAAAACCATGGACGCAAAGTTTTTGTCATGCTTCCTTTACCTGAAGATACGTAGAAAAACCTCAATAGAAATTTTTTCAGCACAAGTTTCCATGCAGGAATGGTCGTCTGATCACCATTGGACTACATAATAAAACAGTCGATCAAAACCCTTAGTGATGTGTACTAAACTTCAATAATGTCAACAAGAACGGCTTTGATATAAAACTAAATTTACTCATCTTCAAAACTGCAAGCGAGACACTACGCGACTGCAAGATGTTTTCTTGCATGGAAATAAACAGTGGATCTATCACCGCATTTATAACAACATACGCAACCTCCAAATCAATATATTGCAAACAGAAAATACTTACTGGTATTCGTTTCAAGTTGTCTGAAATGTTTTTGCTGCAGAAAATTTTCCAACATTTCTAAAACGCAATCACACAACTTTAAACGAGATCAAAAATTTAACGCGGATATTCCCAGGAAAGAGATTCTTGAAATGAGCAATCGCGATTCTAAAATGCCTACGTTGTTTCAGCATTTCTTTTAATAGGCAAGGGAAGCATTTTTGATGCCTTGAAGAAATCACATGAGAAAAACGATTTTACAATTTTGTTGTCATTTTTTATTAATTTTAAATAGCTCTGTTCACTGGCATTGAGTTTTCAGGGTGTGAACGTGTTGCAAAAGAGTCAGACTTAAACAGAAAATCTGTTACTTGAAAAACCGTGTTGTTTTATATTTCTAAGTCAATCACTTCAATATGCCCAGAATCTACATCATAATGTTTTCACAAAAGTCATGCGATGGTTTTTATATCAATCACCAAATATTACAGAAAAAATCAAAATTTAATGTCATGTGATGACATTCAAAATAGTTACCTCATGTTGTGACAAATTTAAAAAGTGCAATGTATTGCGGTCGAATCCAAGATTTTCTGTGGGTCACGGGCAAAACTGAGTTGATAAGAAATTTTTAATTTTAAAACATGTCAAACGATCCAAATGCTTACAAGTTCTGAAATGTTTTACAAAGTTTCAACTTCGAACGGCAATTGCAAAACTTTGTCTCACTGACGTGAAGAAACAATCATCTTAGCTATTTCAGAGTTGAATGATATTGCTAGTTGGTGCATGTCATTTGAGAAAAAGTGGATTCGACAACATCGTACTAAAACGCGTGTTACTTGAAACTAAATTTAGAGGCTACCTCCACAGTTTTTCATTCGAAAAAAGGAAAACATTTGTAATTATTCTTAGTCTTAACCGTTTTGTAAGACACTGTCCAAACACCTTCACGGACGCCAAAGAAGGAAAGGGAAAGCTTTTGGTGATTTCCCATCTGGTTATGGGCGGTGCTTTTGTTGAGGGAATTAGCACCTGCCAAGAAAAAGAGAGCGAGGTTATGCGTGTGATGTAATTTGCAAGTGCCATATTCTGGACAGGATCACAACAACTTTGCAAATGCCGTTTGTTATTTCAGTATAGCCTATACACAGAAAGATAGGCCATTTCGCGATCCGTATGTTTCATTTTACTTTGGGATTTTATGGATAAACGGTTTTGGTGAAAATGAACAAACAAATTTTCCAATAAGAATGGATTGATTCTCATTTTCAACCAAATATAAATAGAAAACAGAAAGGTGGTCTTTTTGAAGAAATAGATGAGTTTGATATGATTTATTTTCGCAAAAAGAATATAACACTGTAAAAATGCCACTGAGTTAGTGCATTCGGTTTTTCGTTTTGTTTTGTTGTTTTGGTTTGATCATCATTAATGCAAGTTAACTGCACAGTTTCATAAAGCAAACTTAGTTTATCAGAGGCACTGATGCTTAATGAATCATGTGCGTGTACTGGGAGATACATTTAGATTAGGAAGTGGTCAGCAGCAACTTAAATTGAATGGGAGTGGTATTTGATACGCAATTTTTAACCAAATTGTACATCTTGCTTTCCACAGAAAGAAAAAGTGAAATGTTAAAAAAATCACAAAGAAATTAAGTGCTTCTTTGTGCTTAGGGATTTTAGTAAATTACAGGAAATTAATGAATAACAGGTTTAATACAATTTGCACAAGAAATACTATATTTATAAAAACCTACATTTGTACACCCCTATTATTTAATACAGAAGAAATCAGATCAGTTGAACCTCGAAATTGTGAATGCAATTTTAAGTTTTGTGATTTATTCGAAACTAACCTGTAAAATCTTGTGAACACTCTTTTAGTGTGATCACAAGATTTCATAGGTTAGTTACGAAAACAATGAAATGATCTACGGCAGTATGAATGTAATTTCGTCAAAACAGAATATTTACAGTTTAAACCACGGTTGGGTTCTTCGAAACTTTGCATGCGGCTCTTTGAACTTTCCGAAAATTTGTGTTTGTTTATCATTTTTTATTTCTATTTGAAACTGTAGAATTATTGTAAAATCCTAGCTAGCGTGGCATACAATATTACTTTAGCAAGTCGTTCTGAAAATAATTATGATGTCACAGAAGCGTAGATTGCAAATAANTTCGTGTTTTCAAATTTTTACGTTGCGGCTGGTTGTAACTTGGGTTTTACGATATGCTGCTCATACATAGAGCAGGTTTGGCCATCTATGATATANACCATTCATGGGCAGTCTTCAGCGTGCAAATTATGGTACACATTAGCAACTGTTTTAACAAGGGCGGGTTGAAAATCCTGACCCAGAGAAGGTTATATCTTTCGTTTCGTATTTAAGAGTTTTTATCCGTTTACTTTTGGCCATTTAGCAAAACTTCAAGGCAAGACCCACAACAATTTTTCTCATAACAGAAACAAAAGAAAACATTTTTGATGAGCAAACAGTATTTGCAAGAATCCCAGTCAATCTTTATATTTACTATGTTCCTTTTTAGAAGACAATATTGTAAAAATTTTTTTTTGATAATCAGAGTTCAGCAGAGCGTTTGTACTTCCTAAATACTGTAGTTGGCAGTTTCAAGTCAGAATACGTGGTTAGGAAACATAAAGAAAAGATGTTTATAATGGTGTTACATTGACTTACTATCAAAGTGTACGTGGCACAAAATCTTTCAGTGCATTCTATCTATTATAAGATTTTGAATCACAACTTGTCACTTAAGAAATTTTCTCGAAGTATTTATGATATACGGAAAAAAGGTATTTGATTCTGTGAAATAACATGTAGTTGTTTTAAAGTGCAAACTNTTATTCAATAAAACGTGAAAACGTTTCCATCTGTCACAAACGCTTGACTGGCTGCTAAACTTTGAAAAACATAACCTTTTAATACTGCACAGTTTTGCGTTCTCAGAAGCTTCCTCAAGAAAATTTTAGCACAACCATAAAAGTTCAAAAGATTTTTTGCAAATGCACTACGGTAAGAGAAAAATCAGGTGTTCAAATCATATTCAAATATGAAACGCCAAACTGACACACGCACCAGGCGCATCACCTACAGCCTTATTGCTTTTCTCAACGTACATTTATCCGTTATAATGAGATGTAGAGCGAGACAGAAACTGAAGTTATAGAATTTAATTGCAATATTTAAAGTTCTAGCAAAATTGGATCTTTATCCATTTCAATCCAGCTACAGGGGAAAACTCGAAAAAGCGTTCAGTAGCTGAAAAGCAAAAATATAGGAACATTGTATAATGCTCTTATTTTTTTGTTTGTTGTCTGACATTGAGGGGAAACTAAAATGTTGTTAATACGAGAAAGACATCGCTTTGGAGAGAAAGTGTTGGTGGGGGTAAACTTTTAACCTGCACAGGAATCTCTAAAATGCTATTTGAGCCAGGAGAGAGGGTGTAATGCTACCCGTAATTTGATTACATTTTCTTGAGACACGCGATGTCCGCTATTTCCGGACAAAATACTTTTTGACTTTCCGACATCCGTTTTTAATAATTTTCACAACAAAATCGTATCTACGTAGCGAAACATACATAGCATACATATTCTATGCACTGTTCCCCCAAAAAGAGGATGTTTGGGAGGGAATTTTGTATGTGCATAGAAAATGTCATGGAAGATTTAGATCCGGTTTTACTTCATGCCACGTCATGGTGTAGGAAGACTCTTCACACATGAGGTTTCGGTGGTCACATTTGGCCAAACACGTTTTTCACTTAAAATCACATTGAAATATTGAAGGTAGTATATGCCGAAAATTTGTTTCACATCCCGATAACCTTGGGTAGTATAGTACCCTAATTTTCTCTATACAGGCTTTCAGGGACAAATTTGTAAAATAATTCTGGCACCAATCTACTTGTCTCTGAAAATCAGGAAAAGTCTTGGAAACACAGATTTCTGACATTTTTCTAAGTATATAAAATCAACAAAAAAAGAAGCTCCTGGGTGGTGGAGCACTCTCGATTCCTGACCAGGACTATAGATTAATTTAATCTCTATGTCCTTGCGACGTCCATGAGACGTCATAGTGTGTTGAAAAGCATTACAAGTTGATTTAACTTACTATATTTATGCAACACTAGGGGCGAATCCAGGGTTGGGGCGATTGGCCCCCTAACATTTGCGAAAGTAACTGTATTCACCATGACTTTCTACAATTCGGAAAACAACATGCGCGTTGTAAGGTCATTTTGTCGTCCATTGTTTTGTCACAGCAGTTTTGTTAAGTATATTTATCCCTCTTACAGTAGCAAAGCCGTTATGAGGCTTGACTATCGAATATTACTGAAATCTACCCCCCCCGTAACATTAATGGCTGGATCCACCCTGTGCAACACAGTGCAACTTGACATTATAGATCAATCCAGAAAAAATGATTATATTTGTACAATCTGAACCTATATAAGAAAATGATTTTGAGATAGTAATTCAACGTTGATTTTACCTGTATTGACATTTTATGAGAGCAAAATGTAAAATGGAACGTCATTTTAGTCTTCCGAAACCGACCAAGTTTTCAGCATATATTCAAAATTTTCCTTGAAAATGCAAAAAATAAAGTGTTATGCCTGGAGACATTATGTTTCAAATACCACAAAAAAGGATGTTTTGTGGTTGGATTTCCATAAACGTTTTTTGATTCATTGATCCCAACAGCATGCATTATAATAGTGTTTTCTTTAAAAACAAAATATTTATAATTCAAATTAATTTATGCGCTTGTTAACGATAAAGACGACGCTAAACAGACTGATACAATTACATTGAAAAATTCTCAAGAAAACACACACGCACAACACAATTCATAACATTTCTTTTTTGTATAGTATTTTGAATTAGAATTTTTATGGAGCATTTTTTGTAAATATACAAACATTTCATGCACGAATCAGAGGCTAATGAATTGTACCTTCTAGTTGACACTATGGAACAACGTCAAATGCAAAAAACACAATAAACAAAAAGCGAATAAAGCAACATTTTTTGTTTTTTAGATTTGATACGTTATACATTTTATTTTTGGGCTTTGACATTTTTCACACCAGACATGTAGCAATGCGGAACCGCTCACACAAACAATCGCACAAACACGCACGCAAACACATGCATAAACACACGCACAAACCAACGCACACACACACACACGAACGTAAAGGAAATTAGCAAAATACAAAGAACTGAAGAGTCTTGTCTGATGCACAAAACCTTCAAACATTCAAAAGGGTGTTTTCATTCACAAGATGATAGCACGTTTACTTTTACAAGCAGAACTGAGAGAGGNTGGCATTATTTCATTTTTTCACAATACAATGATCTGATTCTAGTTTTTTTAGAAAAGGCGTGTTTTGGAAAGCTTTGGAAANATTTGAAGCCAAATGACGCGGTTGCTGGATGATCTGTGTCAGTTGTTGCATCATCCCCTGGGCAAATCCACTTTTCTGGGCTTTCAACTACCTTGTTGAAGATTCTGCAAAGATAAAAGTGCTTACCTATACAAATACTTTTTGCCTATATAACGTCCAACGTGATTTTTGTCCAAAATTTCCTATTGCGGATGAAGTGTTTCGTACCTTTAATAGGACTGATTTCCACGTTGTTGGGCTGGAACGCTGGAGAAAATCTTCCATAATTTCTATCACCACCAAACTCCACGTCAGTGGACATCTCTTGAGGCGTGACTTCGTTCTGTGATTGGACTTCTTCCTCAGTTGTTCCAATACTTTCCGCTGTTATTTCTTCGACTGAGTCACTAAAATACATAAATATAGCAACCGATAACCAGATAGAGATTTAGTCTCACTGTTTCATCATTCTGGCTACACATTCCTTTCAAGCGCCATTGAGAAATTTTCTAAGTTTGCAATTTTTTTGTTTGCTGTTTCTTATCATAAAAAGGAGCAGATCTGGTGAAACATGCCAAAAGCATAAACTCCTAACCTGTTTCTATCACTCTGGGACAAACTGTCTTTCGTGAATGAAATTATTTCCATCAAGATCGTCAGACTTGCGATTCTATGATACGTTTAGAAAATATCACACAAACAGTCTTGAGATGCTTACCAAACAAACGGTTCTGCCTGCTTCATTGCTTTGATATCAAACTTCACGTTTGATTGTTGTGAAGAGGATGAACTAACATGCAAAACGAAATGTTTCAATGCTTGTTCACATATCAGTCACAGAGTTTTTCGTATTAAGTCACATTGAATGAAGATTTTCAATAACTTCTTTTTTGAAACTGCTTTCGTGCATACTTTACCGATTGCAATCATGAAAACATTTTGAAGATACTGAAAATTGCTTGAACACTTTACATAAATATGCTGGTGGTTTCTTGGATAAAAAAGTCAGTATGGTAGCCGGTGGAATCGCTAAGGGAATAAAACGATCTTGACGTGATTAGCACTTCTTTTTCGACAGCTAAATCTTTTGTCGTTGCCGATAGGATGTCGTTCACTACGAGTTCCTACCCAACTGCAAAAAGAACAATCTAGGTACAAAGGAATTCAATCTCAAAAAACGCAAAACAGAAAGAAAAATAACGTTACTAAATTTTCGAATCATTATTTAAAACAGTATTTCACCAAGAATCAATCATATGAAATTTAAAAATTTGGTTAAAAAAGGTCTTCAAAACATATACGCAACTTGCATAGGCATAGTACAAGCGCTTAGCACCCTTTTGCTGTTTCTGAGGTTAATAGCGGTGCCTAATATGTGTGTGACGATTGGCGTTTAACAAAAACAGCAAAAACAGTTTCAATTAGTTAAATATTTCGCAATGTGGTTTTGGCACACAAAAAACGAAGTGTTCTACAGCCTAATTCAAAATAACGCCCAAAACAAAGTAAAAATTTGATGTAGACGATTCGATATCAAATGTTAGACTACCAGCATTAGAAACCGATAATGTTGCACACTGGCATACACTCTCAGTTATCTCACATAATTAACAAAGCCTTTTCTTTATTTATAAGTTCCCTTTGTGAATACATGTTTCACTGAAATAGCAAGAAAATATTTTGAAATATTTTAGTTCAAATATGTTTCAAGCCTTTTGTCGGCTTACGATCAATTTTGTATCTTGATCTTCCGATTTTCCTTTGTGTGTGTAGATTTTTTTGATTCGTGTCACTGCTCGTTCATTACCTAGTTGCAAATCGCCACTTCGATGAAAAAACAAACAAAATTCCCAAAATAATGTGAATATCTATTAAATATGAGTTATTTCACCATCAAAGTTAACACTATGCAATATCTAAACCTGCTGGCAGCGGAATTCACGTTTGTTCACTGGCACTTTCCAGATTTTACCGCAATTAACAATCGAATCTAACACGTCAGGTGAACTCAAGCAAAATTTACTTCAGTAAATTTAGCATACAGTAATCTAGCAGACTGCCGCAGTATAATGCACCAAACATATTCTAGTATAGGAAATCAAAAGGAAAACTGACTGCAACAACCTGAATCTCAACAAAATACTAAAACCTGCAAAACGCTCTTTTTGGCACTTCAGAGTTACCTCTGCAACTTATGCAACTAAACACTTGTGCCCTGTCTTTTATCTGTATCCAAGAGTTTCAAGCTGGACATGCAGTTGAATAGTTGATGCAAATGCTTATTAGTACATCTCAAACACAGGTTGGCAAAAATGTTTTTTAAGTCCACTTAAACCACAAAATTGNGCAAAGCTATTTCTATGACGGTAATACCAACAAGCAAAACACTTTCTTACATTTTTCGTATTTTTCCTTCCTCCGCGCTGCTACACGGCGCTTTNGCAGCGTATGTGCCTTGCGCCATCCTAAAAGGGCAAGGGTGCGGTAACACAAAATCGATGGGAAGAAGGAGACCTCGAAGGGAGGTATGAGAAGGTTGTTTCCAGTGCTTTCTCATCAGGTGATAAAAATGGTCGAAACAAAGGATTGTTTCATGTCAAGCTACGGTCAGTGACGTAAGTCGGAATCGAAGGTATATTGGTCTTGGCGATAGGAAATGATATGCTCTTTGATTTAAAGCAATTTGAAATGCGCTTTGACTGTAGAAGCTGAGGTCTTGCTATTACTTCAGTTTCCACGTTGTTGCTATAAGCGTCATTATGTTTCAAAATAAAACCTTGCTCTTGTTATTAACAAGCAACCCTTTTACTATCCCCTTGTTGCAAAGAATAACCATTTTTATCAACGCCGTCTGTTCAATTCTGTGGACATGTTTGAATGAGCACAACGCTTAACTGATTTTTTGAAAATCGGTAGATATTTATAAAACCTTTCGTAATCAGCAATGTAGCGAGTTGAGCATGATCACAATTGTGTTAAAAAAGCTTGATTTTATTGCTACCTCTTATCTAGATGCTGCCACTATTATAGCCGCAATTTTTGTTTAGAAAGCCATTTGAGCCAGACGCTTGAAAGAAAATTTCACCCAAAATCTTTGTGATAGAGAAAAATTATAAAGGGGCAAGTTACATGCACTAAAAAAGCTTCATAAGTTATACAAAGAAAACAATGTATCAATGAAAATTGTACAATGTATTTTGTCACTGTATCTGAGCATCATCGAATTATCCAAATCGCTTATTAAAATAAAGATAATGATCTTCAAGCTCGGAGAACCATATACTGTCATTCGTCCTAACGAACTTTCTATTAAACGTGCATCAACTGAAATGGCAGTAACATTGGCGTTGTACGGTGTGATGACACGCAAGCATCCGGATGAGAAAATAATTTATATTTAAAAAATGTCAAGTTTCGAAAGTCAGGCAAATTTACTTTTTGACTGGTACGGTAAGATTTTGCAACGCAGCGCCACTTGATCTTTCGCTATAAACCCGACAATAAGCTCTTTCAAATCAATCGACGAGTTAACACAAAGCAAGGAGTATTCTAGATAATGATTATCGTTTTTTTGAAAACAAAATACCATCATATTATTAAAATTATATGAATCTGTAGTATTGTTTATGAAATTTCGATTTTGTAACTAAACGTTGTTTCCCNCAGCAAAAACGTTTTCCAAGCTATTGAATGCCATTTAACACAAAACGTGTAAAATTCAATGGAGTAGCCTTCTTACGTTTTGACGATTTTCAGCACACCATTTCAAAAGCACTGTATGAAGGGTCAAGTTTTTCGCGCCATTCGGCGATTTTGTAAATGACATCACTAAGACAGACAAGTACACTATGGTCGAGTCAGCACGCTTAGGAGTTGTCAAAAAGCTACAACCAGCCACACGTTTTGCACTGTAGTTAATGCAATGCGTCTAAACGCCTTTCGAGCTCTAATTGGAGATTTTTGGAACGTATCCGTGTTCCGCTACGTGCTCAGATGAATTTGCTGATTTCTAATTAAGGTGTCATCAGTTTTTTCATCAGTTTTGTTTTGTTAAGTTAGCTTTTACTGAATGTTGCATATCACTCGGGGGAACAAGCCATAAGCCTTTCACTTAGTCTTATTGCACCACATTGTTCGCTGCTTTCCATTCTTTCCCCAAAAGAATCGCCCCTGAGAGAGAAAACGGGTGATTTCCTTTTAGGAAGGTGCGCCCAAATTCGACCAGGGCGTACATCAAGAACCTGAAGTAAACCATGGAGCGTGGATAGTGGATGACGCTCACTCATGAACATTGAACACTGCATTCTCTGGAAGACTACATTGTTTGAAAGGTTTTACGGTACAAACGGGTAATCAAAATGGTGGCATTACGACATTCAGCCACCGAAAATAAGTTCTATGAGAACAAAAAGGACCTTTTTGAAGTTTGGATCGCTACGCCTTTTTCTCTAAATTGAACCATTGTATCGTGAAACAATCTTGTGCCTAAGCGCAATGGTTGATCAACAGTAAATTGAAAAAAGTTCACTTACCACGGTTAAGCTACCGTAATGATGTCAAATGTTCTTTGAGAAGTATGCAACGTAAACCGCAATTTAGTTTTGGTCAAATTTTAGCTCTGTTCCTCAAAGATAGCCTATATTTTTTTCGTGTATCCTTCAGAAAAAGTTACATTTCCGAGAACTGTTTGGGAAATCATCGGGAAACATATATTTGAAGGGTGTGGCCGCCGATGGTCAATGGCGAAATTACTTTCCTACAAGCAATTGTTTGCAAATGATTACAGTTACTTCATGTTCGAAAGCACATTTTATTAAAATCACATACAAAAAAATTTTTTTTTTCGATTTAGAATTTATTTTAGGCCTGATCTTCATGCTTTGTCCTTTGTTACACATACGACTTTTGCTGGTGATAAAAAATGATTAATTCCAAATTATGATATGGCCTACATTGATCTGCAAAAATTTGTGTCACTGCTGGATATGGAAAAAATAAACGTTGAGTTCAAAATCGAAGAGTGCATTTCTACGGGATATATGGTGATTAGAAGAAGATATAACGTGTAGGATTATTACACCCACCAAGTTTTTTGCAAGCAAACACCGGGTTTGATCACCCGTACTGTCACAAAATGATTTTCGCGACAAGCGTAAAACTAGGGCATACTCACATGAGGCTTAATAAAAAGGTTAAAACGCAATGGCAGCCAATCCATAACGAGACAAACTTCACTTCCAATGGTATGTCTAATTTTAGTGGTATTTTACAACAACTGTCATGACGCCTATGTTAGGGATGCATCAGGAGCCCTCGACTTTTTTCATACAACTTCTACCTAGTGTTAAAGTGTTGCATTTTGGTAAAAAATAGGACCTCTAAATTTTTTCACAATTGGTTGATGTTTAGGGGTGCATCGGGACTCCTAAAATTTGACCCGGGGGGCGAAACTTCCAAATAATGAAATTTTGCCATAACTTAGTAACTACTTGGAGTAGGAACATGATTTAGATGTCTAACTCTACTAAAACACATACCAGCTATCCATTAAATCTATCAGAAAGACCGAAAAGATCAAGCAATTTCCATTTGCAGTGATTTTTGCTAAAATAAATCAAAATTTTGTGTTTTTTACAAAAATGTCTTAAACTTATAATCTGTACTCTTGTTGTTGCTCAAGTTTCAAGCCCTGGTGGTATTGCTAATACCACTTTTGGTGAAATAAACATGTATTCGTGAAACTATGTAAAAAATTGCTGAGTGTGCAAAATTCTCATGAAAAGCAAGCAGTGCAGGACCCATAGGCGTAGCCAGGGGGAGCCCAGGGGGCCATACACCCCAAATTTTAGCATATCTAGTCATTTTGTGCTTTGAGAAGCGGTGTCCCAAGCAAAAGTGCTGTTGTTTGCCTAAAGTCAAACATTTACCCCCCCAAAGTTTTGGGTTGGTTTCACCACAGGTAGGACTTCCAATGACCATGCTGACATTAAAAAATTGATAATCATCAACACGATACAATTGTCACTATTGTGTTTCTTCTGCGCCACAAGACTTGGAACAGCAAAAAGATGTCGATTTTCTGTCATTTTCTTATTTCTTGTTTGACGCAAGCTTGGATGTTTTTTTCTGTCTTGCTCCACCACTTGTACGAAATTTTGATAGTGTCGCTATGACCTTGCTGCCGCAAACACATCTGATCCAAGTTTTAACACCACGTTCAGTACAGTCATATGTCATATTAATGGCATCAGTTTTGACTAGAGCATTGTTATAGATATACTGGTGGGTCTGGCCAGTTTAGAATATCTTCAACCAGAAAGGAATCATAATTGTTTAAGAGAGTAAAGGTAACCAAGTGTGCCAATGTAGGGCAGCTTTCAATACTTTTTTGGGAAGCTTGGCTTACCATACCCAGTACTATTTTGGCATTGAGGAAAGAGGATTGGTTCTTTTGGCTTAAGAGCTAACAAGCAATCTGCCAATTCTAGTTTCTCCATCTCGTTCAACTTGCAGCTAAAGAATGAGAGTGGAACCATTTCTAAAGTAAGATATCAAAGATGGCGACTAAATGCTTTGACAGCAATATTTGAAACTCAGCTGTCAACAGCCTGATGCAGATACAACAGTAGATCTTTGCAAAGTCGCAAATCATTGTAAGCCCGCCAACAGTACAACTGCTGGTAAACCAACACACAGTAAATTAGAGTGACAAGCAAAATAAATCTTTAGCTGTAGCAGCTGCATTCTTGTTGTGATGGTGCCTCGGGGTAGTTATAGGATCCTTGCTTCAAGCAGAAATATTTTACTTCCATAAAACATCTTACGTGTCTATCTTGCTTTCTGGACTTCTCCTGGTCTCTTGAAAGGAATGTTTTCCTATTCAAAATAAGACGAAGCTCAACAAGTTCAAGATAATTATTTGCTGTGAAAAGTCCGTTGAACGTTCTTACAACAGGATTTCGAACAAGTGGTGGAACAAAACAAGAAAACATCCAAGCTTGCATCATAAGAGACAGAGAATTTAGAACTTTTTGTGCTGTGTCTTGTGAATGCACAAGACATTTAGAACTTTTGTGTCTTTTTGCTGTGTATTGTGACACAGAAGAAATGCAATAATGACAATTGTATCCTGTTGATGATTATATCAATTTCTTATATTGCCTTTCCTCCGCATGGGCATTGGAGGTCATACACTGCTTGTCTTATTGTTACAATTTTGCACACTGATCTATTTCTCACGAAATTTCACACATATTTGCTTATTTAACCAAAACGGTAGTAGCAGTACCCAGTGATAGCATGACTGGAGTCAATTTTCTGTTTTGACTGTGCCTCGTGGCAGATGTTATGCTAGTGTTCCACCTAACACTGAGTTAGAGCCGAGTCTCAGCTTTTCACTGAGGAGCCAGCAGCACACAACACGTTGTACAAAGCATCGTGGTTTAATGAAGTATTTACATATCACGATCATGACAGCCAGCCTTATAGTTTTACTTTGAGTCTTTTGTTGGGGCATGTAACATAGAACGAGATAGGCTATATTTGTTGCAACAGGGTTAAGCTATAGTTGTGTGAATTGACTGAGAGTGAATAAGAGAACTAAAATGAATGCCAAAAAACTGCTTTCACCAAATATATACTTAAATCTACGCAACCTGACAACAAACGTGCTGAAACAACATTGGGCACTACCGACTCGCAGGTCTTGTGAATCGACAAATATGATTCGAACACATCACTGGCAAAACCACCAGGGCTTAGGACTTGTCCAAGAAGAAGAATACATGACAAACCTTTGAAAATTCTTGTGAAAAACGCATAATTTTTATTTATTTTAGCAAAAATCACTGCAAATAGAAATTGCTTAATCTTTTCGGTCTTCCTGATAGCTTTAATGGATAGCTGGTATATATTTTAGTAGGGTTAGATACCAAAATCATGTTCCTACTCCAAGTAGTTACTAAGTTATGGCAAAATTTCATCATTTGCAAGTTTCGGACCCGGGTCAAACTTTGGGAGTCCCGATGCATCCCTAAACATCAACCAATTGCCAAAAAATTTTAGAGGTCTTATTTTTTACCAAAATGCAACACTTTAACACTAGGTAGAAGTTGTTTGAAAAAAATCGAGGGCTCGTGATGCACCCTAGCCCAGGTATTTGTTAAATAGAAACAGTTTTAAATGAGGTTTGGCTTTTGCGTAGATCTTCTTCACATACCACCACTGCCATTTGTGTGCAAAGAATTGTCACTTTTGGAAAACTTTAGTTGCTTTGAAAGGATTATAGTAGCAAAGAAGTCGGAAACATCTAGAACGTTCGTCCAAACGCGCCACAGTCGATAAAATAGAAAAATCAGGTTCTGTAAATAGAAAACTCACACTTCGACCATCAGTTTGTTGGTTTAAGAAACTCTATACTTGTTTTCTTGCAGTTTCAGATTAAACATATTTCATGTTATGCCCGTAAAAAAGGCACAAAACGTACATAAAAATAATTCACAGTTGCAATATTTGGCTGTTTTTACAAAAAAATTTCGTTTCTTTGTCATATGAAAGATTAAGCACGTTTCCCAACCATTCCTATACAAGTCGGCCTCGGCGCAATTTTGTTGTAAAATTTGGGGGGGACAGCTTGGTGTGAAACCAATATAGTCGTCCCATCGATGCAGAAGTGACGTTTTATACACAGATTCCCAATCTTATTTCTAGAGGTGTTTTGAGAGCAACACTAATCACGCTTTCCTTTGCCCTCATAGATGATTTACATACTTAAATTAATATACTTAAATTTGTTGCTGGACACGGTACTGTAGTTCAGACTGCTTCCATTAATATCGTATTTGGATGCAAACAAGCACAACAATATATTAGAACATATTAATTGGGTTTTATCAGAGCTATCAGTTGGAATGCACAAGATGCTGAATCGCATTGGTCGCACGTGCGCATTTTATAAGAAGTGTGGGTTACAGCCCACAGCGCGATTTGATGTCTTGTTCAAGTCGCTTAACGTTACAAAGACAATAAACATTTTTCTTGCACATTGCNGTTTTTTGAAATAGCTACAAATCTTCTTAATCATACTGGGCATCAAGCATGCAGCCCCACCCGTACCACAATTTCCATTGATATCCTCTTACCAGCAGCAAAAGCATTTGGCCTAAAATTAGCGTAGCCTACTTCACGAAATGATTTCAATCTGTTTTTACTGTCGGTGGGTGGAGGATGTACCCTTTCAACCTCCTCTTGTTGCCCCCTGCATACATATCAACACAGAGTTGCAAAAGGGCGTCATTGTGAAGCCTGAACCCAGCCCGAACACGACTGGAGCCCGACATTTATTTTTGAAGCCCGAGTTAGGTCCGAAAGCCAAATTTACCGAGGGAGTAAAGATATGCGCAACTGTGGAGTAACAAAAAACGTTGTGTGCAGGTGTGGTTGTAGGTAGGCTACACGGTTTATCACACCGAAAATAGCAACCAACTGGACGAAAACATTGGCATAATTTGGCACAAACGTAGCATGTTAGTCAACGATAATACTGCGGAATATAATGTTTTCCAAGAAAAAAAAACAAACTATCACGAACCTATTTATAATGGCGCTATAGGCACAAAAGAAACTTTCTGGGATAGCGCTGTAGACATGAAAAGCCGGCTTGTAGGTTTCTTAAAACAAGCCAAGAATCGATTGAATGATTGAACTTTTCGACACAACGCCATCGCGTGCGAATTTCCTCACCGCTGTCACCTCCTCAAAAAGAGTGTGAGACCAATCCCAGCAGAGAAGAAAAGAACCCAGCTCTGTTTGCAAAGAGAATTAGCTGAAAAAAAATCACAATCACTTCACTCACAGAAGTTGCCGCGGTGAGCACAACAAATCTACGTCACGTAAGAAAAGAATTGTTACTCTGAATGTCAATGAAAAGTTTTGTATGCAGGCCCGAAATATTTTGACAAAACCTAAGCCCGAGCCCGGCCCTACCAGAAAAGACCGGCCCGAGTTACAACTTTGCACCATGTCAAAAGTTTAATTCTTAGAGTTCTGCTTGCATAACGACACAAAAATATATTTGAGATTTGAATCAAAATTCACATCGGTAAATTAGCAAAAAAAGGACCAAGTTTCACATTTAATACGAAAAGAATGTCCAACAAAACTAAGTGTGAAGTATCTGTAAAGCGAATGTTTCGCACTTGGAAGAAAACATTGCTGCACTGTGGGTTTGGTTAAACTCAAGTAAATCAGATGACGCACGATCCAATGCATTCAGCACAAGAACAAAGTGTCAAGGAAAAGATATCTTTTGGATTTCTTGGTCACCATTGTCGTGACATTACAAGAAGTTAGGACAAATGTAGCCTATATTTTATCCTTATTTCCGACGTCAAGTCCCTATGTTTTGAGCTATAGGTCAATATACAGCTAGGTAAATACTGGAGGCAACTTCGCCAACGTTTTGACTGAAATCCTGTTCACTAATGGTTGAAAACAGTCTTTGCGAAACTCTCCGTCCCAAAACTAAGTCTCCACAATAGTGCTGCTTTTTGTCTTCCGCAAAAGCTTCGCAGAGATTTGCCTGAAAATCAAACTTTCTAACATTATATACACGAACATCGTTAAATTATACGCTGTTTGTTTCTGAAACGTGACAAACAAGGTTACAGCAAAGCCAGTTACATATCTGCACGAAACAAACCATGGCTGTACTGTGATCTCTCACATGAGCAGCTGTAATAATCCCACTCTTACAAGAAAATAACCTTTCTAACAGTATACCACACAGGGTAAAATGTCAGACAGAAGCAGTTAAATATCCTTCACGGTCTCTAGAAACTTGAAAAATGCTAAAAATTATTTTATCGAAGCTAAAATTTATAAACTAACAGAATCAGTGATACCACACCAAGCTCTGT
>JGI24159J19872_10001993_pt1 | contig 23659 bp, 8 predicted proteins | sample Ectturendosymbi4_FD_19872 | JGI IMG/M metagenome (IMG submission 19872) | reverse complement strand
CTTTTCAATAGGGTCTATAATATTGTAACTAACAACATGTCACCTGAGTTCTTCGATTGTCTAAGTAACGTTCAGTTGCTGCGTATTTTCTTATTTGGCTTGCCTGATAACGAACCATCACATGTCTCGGTTGCTGTGTTTTGTGCCATGGATGATTTTCTCAAGTCTTGTAATAAATTTTGATGCGTTCCTGTAGTGCCGTATGAGTTGCTGGCTACGCACTGTATTTGTTTTTGCGTTTCCATTTGTTTTTCTATTCTTTTTGCGTTGTTACATTGTCATAGCTCGACGTGACACGAGAAAATTGCACCAGTCAGGCTACCGCCTGTAGCAAGATTGTCGTTAAATAAATAAATAATAATGTGAAGTTGATCTCACGTAATTTACGCATCTTCAGTGCTGTAAATTGGAAGCAACAGCTTACGGGTGAAATGATTAAAAAGTAAAGTAAGATGTAGAGAAAGCACGCGAGCTGTAGTTTCAAACACAAGCTATTACCGTATAACTGGTCTCATTGGAGCCAAAAATAAGACTGACGCTAATGACGGAACGACAAACTTCAAGTAACGCGGTGATGAGTCAAGCAAACGTTGTTTTGGTGCATGTGCCCAAGGCCCCTATAACAGAGAGGAGGCCTCGCTGTGTCCCGTTCAGCTAAGAACTGCTGGTCACCGCTACTGGGCTGTAAAATACGTAGCTGGTTATTTTAAGCGCTTCGTTTGATCAACCAGTTTTTTAAGTTTTTCTCTTGCTTCAGCACATTTCCAGTATTTCGTGAAAGCTGGTTAAGCAGGGATTTCCTTTTCGTTTCGTCGAGAATAGAAGATTCTAGGTTTGCTGCTGAACTTTCGAAGAATCTGCTTGCCTTGCACTGCTTTCATGACTCGGCGATGATTCGGACTTGCACCTATCCATATCTTCCCTAAGTTTTTGCTCGCAATTTGCAGAGCTGTTGATGAGTAAATTACGTGAAATGGATTTCTCAGCAGAACACATTTGTCACGTGACTTGAATGCGTCGCCCCTGTGGAGATTGTTTGCTGAAATGTGAATGTGTGCATCTCTGAATCATCGCAAAGTGCTGAAAGGAGAACACGGCAGATAGGTTCCTCGTAAAGCTCACAGCAAATTAGAACTTCAAAGCTCTTTTTCAAAGTGCGATTGATTTTTCACTTTATTCAACCAAAGCAGCGCTAAACGATTGAGTGATGTCATGTCACGCATCTTCCGGTTTTATGAATAGCTCCAACTATGTCTTCCTCATCATCGCATGCCTTTGTGTCAGTCAGCGAAGAAAAATATGTGCCATAAACACTAAACAGTTTTCTTGAACATGTCAAAACTTGGTGCCTGGGTTTGCAAGTACACCGACCGGTTTCAACCCAATCATCACCTGAAGGCCTATCCTTGCCACACGCGTTGCTAAAAGATTAAATCACCTCAACTAAAATTGTTACATCAAATNAGGTCCAAGGCATCGAACAGCCGGTTCTTGCTGGAAATCTCAGCAAGTTCTTTACAAGCGTTGGTACGAACGATGGTTTAACTAAGAGCAAATGACATCATCATTTGACAACGGTGCTTCGTCTTCCCGATCACAATATCATTTTGTGGCCGGTGTTTTAACAAGTGATATTTCATGCTCAAATGTTTGTCCGTGTGTGAAACTGTGACGCTTCACTGAAAGGAGAGATGAAAATTAACGCAGAATAGACACAAATTATCCTGTCACTGTTTGAAGTTTCTGAAAAAGAGTTTTTTTGGGGTTTTTCGATTTATTTATTTTTGGTCCATGTTCTGAAATTTCCTGTCAAGCTTCACTGATTTCATTTTTTTATTGTTTTTGGTTTTAAAACTTCAAATAAATTCTAGCAAAGATGAGTTTCGACATTCTTGGGTGGAAAATCAGGCATTTTTGGCGAATTAAATGTTGAAAACAAAACAAAAAGTTAATATACAGCACTGCTTGGTGTAAATCAGGATCTTGTTCGTAGACTTTGGGATCACCATAAAAAATGAGAAAACATTTCACACATTAAATGTTTTTCATTCCTTTCTACTGAAAACTTTGGGAAAACCTGAGTAAAATTATATAGAACTTTTTGCTGGTTCAGGTCTTTTTTGATATATTGTTTTTTGGAGTTGGAAACTATAGTTTAAACGTCACAGCCTGCTTAAAATGATCGGCAACCAAGCAACAAACTATTTCTGCTTTTTATTCAATCAGCTGTTAACAGTGGTGGATTCAGGGCCAGTCTGCGGCAACTGTCCTCGCAAATGTATATGGCGTCCCGTTGAATGGTGCTACTTGGTCGTAAATGCGCCCCTTTTTCGAGCCTATCGAAGTGGAAAATACTCCAAACCAAAGGTTCTTAAACTTTTTCAGCCGTCCCCTCTTTTGGCGACTGAAAAAAAGAACCTTTGGCATGGCGTTAGTCCTTGATGCTCACCCCTCACTGTGGCGTACTGATTCGCCACATATAACGTTGGATTGGTAGCAGCATTAGTAGAGTCTATATACCTATTCAAGTGGGGAAAACTCTATTGTTGCTGTTACGCGGAGGGTCGTCGGTTCGACTCTCCTCAGGTGGCTCAGGGCGACGTAGCACTGTGGCTGCAACATCACTTAACCTCACAATCAAACAAACAGAACAGCAATTTATTTGCCATTATCCTGCTTAATGGAAATAAATTTAATTCGAGGCTTTGTTGAAGACAACGCATATTGCAAATCGGCTTCACAATTCAGTTTGTTCTGAAATTTTGTCTTGTCCGCTTTGTTTTGATCATAGCGTTTGGTGTGAAATGGTAATATATTTACGAATGATTAAAGCAGTGTAAATAATCATTTTCCGCAACACGTCGCGGTCATACTCGCATCCCTCTTGCGAACCCTCTATGTCCTTCAGTTTCAGAACACAAGTTCTAAAAATAAGCAACGCTTTACACTTCTTTGAACTTCAGGCTTTACCTGCCGGTCTTTTACCCAGCCTAGAACGGCATCGACAATCCTATTCTTTCGTAATAACAAAAGTACTATTGTTCATTGATTTCTTTCCGGCGTGAGAAGCGTCCAACCTTAATCAGGTAGTACAAACGCAATAGTTTTCGTCAACAAAGCACGGTTCTTGATTTGCCGCTGGTCTGTGCAAAGTTGGTCTATTTTTGTTACAAGTTGTTACAAGTCTATTTTTGTTGTTTACAAGTCTATCTTTGTTACTATTGCTTGAAACGCACGATTCTAGCAAGTTCATAGGCAGCTTCCGTGGGCAACTAGTCATGTATTGGACAGATTTTGCGGAGATAAGCGTGGCCTTGCTCACTCGTGCAACTAAAAATTTTAAGGAACTGCTGAATGTAACTAATATCTTTCCAAAATTGTTAAGTGACAGTTGTGCTGCAATTATTTTGAAAATCCGGCATTTTCCTAGTTTGCTTCGAAACGGTAACTGTGTTATCAGCGCTGGATTTTCAATGTATATCACGAATTGGCACACGTCTTACTGTTTGTAATAAACATTTACGCTATGATATGAAGTTGGCCTAAGATCATGAAATAACAAATTGTATGTGGCTTGCAAACTCCGCAGGCAATACTCAACTTGTTTGCTGTTTAACTTGCTTCAAAGTTTGCGACAAACGGTTGGCGAACTGGACAGCGATCACAACCCCATTAACGTTTAATGGATTTCAGGTAATTCAAGGCATGATTTTAACTCCTGCAAATTGGTCAAATCTGGCTTGGAACTCTTCCAGTAGTCTTGAAAATTTTCTTTGTATTCTTCCACTCTGTGGTCTGCAAATTGCTTCTGCGAGAAGTATTCGCTTTCATACTGACATTGAGAAAATGACAGCATGTTTTTGACCATATGTCTCATTGAAAAATTATAATTTTGTTCGGGAAATTAATAACCTAACTTGAGCTTTGGTTCACCACTCTTTTTATCAAATCGAGCAGACTCCCTGGCAACTAGCTTTGCGAACTCGTGTAAGCACACTGATAATGAAACTAACATTAAAGATGAAGCAACAACTCTATCAATTCGAGATATTGCTATTGAGCTAGAAGAGCCACGCAAAACATGTCGGTGAGCCGCAGTTTGCTCAAGATTGTATTTGCAGCATAAAGATTTAGTCACAAACGTAACACTCTGTTGAAGTTATTAAGAAAAATGTCGCAAAAGAAAAAAAGTTTGAGGGCAGTTATTTAGATTTTGGATTTACATATCTTATCCAGGATGGTCGTCCAATAAGTCAGTGTATTCTGTGCACAAAAAGCTTTTCTAACAGTGACATGAAACCTACTCCGCTGAAAAACACTTAGCAAATGCTCTTAGAAGCGTGGTAAATATAAACTGGTTCTTTTCCTGAAATAAAACTGTTCTTTTCTAAAACGATAAATGCTGGACAGAAACGTAACTTTCCTGCAGACTAAGAGAACTAATGAACAAAAAAAGCACACCCAGCCTATAGGATTGGTGAAACCCTTCTGAAACCTTGCATATTGGAAAATCTGAAGTTGATGCTTGGAAAAAAAACATCTCAAACAATGAAACAATCATCATAGTTCAATGACAAAATAAAATCCAGAATGCATGAAACGTCTGGCAGCATTACGATCACGGTGTAGTATCGAAAATTGACTCCTCTCCTGTTTTTTTCTCTTCAGCTGGACGAAACTACCGATGTTTCCAACCTCACATTCGCACAACTACCGCACACAGCAGATATGTTGCAGGGAAAAAGATTATGGGCAATTTCTCTTCAACCAACCTTTAGAAGCAACATCTAAAGCAGGGGATATTTTTCGAGTTTTGGGGTGATTTTTTACCAACACCGGATTCAGTTGGAGTAAGCTTGTCAGGACGTTCACAGATGGTGCTGCAGCCATGCTAGGTGCAAAATCTGGATTGGCTTCCCTTGCGAAGCAGAAACATTCAGAAATTCAAGGAACGCATTGCATGATTCATAAAGTGGCGCTCGTTTCTAAATCCTTTCCTGAAGAGACCGCACGAGCATTTGTCTGTCGTAATTAAAGTCGTTACTTTTGTGAAAACTTCAGCGCTCAACTCTTTAGCAACCATTGTACAGATATGGACACCGATCACACTGCACTTTTTCAGCACACGAAAGTTCGTTGCCTCTCAAAAGGCAAACATGCACTTTCGCATTTTCGAATAACAAAAAGTCAACTTGTTTTTGGTTGTGCAACAGAAGAACGACCTTTTATTAGCATTTGGGGCGGAGACGGATTTTTCCGTGCTTAGTTTGTTGATATTTTCGAAGCATTACATCAATAACAAACTGTAAGCGTCAGGAAGCAACATAATCGTGCATACTGAGGCATAAGTGTAGGTGCAGGCAAATTGTTGGGGGTTAGAAGCAATTATGCTCGAATTTCCCTAAACTTTCCCGTAAAATTTTTTTTTGGCAATCTTTCACAAAAATCATGAAGATCTTTTTGTCTCACAAAAATTTGCTGTTTTTTGTGTGGCCTCCAGAAATAAGAAGTCTTCATGTTTTCCTTTAAAAGAAAGTCAAATTTCCTTTAAAAGAAAGTCAAATTCACACTTTTCATCAGTCAGTCTCATTCGTCACACAAATAGAACAAAGGTTTCGCAATATTGCGCGATGGCTTTCTGTACCGTTTCTGTTTATTAGCTGATTCATATGAAACAACAAATCGATCAATTTGTACCCACATTTTTCGGGATTTTTAGATATTTTGCGCGGATTTTCGACAAAACTTTTGGGGGTGCGTTTCCACTTCATGTAGCTCCGGCTCCTACGCCACTGATATTTAGGCCATCAATGTGTTTATGGAAGAGCTCAACCTTTGGAGCTAACTTGCACTAAACGACAATTTAACATCACTTTACCGCTTGACTAATATAACTGGAGGTGATTTTGAATAGATTTTAAAGCAGGACATCTTTTGCCGCCTACAAAACTTGCAGGAGGAGTTTGAACGATATTTTCCAGAGATAAACGCTTCTACAGTTTTGATGAAATTAGCAAGAAATCTTTTTGTGAGGTGGAAGATGTTCCTGTAGCAATTCAAGATGAATTTACAGAATTAACAAATAACTCATTCGCAAGAGATGAGTTTCGTACGTCCAACGTATAGGACTTTTGGTTTAAAATGCAAGCGTGCTATCCACGACGAGTATCAATGCTTTGAATACTTTTGTTCCTTTTTCTTCCACTTTACTGTGCGAGAGTGGCTTTTCTACGTTCTTACTATCAAATCTAAAGAACGAAAGATGAAACCGGCTTGATGTCGAATCTGACATACGTTGCGCATTGTGTATTATTTCACCAGACATTGAAGAGCTGGCTGCCAAAGTACAAGGGCAGCTATCACTTTAAGTATAATTATATTTTTTGTAGCGCAAGAAAGTAGTCTTGTGCTGGTTTCTGACAAAACATTTCTGCTTATTCTCGAGTAAATTGTTAATTTCGTTTTTTTGTTAAATGATCACCATCGAGTCTTTTGGGGCAAAATTTGGTAACTTTGTTTCGTAAAGGGTATACTACAGAAAAAGGAAACCACGAGGTTAGGCAGTTCTCACGCGGTAAAGAAATAATGGAACAGCAGAATTATTATGAAAAAGCAGCATTTTTTTATACTATTCGATAATAGAGTTTCCGTAAAATGTCTGGCACGCAAGTACTGAAATTCTACGCAGTGTCAAGCATTGTTTAGTTTAGAGTGTTTTTTATCTCTGTTTCCACTTCGATAGGCACCAAAAATGGCACATTTATACCAAAGATGCGCCACAAACGTTTTCATGGGGGGCAGTTGCCCCAAAATGCTCCAACCCTAAATCCGCCACTGTATAACAGTGTGCCAAAACAAAATAACCTGTAGTGATAGGAGTTTGCATAGTAGGAGTAATGCACATAAATGTTTATTTATCTCTTTTGTGCGTCTTGTCATCACGCACCATAGGCACATCTCAGCTTCCAGTTTGGAGGTATCCTTGTGGTTTTGTTTGTTTTGGAGTCTTATGGCTTTTTTCAGCTCGCAACAGGACTGGTGAAGACTAATTGAAGGAGTAGTTTTCATTGTTCCTGTGCACAGGCGCAGGATGTCATATTGTATTTAGTTGAGTGCTTCGAGGGAGGATGTCGAAGAAAAAATGGCTTACGTACCATACTTTACCAACGAACGGATAAGGATTATGTAGAGGTTCAGAAGCGTTTTTTTTTAGAAGGCATCCAAGTCGTGGCAGCAAGCATCCTCTGAAGATTTAACTGTTTCAAGCACTTAGAGTGCACTCTCTGGATGCGACTGATGTAGGTGCCATTTCTCTGGAAGGTAATGCCTAGTAATCTGTATTCGTTTCGTACAGGTATAGAGTTTTGTTGACTTTTTAGGCTGATAGTTGGGAGGTTACGTTAATTGAAGGCCGTATTTATCACACCATTTCTCTAACTTTGTCAATGATTTCTGGCATGAGTCATTTATTTGTCTAATGCACGATCCGCTCTCCGGAAAGAAGTCGTCCGCATATAGCAAGGTTCGTGATCTGATGGAATCAGGAAGATCGTTAATGAGGAAGGACAGCAGGACTAGGCTTTAAAGAACTTTCTTGGGGAATGCCATTGGTAGGATATTTGACCTGTGAGAGAGAAGAGCTAACCAGGATCTGAAAACTGCAATTGGAGAGAAAGAAGCGGATGAAAGAGAACATGTTTCCGTTTTTATGCCCATTCTAGCATGCAGTTTGAGGAGCAGCACGTCTTTAGACACCTTATTCTATGCTTTCTCAATGTCAATAAACAGTGCAAGTACATGATCTTTATTTCTGAATAACCTGCTTACAATGTCATAGAGACGCATGGTCTGATCGGGCGCCACGATAGCTGTTAAGCGGCAAGGATGACGTTTCTGGCCATAGCTCTGCGTCGTTAGAAAATAAGTATGTCAATTAGTCAGGGCCAGATTTAGGTGATGCGAGGTCGCAGCAGAACCGTCGCCAGAACGTTTTCAATAGGGGGGGCTTTGCATTTCTGCGGAGGGACTTTGCGTATGTTTGGGGGGTCTTGACATTGTAAAATCAACTAAAACTCCACTTATTTATAGTGCTTCACGTTTCAGTTTAGGGGGGCTTGGAGCTTTGTTTGGGGGGGCTAAGTCCACCAAAGCCCCCCCGTGGCGACGGGACTGGGCCGCAGGCTAATCCACTTATGAGGACCCATCTCGCACTGTTAAGAGGGAAAAATGGAAAAGCGCTAAGCCGAAAATGACGATATCGACGCTCTTTAAAGGACGGTCAATGAACAATTTGTAATTCCTTACTGGAGTGCGCCACGATCACTGCGCTTGATGTTATACTTTCGACGCAAAACCGCTCAATGACACGGAATTGTTGAAATCGTGCTTGGCTGGCTGGATCACGATTATTAATTTCGCCAGGCGAACCAACGAAAAACGTTACGGGGTATATTTTTGACGAAACATATGGCCTACGTTAAGTTTCACATCTCTTTTTTCTTATATGTGCTCAACAGTTTCCTAAAAACTAAACGCACTGCACGTATGTGTGGCACCATAAATACAGTACGTTAAAGCACGAGAGCGTGAGGACCACGTTGCGACTCGCTTAACATGGCTGTAAAAATCTCGCACACACGGGCCACACACGTCTTGTAAAACGTACCCAAATGGTTGCAACTGCTAAAATCACGATTCACGAGTTTGTTACTTTTTCAGTCTGCAAAGAATCAAACGCAACGAAACCGTCCCGCGAAACGATGTGAGGTTTAAATTTCCCTTATGCTGTCATCATCGAAACACGTATTAAGAAATAAAAGGCTACAGTTATGGAATTAAGTAACAATTAAAAAGGTTTTGTCCTGGCCTTCTTCATAACAAAATCATTTAGGAATTCATTAAAATTTCTTGACCTGTGTTTGGCATTTTTAATGCACCGAATGCTTAGTGTGGACAACCTATCTTGGAACATTGTGACCCTTTAATTCATTTTTAATTATTTTGAATCTTGAAAAACACCTTTCTCCTGATCCACGTCAGGGCTGACAGTTGCATATCGAATACGAACAACCAGAGTTTTCTTTGCCTGATTCACACGTAACTATCGATTCGCTTCACCAAACGCAAGACCCAGCTAACGTGCTTTGACTATGGCGACACTAAAGTCGACATGCGGCTTGACCAAGGGTCATATTGATATTCATGAAAACTCGTTAGTAGACCCTGGCGTTATCAGCACGAAATCTGATTAGGTAAATAAAACTAAATTTCAGAAATAATTACGACATAAATTCTTGACGAATATTTATCGAACTGATGGAATCTATGCGTACCAGAGTTCACTGGAGGCTCCCTTGGATCTTGAGGCCCTAAGCTAAAGCCTACATTGCCTATTGGTAAATCCTGCCATGCAAGTAGTCTTCTTGTACGCCGCATGCGGTTGAACGCATGCTATTTATTTTTTTTCTGCATGCCTGTATTCCTTTTACTACCACGGAACGCTTATTTTGTGGGAATTTTCGGTTCGAGGGATACTCCCATCGGCAGCCTCGCGCATACAATCTTCAGATGTAGAGTACACCTCAGCGACCAACAGATAATTTAACTTACCCAAAAATTTACTTTCACAGCATCACAAAGAAGGCGAAAGTCGCTCCAAATTGCCTTTAAGAAAATCCATGTAATACATTTTTAAAAATTATATTAAAAACTCTAAATAGCTAGCTAAATGCCAAATGGTTTTTGGGAAGCAAGCTTAGTGTAAGTAGTGTACAAATGTGCTGCCGCAGTCGCATTTCATGGCGTTTAATGACCAGTGGCGTAAGTGACTGGGGGGGCGGGGCGGTGAAGCGAATCATCCCTCTGGCAAGCTGAATGTAAAAACCGGGCCCCCACTCAGCCAATATTTCGGTTGCAGTATTCTTTTTGTGTTCAGTAGGTTGTTGTTTTTTGCGTTTTTCGGAGCACTTTCCCGTGATTTAGAGTTTTAGTATAGCCACCCACATCCGAATTCACTATCATTTTTCAATTTTTTCCGAGTATTGGCTAGTGAACCATCTGCAGTGGCCAGTGAGCCCCTTCTTTCATACATGTTTTTCCTCTGGCTCAAAGCTCTATAGTTTCGCCACTGTCAATGCAACAAAATCCAAACATATTTCGACGGCGTTGAGGGCTCTAATTTTTACGTTATCAGCTGCATGCGTCAGTTAGTCGATCAAGAATTGGACAAGATCCACTTCTTATATCCGCGAAAGCTTTGTAGGCCTACATCGGGAGTCGGTATCTTGGAGCAAAGTCGCTGCTAGCTTCGATCGAACGTGTGCTGGAGTACATCAGAACAGTAGCGCAGCCAGAATGAGGCCGAAGAGGCCATAGTCTCCCCGAGACAAGCTTGCCATGTTTTCGCTGGCGCTTTAAATCAATTTCAACTGTTCAGAAACAAACGAAAAGAGCAGTCGGACGTACGTTGTTGACTGGACCCTCCCGAACAAAATTTCTGGCTGCGACACTGCATCAGAAGCGTCTAAATATAAAAAGCGCAATCATACTGGCAGCCACGATGACTTCTTGCTCAACTGCAATATTGGCAGATCCGGCATATATAGCATCAAGATTTTCACGGGCGCTTTTGTAGGAACGTTTTGCAAGCAACTGGTGGCTTCCATCCAAAGTGGACGTTTTGAACGTCACTAAATACAGACTTTTAAAATTTGTCAATTCAGTGAAAATAGGCTTTTCATTTACCGTCTATCTGAACACAGTTGTTCAGGAAAAGAATGCAAGAAAATGCACGTTTTATGCAGGGGTGGACAGAAGCCTGAATACTTGATGGTATGTCCCGGGGCGAATACTTGATTGTATGTCCCCCTACCAAATTCTAGTATTGAGAAATGGTGAGAAATACAGGCACAGAAGAACTACTTGGCCAGTCCAGAACTTTGCCACGTGAAAAAAGATTACGACACATTCAACTTCCGCTCAAGTCAGAATCGTACCACGTTTTAAGCAATAATGTTACGGGGCAGGAACGTTGCAAAACGTACTTGCGAGAGCACAGACGTTTGCATAGCATTTTTGACGAGAAAACAAAGTGAAGTATGTTTCATAAAGAACGCTGGCGCTCTCCTCAAACTAACTGTACGGTTTTAAACATATCGATCATAGCGCCGAAAGTGCTTTAACAGCGCCGAAATGTTTTTTCTGTAAAATTTGCTGCATTTTGTTGATCTTTCCACAACAATTGAAAGTGAAGTATCTGTCGCAAAAGCGTCACACATGATTTAATCCTGTGACAAAATTCGCATTGCCACTAAAATTGAAACCAAGCAGATAAGAGACCATCGAAACATAAAGCGTTCTTTACTGACAAATGTGAAAATGCAAGTCAAGAGGTCTCGGTTTTTGTTTTCTGTACTGTCCGCTTTGTTTTGATTGTGGCGTTTATAGTGAAGTGGAGATGAATTTACAAATGATAAAAACAATGCATTTAAAACTTTTCAAGATTATGCCATTGCCATGATCGCACCCCACTTGCGAACCTTCGACTACCCCCAGTTTAAAAATCGGGTTCTAGAGAAAACCGAAAGATGTTTCGAAGACTGTAAGTCGCAGACTAAAAATAAGCTAGAAGCATTGGCCAGCCTACAAAGGGGAAAAGAGATAGGATGCAAAGGCTTGAGATAACGATGGCAGCGCTTCATTTTTCTCTCGGGTCGCTTAACTTGAGTTGTCATGCTTCCTCAGGCAAGTTTCCATCAAATCCATGCAGTACGTGTTAGTATCTTACAATGCGAAGAAGCATCTAATTATAACATCTTATTAAATGTAATTTCACTCTTTGTATGCCATCCTGCCTTGGATTCCCGGGGCCGTCGCTCCGTTAGCCCCCCACTCTGTACGGCACTGGTTTTATGGATGATGCTTTAAAAATAAGGGGCATATTTGAATATTGATACTTCGTTGTTGTTTTTTGGCCCCCTATCAAATTTTCTTGCTAAGCGCCTGCGCAAACGTGCTCCAAGGATACATGAACTTTTAAGTGTCTTCATAATCAAATTTCAATGTAAAAGTAAAGTAATATAGAAACATTTCTAATTACTGCGCTCATGATTGCTGTCATGGGGCACTTGATAGACAAAATATTTCCCAATAACGGGTACATCACTAACAAAGGTTGACAAACACTGTGCTAACTAATATTACAAAATGTGCTCACACAAACATTTGGAATATGTTCTCGCTAAAATGAACCACAAATGAAAAAAGTCGAGAGAATCCTACGTAAAGAAGAACACTTCAAATCACCTATTATGACCTCACATAACTTAATATGTTTCGCAATATTCTACGTTTCTCTCAGCACAAAATGAATTCAGTGTTTCTACCTTGAAATTAATGGTTGCATTAGAATGTGTCCATCAAGGTATGCTCGTATAGGTTCAGCCCTGAAGGGAGTCAAGGCTTCCTATGCACAGAATAAACTTAAGTATGTTCGTTGCCATCGGCACTTGTGCCGCTATAGTACAAAGTACCCACGCTGAAGCAAAGAATCAGTGCTATTATAACAGGAAAGCATGTCGGCATCCCGAATGAGACACAACATGAAGTAGTGTTGGCCTGCCATCAGTTAGCCGCTAAGACATTGACTGGCGTTGGCAATTTCGGTTGTTCTTTCCCCATGTGGATTGGAGTTATTAACTGTGTAACTTTGTTTGTATAGCTAGTCAGGTTTGTTCCAAAAGAAATGGAGTGAAAACCGCTCTGCTCTTGGTTAGTACGCAGTGTACAAGCACTTAGGGAAAGTTTTGAGCACACCCGCCACTCAAGTAACACTGTAAATGTAGAGTCGTCGCTGTAAAGTTATACCTGCAATCGAATTTCTGCAGATCCCGGTGTCGGGCGAAATTTAAGGTTAAGCCAGGCTTTGGAGTTAGAAAAAGAAAAACTAAGACAGCTAAATATTTTTCAGTGGGAAGTTATTTCCAAACTGTCGCTTATTGTGGACTGTCTGACGTCTAACTAACAGTTTTTATTTTCGCAACAGAAATCAAAAAGTCAAACGCCAACGTTTATTTCTTTACTCTGATAAAGAAACTAACTGACATCGAGGATAGGTCAGAAATTTCGAAGAGGTCTGAAATTTCGCTTGACACCGGACACGAGCAGGTTTTGAATAGAATCGAACTTCAACTGGAGGGATATAACTGCGCCACATTACAGCAGCGGGTACAACGAGTGCATTACCTCTCATTTAGTCATTTGCAGCTTCACTCACAGAACACCTTTTTTTAACATGATCATATAAAGTGGCAAGTAACATTGGATCACTGAAGCAAAAGAGGATATGTGGATTTCCAGGAATTTGACAGGAAATTAATGTGTTGAGGAACTGCCACAGAATGAAAGTTTTTTAAATGATTTGCATTTCAAGTGCAGAGGCGATTATCAATTTAATATTTGAGTTGGCTAATCGGTGCCCGGATTCATCTGGCTAAAAAAAAACAACAGGTCTTACACCCAAGAGGTTTGGTTTTCGCATAAGCTAGTTCTGCACCGGAAATTCCTCTTAGTTTATAGAACAAACTGAATATTAGTTTATCACGTGCTGTTTTCTGAACTATAACTGCTAAAGAAGTTTTGAAATACTTCTGTCGAGAGGAATTGTGTGGCCTTACCCCGCAGCATTGATCTGTGGCTTCTGGCGTCGCGCTTTATCTAACATTCTGCAGTCTGACCTGAGGCACTGAAGTATGTGTGGTGTCTGTGGTGGTGATGACACACCATCATGTTGAAAAACAGATGTTTCCAAGCTTTTGTTGGATTTTTGATAGAGGTGATTCTTATCTGTTACCGAAAGTTCCAATTTTTTGAAATATTTAACTGTTGAACATGCTAACAAGAAGCTTAATTGTTAGGGTCTGGTGCAGGCCAGGCACAATATAGCCTGTTGACAATGTAGAATCATCCGGACTGTCCTACGTACTGCACAGTGCTATGTGGATGCACTTGGTAGCGTTGGAGGATCAAAATCAGGCGGAATGAAACTATTTGGTACTGAGCTGTTTTAGTACTGAGCTGCTGACGACCTGCTTTTCTTAACAATTAAAAATCCTCCTTTCATTTTCTCTGAAAAGATTCTTAAAAAAGGGTAACTGTGATGCTTACCATGAGCAATGGATTGCTGGGAAAGCTCTCAGTCCAAAACTGCTTAAATACATCATGGCTGAACGTATTCTAAAGATCGCAAAACATTTGACTGTCGGGGACTAAAACAGCTGAGCGCCAAAGCGGAATGTGTCAAAACAGTTCGGCGCCATACTGTATAGTCGTCGCCAAAACGGCAGCGCCAAGAAGTACCCGACCCAAATCAGGCATAAGAACATTACATCCCTGCCATGACGAATGTGAAAGATGTGTATATCAGACTAAGAATGCACTCATTACTAAACAAGCACTTGTACATAATGATTCAGAAGTCATAGTAACAAATTCCAGTATTTGTGGCTTAAAGCTTATTCAGTTTTTTTTAGCACTTACTTCATTGTGTGTAAATTTGCATTGAACCTATATGCACCATTTCACGTGGTGTTATTTGTCTAATTCGTGGAAGTATACTGTCTATTGGGGCTGCGTCAAGGTCTTTGGACATACGTTTAGCTTTCTTCAGGAGAAATGTTTTACGTTTACGCATGATGCTTTTCGTTTTGTGGGTTAAAAAGACACATGGGCGCAATTTGGAAGGGGACACGGGGGACGTGTCCCCCCACTTTTTAAAACGGGGGGGACATAATATGCCATGTCTCCCCCACTTTTTTCTCTTAGGGTTTGTATTTCGAGAGGCTTCAAAACTAAATATGACGTTTGTCACGTTTTATGTTATGAGTTTTTCATGTTAGATGTTACACATAGCAATGCTGTTGTTGAAACAGAGTTTGCCGTGGTATCACTGATTCTGATATTTTTATAAATTTTTACTTCAAAAATAATTTTTAGCATTTTGCAAGTTTCTAAAGACCGCAAAAGATTGTTAACTGCCTCTCTCCGATATTTATTACTTAAGAAAGGTCACTGTCTTGAAACAGTAAAGCTTAACGGCTGCACACGTGAGAGACCACAGTACAGTCGTGATTTGTTTCGTGCATAAACGTTGGCTAACTGCCTTTACGGTAACGTTGGCTGTCCCGTATTCAGAAACAGACAGCGTAAAATTTAAAGATGCAAATGTATAATGTTAGAAAGTTGCATTTTCAGGCAAACCTCTGCGAAGGCTTTGTCGAAGACAAACAGCAGCACTATTGTGGAGACTTAGTTTTAGGATGGGCAGTTTTCCAAAAGACTGTCTTCAACCATGAGTAAACAGGGTTTCCATCAAAATTTTAGAGAAGTATTGACCTAGTTATGTATTGTCCTACAGCTCAAAACTTAATGACTTGACTAGGAATTAAAGATAGCTTATACATTTAGCCTTATTTCTTGTATGCTACGACAAGGGTGACCAGTCAATTCAAAATATATTTATACCCACAATGCAGCAATGTTTTCATCCAAGTGCGAAACATTTGTTTTACAGGTATAGCCTACGCATGGATGGTGGAACTTTTCAAAGTGGGGGGCACAAGTGCACGTCAAAAAAACTAGAACTTTTTGTGATTTGAATTGGCAACTGTGACATCACAAGTACTGAAATTTGATGTCATTAACTTTTGTGAGCAGGTTTAAGCAATTTTATTCAAAACTTGATAAGCTCTCAACGACCCCTCTCTACACAACACCCTATCTATCATTCACTACACTGACCACTGACTTGAACACATAAATGTAACTACTTGTTCTTAGTCGTACAAAAAACAATTTACTTTAACAATGGACCCAATACGAATTGTGTTACTCAAACTTATTTAGACAAATTCGAAATTGAAAAGTGGGAGGGCCGCGCCCTCCTAGAAAAAAAAGTGGGGGAGCCTAAACCTATGCGGTCCCCCAACAGGTTCCGCCACCTATGAGCCTACGTAACACCTAGTTTTGCTGGACATTCTTTTCGTGTTATTTCAGGTGAAACGTGCTATCATTTGCCAATTCACCGTTGTTCATTTTAATTTCTGTTTAATGTCCAATACATTTTCGTGTCGTTATGCATGTATAGCCCAACTCTAGAATAAAACTTTTGACATTAATTTCGCCTATTAAAATTTGATGTCCAAACTGAAAAATTTGATTGTGAAAAGGCTGAGCTGAGTGGCATAACTTACAGAAGCCACAAGGCAACACTCACCAGCAAACCCGTAACCAGTTTTGGACACCAGACGGGGCGAAGAATTTTCTGAGGGAGGCCCAAATTTTACATCGATAGCATGTACGAAAACAATGGTTATGCGTACAATATGTCCAAGAGATTTTTCAGGGGAGGAGAAAGTTTTTCCAGGGGGGCAAGCTTCCCCTTAGTTACGGACCTGGTCATTAGATGATTAGGTATGCAGACATCACATTGTAGGCTAGATTGGTATATGGGTATGTATTCAGAAAGAAAGACTTCTGGTTCGTTTTCTTTTGGATAAATTAAATCTTCTCTACTTGGCTTGGATAATTTTGCTTGGGAATTTGATTGATGTTTTGAAAGGCTATTAGACTAACGATGTTTGGACAATCGAAAGGGTACCCAACAGCATGCAGGAGCTGACAAGGGGAGATTGAAAGGTCAGATTCTCCGCCCATCAGCAGTAAAAATNAATTGTAAATCANTTTGTGAAGTAGNCTACGNNAATTTNGNCAAACATGTTTTGCTANTGTAAGAGGATANCANTNGAGATTTNGCTAGGGGTGGGGCTGCATGCATGATGNCCAGNANCTNAANATTTGTAGCATNTTTAAANAGCAGAAATGTGCAANAAAAATATTTAGCTACCATACAGTACCTTGNAATATATATATCGTACCTTGCNANTTATCGTNTTNTTAACGTTANGCAACTTAAACAAGACATCAAATCNCGCTGTAACCNNNACTTCTTATAAAATNCATGAAAATCGATGTGTTNTACNTAAGAGTGATATGCACGTACATGCGACCAATGCGATTCACCGTTTTGTGCACTCCAACTGGCAGCTCTGATAAAACCCAATTGATATGTTCTACGATTTTGCTGTGCTTGTTTGTATCATAGTCTGATAGTAGTGCAACCAAGCTGAACTACAGTACCATGTCCAANAACAAAATTAAGTTTAATCATTTCTAAATCATTTGTAGGGATAAAGCAAAGCGTGATTAGTGTTGCTTTGAAAACACCTCTAGAAAACTAGATTGAGAATCTGTATTTATAAGCCTTCACTTCTGCATCGACCCGATAACTATATTGGTTTTACATCAAGCTGTACCCCCACATTTTACAACAAAATTGCGCCCATGATCTTGTGACTTGAGTGTTGTCACTTGCTAGGGCGAGAAGAGCCGTTCTCCGTCTAAAAAGGTCGGGAATACGTTTCAGATATTCTTTTGTCTGATCTCATTACGGATATTTGAAATAGTGCCAAATACTTCCCTTCAGCATGCTTTAGGGTATATCTTTAAGAAACTTTTGTAGATTATAAAAGATTGTTTCGGACACCAACAATGCTCTTAGTTGTTGTGCAGCCTGTGAAAAATGGAGTCCATCGTTTTGGACCTGCTTCAAAAGTTTTTGAATTCATGGTAAGGTACTTTCAAACCGTGGTGATTCTGTGACAGATCGCAAAGTTCGTCCAACAAAAACAGCCATTTTCTTGGCCTTCAAAAGGTATGCAACTTTGTGCGATACCCAATGATTGTCACAGAGAACGTGGGGTATGTAAACAAGTCAAGTCCTTTTTTGTTTCCTCCTATGCGACTTCCCCCTAAAACGCCTGGTTTGGATCTGCCACTGCTAGCACGGCTGCAAGCCAAATCCTAAAGTATAAAACATTTGCCTGCGACTTCCAATTTAAAAAATTTCATGTGATCTTCAACATGGATGCAAACTAAAAAGATCCTTAGACCACTTTCTTAGATTACGTTGGTGACGTTTTTCAAGTTTGCATAAAAACCTGTGAAAACAGTCAAATAGCAAGTGAAATAGCCGTCGATGCTGCCATAAATCTTTCCCATATTTGTCCGATAAAAACTTGATTGCTGCAAGATCGAGTTGAGAAACTTAAATTAGTTTTTATGCGCTTGTTTCTTATACCCACTCATCGAAAGCAGGGCGTGTTTCCCCGTGAAAGGGGCGAACTCTCCCCTTGGAAATTTTTTTGCCCCGGTCCGCACCTTTCCAACCATGAGCAAAATCTTGCGTTTGAGCGTGTACAATAGTTTCAGTTATTTCTACAGAGCATCGTCTCTTTGACTCTTATGTCAATTCTGGTCACGTCTGTGTTAATATGATTCATGAAAAACTAGCATTTGTACCGAGATTGTCCATTTCAGTTCAATAATGCGAAAAGAAGTGCGGTACTTTTCAGGTGAACAGGCCAGATGTAAAACTGCAACGGGATCTGTCTCGTTTGCTTACCACTCGCTCAGGCACGATGCCACCTCGTGCGCAAAGGACATAGTTTGCACACTCAAGAAAAAATGTTTCATTTTGAACTTTGCAGATTTGAGTTTATTTTCAACGCCACCCCAACGCCTCTGGTGGAGAACAAAAGTTAATGAAACAATGATGAGGATTCGGTACCGCATGCACAACCACTACGTTTCAACGGTAAGATAGCTCTCTGCCGCTCATGATGACATTGAACAAGCGGTATTTTCTGGAAAGCCTTTTCCAAACAGTATTTTCATTTTGCCTTTACCCGGAACTTCTTAAGCTTTCTCCTTTTTCAGGCGAGTAGCAAGAGGAAACGGCTTGCATGAATTTTATTAGTGTTAGGTAAAATGTTTGTTTTGGCATCTTCACTTGCACGTCAACTTAGTAATGCTAGGGTTGAGCAAATCCGTAAATTTTCGAGAAGTTATTAGATCGCCAAGTGCTTTCCTTGGCGAAATGGTTCGCTGAACCCAATTGTAACGTTGAAATTGAGCTCTTATCGCTATTTCGGTAGGAACAGCCGCCATTTTTAAATGATGCCCACGTTTGACATTTTCCGATAAATTGCAACTAGTGTTTCTTAAGCTTTGCTTGCGACATGTCTTTTTCGGGCAGCTGGGGTTAGATCTAAATTTTAAGTTATTTTCTAATTGCAAGCAACTTCTTCTTTTGAGCCAGTTCTTCACAACCACTGCTAGGCCAGACTAGATCTCGGGGCAGTTTTGAGCAGCCATTCGGTTGTCTCATCGTCCAGAACCGTCAGGCCGCGCAGTCCATGAGGAGGTCGATGGATTGGACATTGGAGGACAACATGGTCAACGTTTGTTCTTCTGCGCCACACTCACAGGTCGCAGAGCAGGCCATATCCCATTTGTACAAGCAGGAGCGGAAGCGTCCGACACCGGTGCGTAGGCGGTTAAGCCTCGCTGTTCTTGGGAGGGTCATTCCGAGGGGGTTGCTGCCCGTGTCGGGGATGAAATCAGAAAGTGCAGTGTCTTGTAGGGTTCTCCACCCACTCCGTATTCCATTGGTGATCCGCCCAGTGCGCCGCACGTATGTTGTTGTCAGACAACTGATGAGTTGTTGTGCGGCGGGTAAAACTGGGTGTCTTGATGTGAGGCGACGTGCATTTGCACTCGATGGACAGGTGAGAGCTGAGTGGAGCAGGTACCCAGACTCCATGGCACGACGTCCTAGAGACAATGTGGCTCCATTGCAACGAAGCTCAGCTGGTTGGATGCCTGCGAGGATAGGCAGGTTGTCCGCTGATGTAGGATGCAGGCACCCAGTCACAATTTGCAAGGTGTCCTTGATGGCGGGGCCAATAAGGCGGGTATGAGCACTGCGACACCAGACAGGAGCGCAGTATTCTGCGGTTGAATGCACCAGGGCAATGGTGGCTATATGCGCAGCGTTGTTGCTCCAGCACTCCAACCGGAGCCAGAAAGCCGCCTAAATAACGCGACGCGTGATGTCAGCTTGACTACAACCAACTTGATAGTACAATCAAGTTGATAATCTAATAATCAAAATATGACAAGAACGAAAAAATCATGATTTCGGAGTGATTATCCGCAACAGACATAGTAAAAACGCATGTCCGTCGCAATCAGAAGACACAAAATATGACAAGAACGAAAGAGAGTAAGTAAATAATGGATAGATGTTGTTAATGAAAATAGTAAATGAAAATAGTGAAAGTTAATGAAAATAATGAAAATAGTTTTGTTTTATCATCGTTCTTTAGCAATATTACGTTAAAACAAAATTAAGACTGTTCACATCATTATAAGGTTCGGATTCTGGCTTCACAGAATTCCTGATTTAAATGCTTCCAGCAAGAAAATTTTCCAATTTGTGGGCACCATTCGTGGGCATGACTCAGTGCCAATGAAGGATTTCCGGAGCAACTTTCAGACGCTGGTATGAAATTTCTAGGAGCATTTCGTCTTAGTTCTGGATGTTGGACCTCCGGATATCAAAATCCTTAATTGGCCCACCTTTGTTTTTGCATCTGTCCAATGTCAGCAACTGAACCTGATTTTACTTTAATCTGCTCCCTTCAACAGTGCAAGATGTCTGGATTGCTTCACTGTCTCCAAGAAATCTTCTTCGGCTTTCTTTTCTTCACCTGCTTGACTTCGTCAGATTCAGGACTCCATTTTCTTCACATGTTTCTCTTTTCAAAGGATAAATTTATAAATGACTAGACGAGGTGTGGCAATAACCACAGTCTTTATATAGAGACTCTGGATCCATGCGGCCCGACCGGAGATTTTTAGTCTGTTGTCCAATTACTCGAAATCACTTTCACAAACGAGATTCATGAGAGGAGCATGTCACATCTTGGTACCGTCTCTCAGAGATGAGCCTTGGACTGGACTTGGATTGGACTGGGTCCGGACTATAACGAATTTTGTTGTTTTTGGATTGGATCCGGGCTATAAGTCGCTTTAAGAAATTAGGATCAGGACCGGATTTGGACTGAGTTAATGGAGAAGAAATGTGGTATTTTTGTTGCGAAAAGCAGAGATGAGCATTGGACTGGATTGGATCAGGACTATAGCAAATTTTGATGAATTTGGATTGGATATATACCTTAAATCACTTCAAAATTTAGGATCCAGACCGCATTTGGACTGAGTTAATAGAAAAGAAATGCGGCATTTTGTTTTGAAAAGGCTGCATTTTTCAAATATTTTGGACATGGACTTCACATTTGAAAACATTTTTGGACTGTGGTTGGACTTGGACTGAATTTTAAAAATCAGGACTGGTCTGGATCGCAAAATATGTCAGTCCGCTCATCTCTTCTCTCTAGCTCTATTGGTCGATGAGGTATGACTGGACAAAGTCATAGCCACTGTAGCAGACACATTATAATGGTCTGTACATATTAAGTGTTGATCTGATTAAAGAAACAAAGTCCAAACATCAAGCTATAAGGACAAGAGCCACCGGCTTTCAGTCCAAAGGCTGTGACCAGTCAAGCATGAAAAACGTGACACGCAAACGTCACTTTGAACAGTCTGACAAAGATGAGAAACATTCAAACAATGACGTTATGACAAAATCCCAGGAACGGACTGTTAATAAATTATGTCAACAAATGATTAATATGAGAAACTGACGAACATAAAATGAATAATGATATGGCCAAAGCTGAAGAGGCCATGAAAAAATGATGTCATGGAAAATTACTGAAAAACAGCCAAAGCTGATGTCATTAAGAATCATGAGCCAAAGAACCATTAATTTTATGATGTAATGTTTTATAAGGAACCAATAAATGATTAATTAGGGACTTTCCAGAAGATCTGGATATAAAAAGGCCGATTTTGGCAATCCAGATCAGTTCACTTTTCGACTCTGAACTGAGAACTCCTTCCCTGGTCTACGCCAAGAAATTTGGTTTAGCCTTCGAAGTAAAATTGAGGCTCTGCCTCATGGTATGCTGAGGCTCGGAAGGTATGCCATGAATGCTGCTACTTGTAATACAGTTCTTGTACTTATCTGTTAGCGGCTTGAGTTCTCAGACCGAAAGCAATGTTAATGACTTGCTTTTTGGTCAACACTAGTGGCATGTCCGGGTGAATTTATGATACTCAGAACCATAAATTTGGCTTGTCCAAATTAACTTCTGCCACACTAATTGATGTTTGTCAAAGACAAATTTTATTGTCTTGTATGACAAAATTGGCAAATTTAGGAAATCAGTACGCAAATTAGGAAATCAGTTGGGGATTAGCTAATCAGTTTGTGGTTTTTGAGCCATAGTTTTCGAACCTCTAACGCTAGAAAGTCAATCATGGGCTCTAAAGAATCAGATTTTTGCCTCGTTTTGTTTACAACAAAAAACACGATCTACCCCTTGTAGTTTACAAACCCGGATGACGTCATCCGAAAATCACGTGGCCTCGCTCACTTCTTTCACCCAAAAGATTCCCTCCAAAGCAGTAATGACTTACTTTGGTTGAAGTTTTGTGTTAGTTGGGATCTTTAGATGTAGTCCAAGCCGAAAAAACGTTTCGAAAAAGCCCACAGGGAAGTGAAAGAAATTTTTGGAAAAGTGCCAAACAACCCTTCCGGATAGTTACAAATTTGTATTTTTCTCCAAGATTTCAAATGCAAAAGTAACTTTTTAACTCATCGGATCGACTGCTGTCTTCCGAATCCGAGGATGTCTTCACTGACTCTCTAGCGCAGCTATGTCCAACCCGCGGGCCGCATGTGGCCCAGTCGAAGGTTTCATGCGGCCCAGTTTAGGTTTTCGCTGTAGTAAAAGTATCCTACATATACCTGTCTTTATTTTGATAATCTTGAATTTGACTTTTTTCATGCAGGTGATCCTCAGTGCCACTTTATCACCTCTGTTACCATTGCAGTTAGGATTCGAACGCTTTCAATACGTCAGCTCAAGCTAAATTTAGTTTGCTAAGATCAAAGTAAGCCATTCAATGTGCGGCCCTCATTAATATGTCATTCAATGTGTGGCCCTGGTTTAAGGTAGTGCCGTAATTTTTGGCCCTGTAAACCATTTGGGTTGGACATAGGTGCTCTAGCGCAATCCGTTCGCGAGTTATCGCCAATCATAACTTCAAAACTCACGATCGTGGCTTTTGCGGACGTTCAAGTGTTTGTGTGTCTCGAGAATAGCAGCTTGGTGATAGTGATTTGACCATTGAGTAGGCTGCAGATGTCAGTGATGTGCCCGAGTCATTTTTGTTGAGTCAGAGTCACAAGCCCTTCGAGCAGTGGCGTGCAGAGGGGGGAGCGAACGGGGCGCTGGCCCCGGGCATCCAAGGCAAGGGGGGCATCCAAAGAGTGAAAATACAAAAATGTAAATGCTGTAACCAGATTATTTTTTCTCTTGTAAGTCTACTAATATATGCTGCGTGGATTTAATTTTTCGAAAGTTATTTTGTTGTCAAAACTAATTTTTACGTGTTCAAATGCCAGTAACTCCAGGTTCTTCATTACCAGGGACATACACTCTATACTCTATAAGTGTACGGCGCACATCCAATCAAACTGATAGTGACGTGACTTGTTCCAGATCGTGCGATCAAGGGAAAATCACAAAAGTATTGAAAGACAATCAGGGTTGAGAAAAACCCGTTTTTT
>JGI24159J19872_10001992_pt1 | contig 23659 bp, 15 predicted proteins | sample Ectturendosymbi4_FD_19872 | JGI IMG/M metagenome (IMG submission 19872) | reverse complement strand
TATCTAACCGCTTGTAATCAGTAACCAAAGTAAAAGGAGTAACACTTTCCCCAGCTGTTTCTGATGCACCAGCTTGCTGAATATCACCTAATAGTGATGTAAACTTATAATTTCAATCCCGTCGCAAAAATTTCTCTTCTCTCTGATAACTCTGGCGTGTTACAAATGCTGTGGATCTTACCTTTGTCTCCAGCATAAGCCGTAGCCTTAAATGTAAATCGTATATTTTTTTACTGTTTTAAAACTAAACAGCGGTGATACGTTTTATATACCTTGAAGCTCAAACTTCGGTTGAGAAGATATCCAGCTTCAAAGTCTTTTTATTGCGCAAATAAGCCATAGCCCACACCAGGGGACTCAAACTCAAATTGCTGCGAGGGCGAAACGAGGACTTTAAAAAAAGCAGGGCCGCATTATGACTACCCTAGGGCCACATTTGACGCTGACACAACAAAGGCAGTACCTGAGCCTTACTAGAAACAGCTTTTCCATCTTTTTACTGCGAATGAGATTGTGAGTTATAAGGAATTTATCTCTAGCCCTTTCTACGTTCGTTTCAAATGAACTCGCTGGACTAGCACTTTTAAACACCAATGAATAAACTAAATAACCTAAATGTTACGGTAATTATTTCAAAATTCCCGAAAAGCATCGCGGGCCGCACAAAATGCCCTCGCGGGCTGCGTGTTTGAGACCTCTGCTGTAGATACTGTTTAGCAACAACAACATTCTTTCGAGATATTTATTTATTACGATTAAAGCTGCATTGTGACGGTTTAATTACAATCATGTTGAGCGTTACCGTTTTCGTCAATGATTTCATATTAACTTTCCGGCGAGAAAAAAGCTTGGGTCAAATAATCACAATCCGACCTGTGCATAGTCTAAAAGTGTTACAACTTCCATCTAACGTTAATTGCCACCCTACCCTACTGTAAACGTGAAACCATTCCCCTCCAACGGGCAGTTTCAGCAACAAAATCTAACGTGAGTAGGAAGATGGTTTTCATTTTCGAAGTGCTGAGGAGATTGACATTGTCATTATTTACAGATAGATTGCAATTTGTTTCATCGATAAAGCGCATGTAACTAAAGTGAAAAAAATGGCTTTTTTCCCAGTCAACTGGATTTTGTTATTTAAACACTCAAGGATTTAAAAAAATTCAACCGCTTATGCGCAAGAATGGCTAGAATCGGCAGTTCCCAAACTTTTTTGAGCGCTCCCCAAATCTGAGTTTGGTGAACACGCCTGCAACAACAACCCACGCCTCAAACAACTAATGAAAAAAAGATTGTATCGGTGATTTTTGGCAGTAGCCTAAGTTACTAAGTTCGTTTTTGATGTCAGCATTCCACTCTTTTCTCAAGTACCCACACGCTGCAAAGACAAAGAGTGGTAACGTTGAAAATACACAACTCCGGTTTGGAACGCCCCGGCACGACCCATTTTTTGACCCTTCGTCACCCTTGTTTGGGTTTCGACCGATACTGGGCTAGATTAACTAACCCACTGTTGTGTTAAGTTGTGGAAACCTGCTGAGCCGTTGTGAGAATAGATTGTGGCTTCCTTTTCACAAACACAACTATTTTCACACTTTGTGTAGACTGCGTGGGTCAAACATATGCAAGTTTGTTTAGAAGACATTTGTAACTTTTGCAATGCATTTCATAGTGTTTAATGACATGAAATTCAAACATTTTTCAAACGTGTTAAGGTATTCTAGCCTTTACGTTATCAGCTTCATACGTCAACCAGTCGCTCAAGAACTGGATAAGATCCACGTCTTATATGCGCGCAAGTTTTGTAGACCAACTTCGGGAGTCAGTGTCCAAAGCAAAGTCGTTACTCGGCTTGAACGTTGGTGTACATCAGAAGCGTGTAAATATAAAAACGCAATCATAATGGCGGCCACAATGACAACTGCAATATTAGCTGCAAAAGGCATCTTACATAAAACAACGAGATCTTCACAAGCGCTGTTGCATGAAAGTTTTACGAGCAAATGGTGGCTTTCATTCAAAATAGAAACTTGGAACTTTATTAAATACAAACTTTTAATTCAACGAAAATGGGCCATGTATTTGCGGGCTTCAATCTGAACATATTATTTTTTCAAAAAGCGCTAGAAAAATACACCTTTCACGGATGATGCTTCGAAAGCAAGGGACATTAAATTTTTATAATCAAATGTTGAGACTTGGCTGTTGTTTGCCCCCTCCTATCAAAATTCCTGGCTACGTGCCTGCTTCTGCGCCGATTAAAAAAGTAACACACGTTATGGCGCCGATTAAAAAAGTAACGTTATTGCAGTTAGCTTGCTAGGCTTGGTGGAGTTTTCCAAATTCAAGCAAGCGGTTCTTGCATTATTTTGTTGGTAAAATAAATTCAAAAGGCACTTTTTGTTTATTCGACATTGCGAATATAAGGTTGGGAAAACGTAACAACATAGAACAAAGCAACATTGAAAGCAGTTTGCGTGATATTACATTACCATCACACTGGCATACAAGACAACATGTTCGCCTCACGTAAACGCGAGTGTCAGAAATGCCATCGAGAAGCCCACGATTGCATCTTGCAGCACTGACTGACCCCGAGATTATTTACAACCAAATCTTTATCAAATGGCCAATTCTGCTACGGTACTTCTCTCTTACAAAATAAATTTAAACATGCCAAACATGGCCTTCTTGAATAAATCAAGAGCTGGGAGATTACCACTGGAACTGAAATGTCATGCAAACTTTCCTTTATATTTGTGTGACGGCCATTAAACAAAGTTGTTGAGACGATTTGAAAATCAATTGTGACGAAATAAAGAGTTTTTAGTGACGTTCGTCAGCTACAAATGTTGTTGTGAACAAGCGTGCACCGCCATGCTCCTTTAAATCCATCTTAGTTGCATTTTTTCGAGATTAGCATCAGACAGCTTGGTTACAATCACCAGTGTGGTAAATGGCTTGAGGCCAGCGCTGTCGTGCTCGCCACACTGCATGCCTTCAGCGATAGCTTGCTACTGCCGTGCTGGCAGCGCACCTGTGAATGACAGATATTAGTTGCTAAATAAGTACAACGTTGCTTGGCCACGATTTTCTCGGCACCGGTTGAATGCCTTCCGCTGCTGGAACGCCAAGGCTAGCACTGCTGTTTGCGCTGCTGGCGCTGGCATACAACGCCTGAAGTTTATGACTGCGCTGCCGTTTCTGTGAGACAAAGCCAACTTTCCCTAAGCATCATTTTGGCCTTCAGTTAAACTGAAACATGAGTGTGTTTTCGGCGATTTTTGATAAACAAGGACAGTTACAGCTGTTTCCGATCGAGTTAATTGTCAAATACAGTTGGCAACTATCTGATGCATGTCTTTAGTTTATGATTTGCAACGAAAACCTTTGCTCAAATCTACGAAACGGTGACATGACATCCAGAAAGGCCGCGTGCGCCATTGCTTAACAAAACACAGTCTGCTCGAACGTGCGCGCTGAACAGCCCGCTGGAAAAGGTCAGTGCACTTGATGTGGTGCAATTTTTCCAGCAATCAATAGATGTTATGGAGGCAATTAGGGCTCATGCCTGCGCGGCGACGCAATCGACGACACCAACGCGCTGGCAGCGTTAATCGATCGCCGACCAGCACACCGCACAGCACACCGCTGAAGTCTTCATGAGAACTCGACTTCGTAGCGAACGCCTCTGGTGCCAGATGTTCCTTTGAGCGATGCTTACATCACGGTTCGCATAAAAACACCGCCGTTGCGCGATTTGTTTCGTCACAAAAGCGCGTCGCAATCGCAGGCGTGCTGGTTAAACGTTTTCGGAAAGGCTGCCTCGCGAAGCGAAAATGATAATAATTTGTAATCCGCGAGACTGGCGCGATCGCGTCGCTCGTCGGTTCGTGTTGCGGAAAATACAGACAAAGAACTCGTGAGCAGCGCTGAAAGAAGAGATCTGTGAGAGCGAGATAAATAAAGAAACCAACCAGCGCTCGACGGAGGCAGAGTAGGCGGTAGGGAGGGGATGGTGAGTGGGCTTTTACAGTCAAGCAAGGGCGATCTGTTCGGAACGTGCCGCGCAGCGCGGCTCTTCCAGTGAATGTGACAATTCTTTGCTCGCCGCTGACGATGCAAGCCAGTGTGCAGGCAAGTGGACAGTACTGCTGACTGCAGTCTAGTAGGTGTCTACGCACGTACCAGTTGAGCGTTGATGATCGCATATTTGTAAGCGATTTCCATGTTGCAAGTGCGAAGACGAAACTGCGGAAGTCCACAGCTTTGGAAGGAAATAAAACGTGAAAGGGAATAATTTAAATGAAATCATAATGGACGTTTTCATCGCTGCCGTTCATATTGTTGTTCAAAATCTGTTTTACTCATCTTAATTGCAAGGATTGGATTCGGTTTCTGTGAAAGACGCAGTGTGTTGAGCAGATATGCGCAAGTTGTTTAGCAACCTCCATGTTGACAAGAAACCGGAAGTTGTGGGGACTGATATGTTCCTGTGATTAACTGTTTAGACAACCTGAGTTTGTTCTGGAGTGTTGCTATTCAGGCAGAATATGATTGCAAACAGTTCATTTCTATCGAGATCGAGCGCTTTTTGGCGAAGTCGTCGCGTGTGACCAGCAGTTTTCCGGCAAGATGACAACGGGAGTTTCGGCCTAGTTACTTTCGTCAATACAACAGGAATGTTGCGACATCTCTGCAAAGACTAGCGTTAGTTAGACAGTCCGTTTGTTTCAGAAACTTGTACGTCGAAACATTGCCCCATGCGTTGAAATTCAGGCGTTTTATTTATTTTTTAATCAAAAACGGTTCCCAAACTCGGTACGGCAATGGTGACAAACTATTCTTCCGTTTCCATCGAGTTAATGTCGTCATTTTTATTTCATATACTGAGGTAACACGCTTGTCGCTTACTGACTTTCGGACTGTAGTTGCGTTATTCAACTGCATAATGAGAGGTTACGAAGGTCTACAGTTCTATGACAGCTTTGACTCAAGCAAAAAGTGCTAACGTTGAAAGAAATACTGTGTATTGACAATCATCCCGCCTACTCCACTAGCTATTCCGATGAAAAGAAACTGCAGCCAATTACGTCTATTTGGCAAATATAAACAAAACTGAAACAGCTATTTTTGCGTTCCTCACGGATATTTTCACTGGTCATGTATTTCGACCTGGAAGTGGTGTTAACCTGTCGAGAATGCGGAATGTTAATTCTACAACTATGTTTTCAACTCGTCTCGCTGACTTACTCGACTGTACACTTTAACGCTCTTCCGACCAGTTAATACTGTAAGCAAGGCATTGTTAACTTGCCTCAACCGAGGATGAGTCACTTCAAGTGGAGCTGGTGCCACAACAAGGATTGTAGACTTAGTGAATGCAGATGTGCTGTGCTGTAGGTCCCGTGACGTGATCAGCTGACTGTGAACTGATATGTTTTGGTTAACATTATAGGTTGCTGAGTTTGATTCTGTATTTCGTCCAAGTACAGAAAATGCAGCTAATTCGACGTGCTGTTTTTAATAAAATCTTTGAAGGTCTGGGTTCATTTGGAGAGAATCACTTTTCATTCGTCTTACCCGAGGCTGAACGCAGCGTTGCTGCAGGAACTTCTATACATCGAGGTCTCTTTTCGTAACGAACTTACGTAGCAATCGCTCTCCGACAATGTCTTTTGTGTCGTAAGTACGCGGTCAGATCTATTGTTATCGACGACATCATCAATTAGGTGCCAATCAAGCTTTGCAGTTAAGAAGTTCGGAGGTAAGTCTTCGGGTTATAGACCGCAGTGCGTTGGGAACAACTTGCCGCTTTTTGTCCTGCATAGGTCGGCAACGCTGTGCTCAAGTCCCCGGTCAAGTGTGCATTCCAGCAAAGTAGTGTGCGCTTTGCTCTCCACCGCTCGTGGCATTATGTTACCGCTTCCCTTTTGCATTCTTTCACCGAATCCGAACAGCGCGGCTGTGTCTCGCATTTCGTCGTGGCCGTTCGTCTTTGTCTACGGCGCCACACGAAAGCACCACCTACAGAGCTCGGAGCACTTTTGCATTTTTCTGCGCAAGTCGTGTAATTATTGATGTGAAGAAGTTCTTCGGACGCGCCAAATTCAACTCACAAAATCGCGGGTTTCTGATCCCTGCCTCAGGTACACAGTCGTTTGATTCCGCCCAGTGATAACTTCGTCCTAGGCGCAGACGTCATAGCTGTAGGTTAAACGTTAATTGGGAGGCTTGCCCGGAATCATTTCTTCGTCTGCAGCTATGTTTTGCGTGGTTTTGTGTGGAAGTTTGAATTAATTTTGATATAAGATTGAGCAAACAAACACGGAATGCTTGGCATCTGCAGCGATTAATCGGGCCAGGTCTTGTTCAGCATGACGTTTTCATCATTAAGATTTCATGAACAGCAAGTCGCGAGCAGCGCCTACGCTCGCTGAGCTGGTCAGGAAACCAGGTAGCAGCCTCGCGGCGTGCGCTGCTGGTAGAGGCAGCCTTCCATCTCGTTGGCTGATGTGCGCCGTGTCTTTGTCTCGCATCATCCGCGGCGGTCTCGGTGAGTAGATGCTGAGGCAGACTAGATCGCACGGGCTGGCGGGTCGTTGTAATCACGTGGCCGCCGTCATCGCTAGTTCCGACTGATTGCTGCGTGCTGCTGCTGCTCAAGTTATAGCAACGCAGTGTATTATGGCTCGATCGGAGAAGCACTTTTCACTTTTGTTTTCCCAGATAGCTCTGCTTGTTGACCACAGCGTGCTGTTAGCACAACTTGAATTGGGCCATTGATTCGGAACGTGCGAAATGCGTGCTCTGTAAAATGATTGCAGGCATTCACTGCTGGATTGGAGCTGCTATCTTTTAATTCGAAGCGCCTTTCCACTTTAATAGACGGTAGTTTTCGAGCTGTCGCGCATAGCTTTCCTGCATGTGATGATGTTTGAAAAGTTGTTGTCAACAGGACGTCGACTGAGGAGACCCCCCCAAATTCTTAAACATCAGGACAAATGCTCAATTTGGGTGCGTTAATTTGAGGTTCGCAGTACGTCCACAGTTTTCCGCTGTGAGCACAAAGGTAGTTTGCTCATGCGGGTCTGCTAATGAACCTGAAGGTTCATAAGTGATCTGCATTTTTCGTGTTCTAACCTTCTGAAGGCAGTTGCGAAGCCTCCACAGCTGCCATTGGCTTCGTCAGTTACCTAACTATCGGCGCCGTTTGCTGGGACCATAAAACGGGACATCACGGTTTTTTACAATAATTGGCGTGGTGCGTTGTGTGGTTCGAGGTCTTGTTGAGACTTCGTTATAGCAGTCCAGGCCGCTGCTGCCTGCAGTTCAAACAGGCTGCCAACTTGCACAGTCGTTCAAACCACGCCGATCATGCCAAGCGTGCGCTGACCACAGCGTACGAACGTCATCTTGTCCCTGCTGAGGTTTCGGTCATTTGTCGGACTAGCTGGTTAGCAGCGCAAACCATCTGGTCCCGAACTCAGCTCTTCCCATGCAGTGTCTGAATATTAATGGGAAGCTAATCGCGTTTGTACTAGATACACCCATCTCGTAATTAGACCCGATCGTTGGACCGGCCTTCGTCACCATGGTGTATTGTGTTTCGTGTGTGACCTCACCATCGAGTTTTGTCATCCGGCCAGAACAATGGACTGACACTGCGTGAGAGTTTTTCGCGTTCGACTTTTTCTTTTCACAAGCGCAGCTGTTTAGCCAGCACAGGCTCAATGGAGCAGTGCTGGACACTTTTATTTGCGTTGACACAACGCTTCGGGTCTATGCGATTTTTTCTGCGTAGTCTGCGTGCTTAACAGTGTAACGTAAAGATTTATTGGTGTGTTGATTTCCCAGTTGGGCACAAGTCAAGTTTGTCAACATCTACTTACGTATCTCAATTTGCTCAGCTTGCACTTAAAATGAAGTTCCATTTAATCTTGCCCAGATTTTATGTAGTCCAGCAGTCATTGTTTACACTATAGCATGCTTGTCATTGCCCAAAGCACTTGGGTTTCAAATGCGAAGCTTTTGTTGTAGTCCCGTTCACCGCCCGAAAGCCAAGTAAAGATCAAGCTTTCGAACTCGCGATAGTCGTTTGTGACGCCATAGAAGGCGTCGTGTTGCTGTTATGAAAACAAATACGCGTTATTTCTGCTGGAGTGTGGAGACGTTTCTGAAAGTCGGTCGCGAATAATGCGTTGGCAGTCGTCGCGCGGCGATGGGGCTGCGCGTTTATCTGTGCGGAGTTGTTCAGTAGCTGGTCGGTCAGATAAGACACTGGTATCATATCGCGGAACACGCCTTGGCTTGACATTTTAATCCTGGACGTTATCTCGTTTTCGCATTGCAAGCTGATCGTGTATGAAAGCGGCGTTTTGTGTGCTCGATATCGACGAGAATGACTTTGAGAAACAACTTCAGCTTCAACTACTGTTACTAGCCCGGCTATTCAAACACACGGCCTCGACGCCATCAATCCTGTTTGCCTTGTGCGAACCGGCCTTGTTGAAATCCGGCGCTTGTGCGCGTCTATAGATCATTAACTTATGCCAGAACGTCGAGTCTCGGGTCACTTGAAAGCATCACGTGTGTGTTTCGTGGCCATGTGCGTGCCTCCTCCACGTTCCGGCCACTGGCATTGGTGAAGGTGCGCGAGGCAAGTTCTTTGTCGGAAGTGGTGGTGTGACGAAATCTCACACGACTAGAACGCATAAACCATCTCCCGGCATGAAACCCGCTCACATTCGTCGGTATTGTCTGGTGTTAGCTGCTTAGGGACCGTTTTTTATGTCACTAACGTGAATTTATAGATTTTACGCCATCGAAAATTTGACAAGGTACCTTTACCACCTGGCCTGACCCTGGCAACCAACGAACCTACGCTAAATAGGCCCTGCTGTATCACCAGTCAAGCATTTCTGACACGCTTTCGCGCGTCCTTAGCCAGACATGTTGTTTGCGGCTGGATTTTATCGATCAAGCGTCGAAATCAGGCGTACAAAGCGATCTTATCGGGGCTGTCGGGTTGTGGTTCGGTGCGTCTGTGCAACCTGCGCCGATCATCACGTCCTGGCAATTGGCATGGCAGCAATAGATGCGGGCGTGCGTCGGCCATGCACAAAACAACCAACTTAATATAGTTTTGCGTTCCTGCTTGTATTTGCGACGTTATGCTTTGGTTCATTGTTGCTACCGCGGGATGATCCCATGTCAACAACTAGTCATAAATATCACTGTGTCTGTTTTCAGAAATTTTTGTTCGTGGTGCTTCCAGGGGAACAAAGCACTTTCTAGATTTAACTTGTTTTCATTAGCAAAACTAAGATATTGTTGGCGAACGCGATTGGCTGTAACGATGGTTGATGATTTTGCTGTTTGCATCAACTGTCTTGAAAGTTTATGCACTGACTGGCAGCGACAGGCAGTCGAACTTTTTAAGATGCCGTTTCGTCTGAAAAAATACACAGCTTTAAAAATATCCTCCGAACTACGTGAAACAACATGTTCTATAAAATATTAAGGATGTTGCAATGCTTCGCAGGGGCGTAAATTTTACAGCCAGGGCGGAAGTTTATCGTTACGTTAGCGCTGTGGCTTGCGGTGCTGTTGACTCATCGAGCTCGGTTGCTTTCTCCACCGCCGCAGAAGCAGATAGTCGAGGATTTACTTCTCAGGTCGGAAGGTTAAAAATCACGCAGTCCCAATTTCAAAGAATTATATCGCGTGAGAACCACGGAGCGCTTCACGCTCTTTACGGTTGCTCGGCCTTATACAGTCCGACCGAAGTGCCTGGCGGTCGTTCTTCTGCAAATCGATTTTACGATTGCTTGTTTTTGTTGCAGGTTGAGTCTCGTGTTCATAATTTGACAGGAAAGATTTATATAAAGCTGTTGATACGTTTTATGATTCCTCCTTCCGGAGATGTCGTCGTCTGACTTGCCAGCGTCGTCTTCGGTGTACACGTCAGCGACGACGTCGGCGCCGACGGCGAGCGCAAAAAATGGGAGTGAACACTGCGATGAGGGTAACGATCCTGCCGAGGACTCGAACTCGTTCGACGACTACGACGAGGAGGGGAAGTTGGTCATTGACCTCGGTAACGATGGCAACGACGTAGACAAATCGAACAAAGAGCCTGTCCCGACAAACAGCGTCCCTGGTCCTCGCAATCACAATAATAATAACAGCAGCGCCCCTCCGCCCTCAGCGGGCGGCAAGACCTCAACGTCGCTGCCGGACAAGACCCAGTCAACCGCAGCGAAGACCAGCTCTGCCAACCCGGCCAGCAGCAAAACGAGTTCCCGCTCGCACAGCCCTAGCTCGACCCAGCAGCAGACGAAGAACGGCAAGAGCAAGTCGAAGAGGTCGAACAAATCCCCGAGTTCGAAGCAAAACTCTCCTCCCCCGAACTCCTCGCTCTGTGACGCAACAGGCGTGACCAAACCAAACCATTCCGCGAGCGGAGAATCGTCGGATGACGTCAGCGGTAAGAAGAACAAATCGTCCAAATCGAATCGTTCTCAACACAAGAAGCACAAGGCAGAAAAGAACAACGGCAGCAACGCTGGCGGTAAAAACGACGGGGAAAAGCCCCGAAGTAAATCCAAGCAGACCGTGGCAGCCGCATCTGGCGGTAGCGCGAATACGTTCGTTACGTCATCAACGTACAGTGCGCCGCGCGCTGCGGCCGCGTCACCAGTGATGTCATCAAGTTCGGCATCAAGCAAAACGCTGGCTGGGGGGAGGCACTGCGAGCTCCAGGCCTCGTCGCTTCCAGGACATTCTCCCGGGGCCAAACAGGCCGCTGTCGTCGGGTCTGGAATCCACAGCAGACCGCTTGGCCGCTCTGTGATCGGGCCTTGTTCCGTCAGTGCGGCCAACAAGCAGTTGGCCGGGGATCAGGGGCCCGGGGGGGATGGCGCCGCGAATCAAAGCTCCCGGAAGAAATCACGGAAAGGCCAGTTGGCCTCTGTCGCAAACTCCCCTGCCGGGGCGGACGCTGACGCCCAGCGCTCGTGTGTCCCCCAACCTATAAAACGCCACTCTTCTGGCCAGTTTGGACAAGACGTTTCAGGACCGAAGAAAATGAGGATCGATGCGGTGAGTGCTCTGCTGCTCCTGGCGGTCAGTGTTTTGTAAAACAATGTCAAGTAGTTCTTTGTGTTGGAGCTTGTGTTGGAGCTGATTCTAAGCCAGCGAGCTCTTAGTAGTTCCGATCATCCTCAGCCAAGTCTCCGCTTTTAACCTTTTCCAGGGTTCCTTCCACCCCGTCTTGAAGAGTATGAAATTTTTTTGTCATTTTCCAGTCTGGAAAAGTCTAGAAAAAAATTATTTTGGTTTGTTAGTATGGAAAAAGAAAATAATCTTCCAGACATGTTTTGGCATACATTTTGATAAAATTTAATTCAAGACTGATATAATTTTACTTATTTCGTGTTAAATATTACAGCCTGAATTTGACCTGGGTAGGCCATACGGAAATGTTAGGTCTGGAAATGTCTGGAAATTTATTTTCAAAACTTCGTAGAAACCCAGCTTTTCTCGTAAGCAATGATTTGCGTCGAAAAAGTCGCGACGATGTTTTATTTGTGATGCGCCGAACGATGGACCGAAAAAGTTATTTAGTTGTAAACCTAACTTAAGACTGAATTCCTGGTGAATTTCTTAGTTTTGGGGAACGTTAAAGAAAGGTCGGTGGAATTTGAAGGTTTATTATTTGATCTTATTTGCTTAAAATAGAAGGTTGTCTGAACCATCGTCATCATGTCGATACGATAGTCTTGTAACTAGCCTGACAGGCAGTGTCAAAATCATTGTCGATTTTTCTTGTCGGTCGTCCAAACCTGAAGTTGCTTGGAATGAATGAATGTTGATGCTGTGGTTTTCAGTTTCTTCGCGAGAGGTTACCTCTTGAGTGGTGGCGGTTTCATGAAATGAACGTAACACTTCACGCGTGAAATGCTCAAGTGCTGACAGATGATTGTTGAAACCTCAAAGCGACATTGGTTTGAACAACGAGGTCCTCCATGAAGCAAGCACTGCGTAGCAGTGAATTTACTCGAAGCTGCTGCTTTGAGCTGTAACTGTTCCTTAGCAATGTTTTTAAGATAGCGACAAAAATCCGGAAGAGGGGCGAACCGGGAAATCGCTCAGTTTCAAATAACAAGCGCGTCTTGCAGAAGCGCTGTTTGGATAGTTCTTTTGCACAGTTTAAACGTTTAATATTTTCATAGACTGTGATCAAAAGCATGTGTAAAAGTCCTTGCACTGCAGTATCACAATCTCCCGCAAGTCGTTTCAAGGGCCTTTGACAGCACATCGATGTCACACGCTGCCAAAGCGATTTTTCGGTGCGTCGAGGTTTCTGTGTTGCTGGCTGGCTGGCAAGTCAACCTCGAAGCAGAGCTAATGTCCAGTCGCGAATGAACGGAGGACGGCGCCTTAGTTCCAGTTTAATTCCTGCGAAGTGCTCGTTCCCCGCTGTTTGGCCGAGAAAGCGAAACGACGACTCGATGCCGCGAGTCTCGGGTGTAATCGAGACTTGGGTGGTGCTTGATCGATGGCGAGGTCGCGTCGCGCGGCTCGCTTTTGTAGCAGCGAGCGGCTTTCCCCAGCGAAGACTTTGTTTTATCGATCGACGATTGCACAACGGCCTCCACGTCGTCGGCCAAGTGCTGCGCCCGCTACTGCTTGTAACAGCGCTGCGCTTGTTGAGAGCGGATTAGCGATGGATTTTTGGTCGGGTTTAATTAGATGCCGTGTTCGAGTCGTATCGCAAACGGCGCTGCAGCTCGCGGGTCAGAATGAAGCTCAAGTTCACATGAAATGCCTGATTATATGTCAGTCGCTCAAGGGGCTGCTGAACGGACAGTGTCGTGACGTTCCTAACCACTGGCCCATGCCTGAACCAACAGTTCAATAGTAGAGCGCATCAAAGATCTTGTGGAAAATATTATCCGTTGTTCTTACCCTGCGTGGTTTGAATCGATTAACTCCGTGCCAACTCAACACAGCCGTGACCGTGACATGAAATCGTAAGCTGCAATGCTGCATTATTCAGCAAACTTTAACCTTATGACATATAATTCTTCCAATCACCTTGCGATCGTGTAAAACACCTGGTGTTTAATTGCACCTGAAATATATTGTGCTTTGTTTGGTAAGCCGACCGACCCGTCTTCTGCGCCATGTTTTCTGCACTTTGTCAAACACTTGACCATTTTCAGATCAAACTCCACCCATCGCGTGTGCGTGAGTTCCCTGGAAAGGGACATGATTGATATTGTCACTGAATCTGTACATGCCCGCGTTTAGTTAGAATCCTTCACTCAAAGACTAACTGATCTTGGTTCAGGGGCAAACGAAAGCGCAACAAACCTTTGCTGATGCATTTAACCTGACCAGGGTCGCTCATGCGTTAGAAGTGCTGCGCGCAATTTTTTAAAGTTGTTTCGTCTTGCAGTGGTTAAGATGTTGTTTTGTTGGTTTTCACGAAAAACTGCGCGACTTCGGCAGCGGCGGTTGTCGACGTCACACACGCTGCGCGACGATTTGTGCGAAAAGCGTGGATGTTTGCGAAAGACCAGGGTGTCAAAGGTCGTGTTTGAGCACTGCATCGCATGCGCTCGTCGTTCAAGGCTTGCCCGGCGACAAGGAGAGCAATGTATGTGGTTGCCTCTGGAGCGCGACTGTAAACAGGTGACTGAAAAAACCTTAACCCACTCACCACTGAAGCGAATGTCGATACGCAAGCCCGGAATCCGTCTGCGGTTGAGAAAAAAGCAGTCAACGGACAGCGCGCCTGCTTTGAGAGAATCGAGCTTGCCGAGGAGAACCAGCGCGTCAGCCGTTCTCTCTACTAACTGTCGTTCACGCTTTCCACTCCAACAACAACGCCATGATGGGTGTTACTGGCTTGAACGGTTAAGTTTGCGCAACAAGTGGCGTGTTTTCCGACTTGAAGAGTTAGCTCTTTGATTGCGACGCAATTTGCGGTGCTTTTGCGAACAACGATTGTGTGCTTTCCCGTCGACGGTAAGCAGAGCGTTAAATAATTCTGTCTTTGCCGAGTGAATGATTCATGAGGCTGCGTATCATTGGATTTGAGGCGCACAGAACCTTTCCACTGCTGATCTTCAGAATTTCGGGTTGACTGTAGTTGCGAGTTTGTCCAGAACGAATTGCATCCTATTGACGGTCAACTTTGCGGCTCGCCGCTGATGTGGAAGCTCACGTGCTGCGAAATATCACAGCGGGCGAAAGAGGCAGCCCGACTGCTGATAAATTGCTGTCGTTGGAAATTGATCTTGCGTAGAACGTATTGCAGTGTGTTAAAAATAGGTTGACATCCCATCATTTATGTTTTGCCTGTCCCTGAATATCTTTTCTTTTTCGCACGTTACGGACAAGAGCAGGCTGCGATGTATTGTTTTCTCAACTCAAATGGTCCGTTGGAACTAAGTCTCAGCTGACGTAGAATTTCAATCAAGTCAATCAATGGTAGTCCGCACTTTGGAAAGACGTGGCCAGTGCTGGGGCGCCAAAACAGTCGAAGATATTTAAATTTAAAAAAACGATTTAAACTCGAGACAAAACCGCGCTGTTAACAGCCGAGATTAACTGCTGGGCAGGCGACACCGCGTTGGCTCGAACCACGGAGCGCCAAACTTTATTTTGACTCGCGGGAATAAAAACTTGACCAGCGGATGCATTGATGTCTGTTTTAACTGACATATAAGTGTCAGTAAGGGGTAAAAATGGAATGGTTCAAAAAGTAATTTGGCAGATAAGCGGGTCGCAAATTAATTGATTTAATCTTAAAATTCCACCTTTATCTTCCGAAGGAAAACAAGGAGAGAAAACTCAAGAAATTTCTCTTCAGTTAACTGCCTACGTGTCTGCTTGCCATGAAGTTTCGTTTTGACGCGATGTTGTGTTCTCATATGGGTAACAAATTCTGATGCGGGCCAAATTAAATTTTCACGCGGGCCACAGGTTCCCCACCTCTGCTCGAGATCATCGTCTTTTCTTTTGTAATACACTATTGCGCAAGTTGCTTGCTGTGATAAAAGCGCGCTTTGAACGACGGCGAACAACTACGTTTCCCTAACGACGTCACGTCCGCCTACCGGTCGAAATAAATTTTAATTCGTAAAAGTTGACGTCGTTGGATTGCTGTGCGACGAGCCGAGCAAGAGCCTCGGGTGTTTCCCTGATCGAGCGGCACTTGCTGCTCGCTGCCCATTCTGTCGTCACTAACAGCCCGCAATCCGCGCTTCAAAGGGGCCGCTGTCCCCCAACACGCCGAGGGACGTGGCAGCGACAGGCCGGTGCAGTGCTTGCTCGCAGTGCAGAAAGCCTTTCCAATTTCTGCGCGACAAGCTTGGCCAGCGAAAGATTTACCAGGGAGCTCCTTTCGCTGAGAGCGTAAAGTGAACATTTATCTTTTCTTCCTTTCTCCGAGGAGTGTTTGCCTGGCTGGTCGCTAAAGCCAGTTAATCCGCTGGCCTTATCTCGCATTCAGCACTTAAAGTGGAACAGGCGACAAGCGTGTCTGATGCGATCCCATGCTTTTCATCAGCAAACACTTTTATCGTTTCTGCGCTTCAAGTGTTCTGCCCTGCTGCTTGTCTTTCTTTGTTCGTAAAGCAACGAGAGAATGAGATCCTGCTGGAACTGAACGTTTCTGCCCAGGACTTTCCTGCGGTGTTGCCAGAAAACTTGAAACGAATTTGGATGTGTCTGTGACGCCACAATCAGTTGATTCTACCTTTTCAACACATCAAGGTTTTATTGAGGCTTGCGCGAACGCAAGTTTTCAAGTTCCTCAAAGGTTTTGTTTGATAGACATGTAACTTTAATTACCGTTTACAAGTTTGGGACCCGAATTTATTAGAGAATGTCATCCACAATGATTGCATGAATGTATGCGGTTGATGCGCTCGTGTCTAGCAGGTTAATTTCTGGTTGCTGGTAAGTAATGCACCTGACCTGCTGTCGGTGTGTGAGGGTATCTGACCTAATAAATGACGGAATTTAACACTGTTCGCTCGGGCACAATCTCTGGAACAGAATACAGAATAGCACTGGACAGTTAAGCTGGTTAGCTCTCGTTTGTGAAAAAGCGTGACGCCTTCGCAACGCTTCTGCGCGCGTGCATGCCGTTAGCTCAACAGGTAGGTTATTTACAAAAACGAGCAAGCAAATCTGAACTAATAAGCCCAAAATGCGTTTTACCGGTAAATTAAACAAACAAGCAGGAAAATCCGTAAAAACAAGCCCAAAATAAGTAAATTACCACAAAAACGCGCCTAAATGGCACTTCACAGTGCATTGAAACAGCAAAAGTTCCGCAAAATTAGGAAAACAAGCAACCCGCAAAAGGAAAACGGGCCAAAAACAGGCAACCCACAAGTCAAAAACCAAGCCCGAATTCGCGGGAAAACCGCAAGTTTGGCAATACTGCAGTGTCTTGCTGGCAGAGGTATGCACTCAGAGTACGAAAGCTATCCGAAATGTTATTCGTGTTTTACGGCCGGCGAAACAAATCTGACATGCATTCATTAAATAACTGTTGCTGGGGACAAAATGCATTCATACATTGAATACCTGAGGAAGACCGTATGAAGTAATCTCGCCCGCTTTGACATTTTTACTTAGAGCGGCAAAATACCTACAAGCTGTGCTGGTTGCGAGCACAGCTTGTAGGTATTTTGCCGCTCTAAGATATTTCAAGCTGTGCTGGTTGCGAGCTTCATTAAGCCATTGGTGATCGATCTCCCATGGAACATTGATTTGATTTGTAAGCTCTGCCTTCTTGTGAATCAACGTGTAGGTCAGTGGTGTGATCAACCACCTTCGGTTTCGGAATATAAATCGTAAATTTTCGGGAAAGTTGATAACTCGTGATTCGTCGCGATGCTGCTAAATTCTCGTAGTCAAGTTTTAAACAACAGCGGCCTGTGCAAAAAGGAAACTCGAAATTTAATTGCAACCTAATGCGTTTATCGCCGTCAGTACCTGCGATGTGCTTCACTTAGCGCTTAAGAGTCGATACGTTTTGCCTCTTCGTACGCACGGCCACCTACTACAGTACTTGTTACTCCTGGCAGTGTTCAGCACATCCCAGACAAGTGCAGTTCGTATCGCCCGAGCCGCTCGATACGTGGGAAGGTGCGGGTTTCAGCAATGCGCTGACGCGTATCGTCGTTGTTTGAAAGAGGCGAGCTGTTGTCGCACGGGCGCTATATTCGGGACTTAGCTGACGCGTTTTGAAAGTCAGTCATTGACCACAAGAAAGATTAACGCCAAGGTGAGGAGTGAGCGGAAAGCGACATTCCTGCGCTGTGTCCTGCTGGTTGTTGCTGCCAATGGTGACCATCAGCCCAATGCAAGCTTCCTATCAGAGCGGCGTTTTGCTATTAAAGTGACTCGGGTTCACTATAAACCGCCGTTGAAGCGCCACTCACTTGCCCACATGAGGTACTTCTGCCAAGCTCGTTTTATTTCGCCGTACGCGACAACCCATGCTGGAGTGTGATTACATGCAAGCCGGCATTTGCGATACTGCAACGATTCATTTTAAGTTTAAGCTTTTCAGTTGAAGCTAATTCCATGGTCCCTATCTCGAGTCTTCCGACTCATCGGTCGACTTGTGGTTATTGCTTTCAACTGCAACGTTAGCAAAAGCGGCCCCGTTAAACCGATACCATTTTTATATTTAGCGTTTGAAGTGGACAGCTCTAGAACAATAGTTTTGTTGCTTGCGCTGCTGTGAGCGGTGGAACTTGCTGCTTGAAAATGCTCCTTGAAATGTGACAATGTCTTCTACAAATTCGGTCAAAGTTCGGCCGAAAATTATAAAGTTTGCGTCGTATGCTTAACAGCAAATGTATAACTGGCAAACACGTAGCAGGTACGAGACGGGAGTTACGGCGAGCGCCGTGGTGACTTGCTCGCGTTTCACGCGCTGGTTAAATGACACCGGGCTTAAAAGGCATCGCGCAGCGCGACGAGCGACGCCCGGAAAGCTTATCGCGATGTGTTTGTTCATCGTCGTCAGCCCGAAGCCAGCCTCTGGTCCCGCTTCGCTGACTGGCTCAGATTATCACCGGGCTCACGCCGACCGCGGCAGCAGCGGCGGCCGACCTCCGTCACCGGAGACCGTCGCAGGGAAAAAGTGCATTCTTCGGCGACATTGCGCGACGCCACGAGGCAAGCAACTTCTGCCGGGCTAGGAACTATTGTCGGGCTGTTTCAGGGTGTGAGGCTGCGGCAGCGCACCGTCACGCAATGAAACGACGACTACATTCGACGTCTTTTGAGATCCTCGGAAACGAGTGAAAGAGCGGACGCGGCAGGGGGGTGTAGAATAGAAAAATTCGCCGCAATTGGCGATACGGACACGTCGCACAGTTTCGCGGTTCCTTCATCGTTGATGGTGTTTTCCTCCCCTACTGTCAAAAAAGTTTCATAAAAGCGACAACACATCATACGCGAAAGCACTGCATGCACGTTTGTCGTGCAAACTGCAGCTGAGCTCTTCAGCGTTGCCTTGTATGCATTGTTGGTTTAGCCAATGCTGTTGTGTACAAAGTGGTAATTATTGCGTTAAGCGGAATGCGTTGTATTTTCAACACCGCTCAGCGTTCGATTCATCACTTCCTTCACTTTTTTTGTCTTCCGCTTCGTTCCATGAGCTGAGCTGAGCTCGCAAGCAGCAAAGGTGTTGACGACTGAAAGGTCAACAGTTAAACAGCTTCCAGTTCATGTCGCGGCGCGTTCACGCGTGAGGTGATTATTGTTTATCTGATCTCTTCTCAGACCACCATCTGCTGTCTGCCTCCTCGCATCGGATTTAATCAGCCAATCAGCCAGCGACTGTTAATCGCGAGGCCGCTTCACCCAGGACAGGTTCCGCATGACCGATCATTCCAGCATTTGTTTACAATCTTTCAACGCATCCGAAGTCCTGTTGTTACCTTCTTGTCATCGTCTTTGACACAACGACTTGGCCTCCCTGCCTGGCGAGACGACCAGCAGTCAGTGTGCAGTAGACAGGATGGTGTCATGGGCGGTCTATTTCCCTCTTGCAAATTTTGGCCACACTCTGGTATGTTCCAGTGCTGGTTGGATGTCTCGAGTGCCGGGCGAGTAAATTACATTAGAATGGCAGCTCAGTTTGCAATAATAAGCTATATTTGTTTCGTATAATGATAAAATATTTGATTTACGTAGCTAGTGAGGTTTTTGGTTCTGTCGGTTCAAGTCCCATTTGCTGTAGAAAGTGAAGTCATTGCCGTGTTTTGCATTCCCAGGCAGATGCGTAGCGAGGGTATCCCCAAAATAATTAACAAATATGGTGGCAAGAAACTGCAGCACTTAACCACCAACCACGACAAACACTAACCACGACCTAGCCCAGACTCAAACCTCTCAATGTTTATTGTTGGGGACATATCCGCGACCATCTCGGTGTCGGTAAATACAGTAGGTCTGTTCATTACTTCAGCTTTGTTAAAAACAAGCACTGTCGTATCTGCGTGCATAAAGTGCTCGAGACGTGGCTTTGACCTCTTCCCTCTATTCGGCCCATCCATCATCCATTACTTCAATCATTCATTACAGCGATATTTGGTCATCACTTTTCATGATTCTGTAATGATACCACTCTCCAGAACCAAGGGCAAGAAATGTTACGGATGAATGCTTAGTATTACATCAACGACATAAGATGATTTTGAGGTTAAAGCACTTTGGGTTCTGGTCATGAAGATCAGTCAGTCGGGAAATCGCCGCCAACCTGCTCGACACCGCGGTCGTGCAAATGAAAATGAACGAAGTCAGTTTTTTTTCACTTTAAGTTTCAAATTTCTAACTTCACCAAATTTCATGTTCACTCATCAACCTTTTGTCTTGTGAATTTCCTTCCATTCTGATAACGGTTTGCTTGTTTTAAGCATCAAACAGCAGCACCATTAAGCCCTGACGTCAAAATTGATAACTTGTAGCAACGTTCAACCGAATTGCTTTTCCTGTTCAGCAGGTTTGACGGTCCTTCTGTAAGCCACAACCCTCCCAGTTGTCAACCCTACAGCGGCATGGAAGGGTTTGCAATTGCTCAAAGCAGAAAGCAGTGGTCAGTAAAGCGTCGATAAGCATATCCATAAGTTCATTGCCAATCGCAATTTTATTTGGTCAAAAATTGTCCCATACTGTTTTAGCGACCCTGGGTTTGGGCGAATGTGCGTATTTTTCTACAGCTGACACGTCACATGCGATGACGTATATACGTGGGTCGAGTTACATTTTAGGTAATGTACATTAATTCATAACTTCTTACTTTATTCATAAAATGTTTTTAAATGCATTTTTAAGATTACAGTTTAAACGGTTTTAAGAAAACTTTTTGACATTCGCTTTAGAAGAGTGCGTCTTTTCCCATTGTTTTGTTCAGTAGCTTGGGATAAGTGTTGAAACGATCGTATCTTTTAAAAACGTTTGCGGTATTTTTAGGAAACCGACAGACAAACAGATAAGAAACCGCACAGTCTCGTGTTGTTCTAAATTTAAATTTGATCATCGCTGGACTTAAAACAAACTGAGCGTGTTGGAACGGTTCCACGAAAAATGGGAACGGTTCCACGAAAAATGGGAACGGTTCCACGAAAAATGAGCGAAAGTTTAAGAGAAGTTTCTACAAAGCTAGTTGCTGTTGAGTGGGCAATACCGTGGTATGGCGTCGAGGCAGCAAACGTTATGTTTTGGATGGCAATTGCGCCGTGTTGGATTGCGCTCAAACGGCGAGCATCGAAAGGAAACCTATACAATAAGCTGTGAAATCTTTGCCTGGGACATTTTATAAATTCTGCAATTCAAAAGTTTGGAGGAATGTTCCACTACGTCGCGATCGAACTAACCGAGGGGTGAAAATCGAAATGCAGCAGGTATCGCGGCCGACCGGTCGGAGAGCAAACCAAACCAATTCGGTTCGTTTGCGTCTCGCGATAAACCTTCTCGAAGCTTCCTCCCTAACGCAGAATGAACTTCGCCGGAGATAAAGGGGTAGTTTAAGTGTTCTCGCTTATCATTGCCGTCGAGGGTGTTCTCGCTTATCATTGCCGTCGAGGGGCAGTCCAACCTGTGCGATTGGTTAAGAAGATTGTCTTCTAGATATCAGGAGCGACGAAGCCTGTTGTTGGCCTTGCAGCTTGCAGCAACATGCGGCGAACTAGCGTTTCATTACAATGCGCGATAGATTGTAAGCAAAAATACCAAATCTAAGCATAAATGACTGTTTTTCGAAATAATCAATAACACTTTCAACGTCTGTTCTGCGTTTTGGTAAGGTACTAATGTAACTAATTGTTAAGAGTAACTTGATTTTGTTGATTATTACGTCAATGGAACAACCTCTGTGTTTATACCTGGTTAGCGCCATGTCCATGACATCATGATTTCAAAAACGTTTCGCTGAAAAGAGCTTCGTTTAGGAGGAAGTTTAAGCGAAAACCGTATTTACCGCATTTTTATGTCGCATACCAGGGAGAAAGCGTGGCCTTCAAAGGAAACAGTTTTTTTTCATTTTGATCAGAAAAAATTGAACGATTAAATATCTGAACGAAAAAATAAAGGAAAAGTTACACTGGTACACCAGGCGCCCTGTTCCTTCTTGGTTTCAATCCAGTAACGTTAACACTGATTATCTCAATTCAATAAAAAAAATTAAAAAAAACTGAGATGTTTTGTTTTATTGCTTGCAACTAATTTTTCAGTGCTTGTTTATGCTCATTGCTGTATTGTGGTGACTCACTCCCACTGCTGTTTGTATGTAATGGAAATGTTGAGGTTGAATTTCCACTGAACGTCGATCGTTCACTGCCACCGAATTTTCTCCGCTTCTTCTTGGAAGTGAAACGCTACGCTGTTTATTGAGGTGCTTTAACTGATGGTCCAAGATATTTTGCCACAAAGACCTCCGGTTGGATTGGACATTTAAGCGTCGCTGCTTTTTGGCAAACAACTGCTCGATTACTTCCTTCTTCCATGCGAAGTTGTTTGCAGTCGTGTTCACTCCTAATCCACCTGCTGTTTTTGGCTTGAGCTTCTTCCAGTGAAACAGAAATACGAGACTTGTTTAGTGCGCCCCCATTGCAAGTGCGATGTTGTTCATAACTTGTGAATTTGCTGAGCCCTTACTTGCGAAAAGGGGTTGTTGGTTGTGTTGTCGCTTGCTGCTCATGTTTTTCGAATTCGAAGTGCGCCACTTGCTATCAAGCAATCAGTGATTTAAAACCAGGCGCTTGTCGATGAATGTCTGTTTGTGTTCCGGCGACTTACAAGCAATTTCGTCTGAAACGGGTGCCATTGTTCGGCAGCTGCAACGTCATCGGTGTCGTGGTCCAGCAGGCGTTTCGCTGCGGTCCGGATCTGCGCTCCACGGCAAACGTGTTCCTGACATCGCTGCCAAGCTGTTTAGACCCAGTCAACGAGCTATCGCGCTCGTGTACGCATTTGTCACGTCACAATCACGTTGTCATGTGCGCCGGAACTTTGCGTTCCATGCGATGCCTTTCCATGCCTCGAACCGTGAAGGACACGAGTTTGTGGAAGTTGACGAACTGCTCGCGGTTGCAGTTAGTCGAGTTTGTAGCGAGTATCAGATGATGAACTCGAGTTTATAGCAAGTATCAGATGACGAAGTCATGTTCGTAGCGCTCTGATCTGATTGTAACTTGACACGAAGTGAAGCCGGAGTGGGACGACATCGACCTGCTGTGTTTTGAAGCGTTCTTCCCTCAGTCCGTGCATTTCTAACAGTTGTTGATTTATAGCGACACGAATCCCGTCACTGTCGTTACCAGAAGCTGCTGCAAATCAACTAATATTTAGTTCGGGCTATATTTTAAAATGCGCGCCGTCAACTTTTGCATCGCAGTATGTAATGGATTCTCTTGAATTTGAGCCTGGCCTCAATTAAGGAAGTAGTCGCGTATTCGCATTCATGGCGTTTTTGATGTAATTTCGTTGCAGCGTTTGCGAAATGCGTCGCGACACTAATATGAAGTTTGTGATTGACAGGAAACAAAACGGGCGAGCGGCGGAGCTGTTTCGTCACACAGGGAAGTTTTCCGTGCAGGCGACACTCAACAATCCGACAATAAGAAGTCGATTGTGACGTCATCAGTGCATTCAGGAATCAGTCCGGAGCGCGGCGAGACGCGATTCTTGAAGTCGCCGGCTTCGTCCGGTTGTTCGACCGCGTCTAACGCGAACCCCCCAGTATTCGCCCCGTCGAGTTTGTTCACAGCCTTTACTCCCCCGCGGCCCAACAACGGTTCCGCTGTTTCCAGCAGTTCAACGCAGACGACATCGGTGTGGTCGACATTGAATCAGGTGCGAGCGACCTCTGGCAAAGAATAAGTATCCTCGAAAATAAATACGGCGAGATGCCGGTGTGTTGCGTTTTGCGAGACCTCCCTGGGGTTAAATTTCAGTTCATAAACTTTCTAAACACGCCGCTGTGTGCATCAGTCTGGGGGGTGGTGGTGGTGCATGATGTCACTTTATCAGCTTCAAGTTTCACATATCCGGTTAATGTGCAACGCTGCTGGGGCAGTCGCATTTTGTTTGGTAATAATGAACGAATTTGTTTGGT
>JGI24159J19872_10001989_pt1 | contig 23677 bp, 14 predicted proteins | sample Ectturendosymbi4_FD_19872 | JGI IMG/M metagenome (IMG submission 19872) | reverse complement strand
CGCATGTTTCTTAAAACCTGATCTATCTTCGCTTCGGCCCCCCATCTCAAGTCTCACCGCCGGTCAATCCGTCTTTTTCTTCCAAGTCGACACTTGACCTGCCCTTTTGGGGCAAAATATTAGGTAACAGATCGACAGGAATTGACGTGCACACAAACAGGAATTGACGTGCACACTGCAAACGATGCATGTGTGAAGCCCATGGGAAGAGCGACTGCTTTCTGACCAAGATGCCGTTTTTCACCAACTTTTGTTTTTTAGCACAAAAACTTTACTTTTTCGATTTGCTGTCAATAAGAAATCGTGTGATAATCTAATTTATTTCGTAAGTAAACAACTTCTTGCCAGTTGAAAATGCGACCGAACAATAGCGCGCATCACCCGCAGACTGCACACGTCTCGGTATGTTGATGCATTACTGCAATAGAACGGAAACTTACAAACTTTTCCTTTGTGTGTCGTCTGTCATGCCTGACCATTTGCCCGCAGCTTTGTTCCTTGAAGATGCAAGCCAGAAAATTTCCCAGATTTGCGATGTGCAACTCAACACTTATTTCTTGGTTTCTTTTTGCGTGTTCAGTTGCAGATGACACTGGAAAAATGCTAGTGTTCGAAAACAGGGTAGTTGATAACTGTATAACTTATCCTATTGTTGTACATTTTTTAGAAGAATCACTCTTGCTGTATTTTTCCTTGCTGTTGCATCAGGCGACTACCCTTAGGCAGGCCAAAAATAAGGGTAAAATGCAACTTGGAAGAAATATGTAGTACAAAACGGTGTTTTTTGTTTTTTCTGAATTTTTCCACTGCTTAANCTTAAAACTACGCGTGAAGCTGTGGCAAAAAGAGAAAGTTGAAATTTATCACGCCCAGTATTCCCGTTCGAGAAAAAAGAGCTTTTCCTTCAATGCCAGTCAAGCTGGCTTGCTGCCGTGGCTCGCTGCCTTCAACCAAGGCTTCAACGCTAGTCGAGCTGGCTCTGTACCGTGATGCAGACAGTCTTTGCAGATCCGATGCAGGTTTCTACTCATTCGCTGACGGCTGAATAGTTGTGGGACCTGTGCAGTGCAGCCCCGTTGCTCAGTCAACCGTCTATCAGCCGTTTGTGAACGTGAGAACTAAAAACTGACCTTAATACTCTTTCAAACTTGATCTCGCGCTACGGGTGCGATCACAGGCCAGATGCAGATCTGCAGGGCCGCGGAAAACCTACAACGGGATGAGCCTTGCTGAGCTGCGAATTTGCAAGCTGTCAGCGGGCGTGCCGAGCGGTTCGCTGAGTGCGTGTGCCAAGCAAAAGCTGGAAAATTTCGCGAACAGTCCTTGAACAATAGTTTCCCACTGCTTTTTGAAGAGCGAACACACACGTCGCGTACGTCCAGTTTTCTTGCCACAAGTTGCCCGCGTGCACGTCACGGGCAGCGCAGCAACCTGGTCATCCTTTTCGCGTTGGTTACCGTTCTTCAAAAGCGCACGCGTCCTTGACGGAAAGCCGTGACAGCAAGAGTGTTGGTGATTACAGCTGCCGCAGTTGCAGGTTGTTTGTTTTTACGCATATCACACAGTGATACTAACGAAACTCTAGTAATTTTCGTTGAAAGTCAAGGTCAAGAGATTAACAACACACCGTTTTCTTATTGCAGCATGTAATTTTACCGTCAAACGTAAAAGATCGTGATGCGGCAAACTCTCGCGTTGAGGTTCATTCACGTTACTATTTGGAAAGAAAGCTTTACACTCGATACCTGGTTCGACAACTGGACAGTGCATAGGGGAATGGCAATGCATGTCTAGTATGTTTTTCAGAAACCAGCTGTGTGTTATCTTTCATAGTCATCGTATTCGTTAGGTATCGATTTGGGTTCGTTTACGAAGAAGCGGGATGTTGCGCTTATTTTCGAAACGAAGTGGCTGAAGGTTGTTGTGGCGATGGTTGAACGTTCTAAGGGTGAAGGAACGATTGAACATGCCGTGATCTTGTTTTCCTGGAAACGCGTAACAACCCTGTGAAACTGGTCTTGCTGAAGGTCTGTTAGTGGTGCGAGTTAGGTCTGTTAACGTGATGAAATGTTTGGTAACCCAAAACCACGGAAAAAACACACGAGCCTGAATACACACATTTGACGAATGTGTGGTGCCGATTCTGTTCGTATGTGTCGTAGAAGTTAAAGTTGTTTGAATATTTTGCTGTTCGGATTATTGGAACTTACAGCATGCATAGATCCTGAAATAGGTAATGAGGAAATGCAAGACAATAATCGTCCCTTGTTAACTTGTTGTCATTGTCTTTTTGAGAACAGTGGGTTATGTTGCCGCTGAGTTTTCGTTGAAGCAAGATCTTTAGTTTTAATATTGCGCGCTGTGCCTGTGTGCTTCGTAAGTCACAGTTTGTAAGCTTTATTTGAATGAGATCTTAGTGCTTATGAACAAACGGGAGACCCAGGCTACCACCACTGTATCAAGTATTAGGTCAGGTGCTGATGCGGACATGATCTTCCAAATCACGCTCCCAAATCTGATGCTCGGAATTGTCGAAAATTGTTGAAAATTTTCAGCTGCCATATCTCTGAACTATATCGTTCGGTGACATCGTCTCGAATTGCATGGCAAAACGTAAACACTGCGTAATTTGCTCAACCACACGAACAATCGAACAGCTGTGTAGCCTACATTACTGTTCTTCACCACAAGCTTTTCCAGCTATGACACAATAGCAAACCCTAATGTTTTCTGACGAGGATAGCTTTGGTGCGGGTTTGTAATGGGAAGTGCGGTATTGATCACCACGTTATTAAACCCAGCGTGCTGAGTATTTATTTTCCTTGTAGCCACACGAAAAGGGCACATGAATAATTGTGTAAAATGATAAAATTTGCGATTGTTCCCACGCAAGGATTCGACTGCCTGCTTTCCGTTTTGAGAACTGGATTCTCGGTGCAAGTGTGCAGGAGTGTGACGAGATCGTTACTCAAACGCTTACCACGCAATTGTGTTCTTCATTTGAAATGATTCCAAGTAATCTCATGCCTATAGAATAGGTTGGCCATCCTGGCTCAGCTTTCGTTCCCAAGGCGTTAGAACTTTGCCTTAAACTAGGGTTCACCAAACTACAGCTCGCGGGCTAAAACCGCCCGCGAGGACATTTTATCAATAATGAAAAAAACAACACAATTACGAAAAATTTGTGGATTTGGTAGAATGTAACATATTATCTCGAAAGGATGTCATGACGTACTACAGACAGCCGAAACTCGTTGAACGGCAAGCACGTGACCTGCTTCAGGATAAATTGAAAGGACGTGTTGCATTTTGCAACTGTTTGCCAACGGAGGAGTTTTCAAATGCAAGATACTTTGCCTCAGAATATCACTTCATGTTTGGCACAACATATCTGTGTGCACAAACTTTTTCCAGAATGAAGCATATAAAGAACGAGCCTGTGGGATGGCAGTTTGAGGTCTTTGTTAATATTAGGACATCCTTTTCTAGCCAGATTTTCCCAATATGCTATGAACAAAAAAGCAATTTCACCATTCACTTGCACTTTTAATATTCAACAACATTCATGTTTTGAAATTATTTTATTTTGAACCGGGAGTGTATGTTTGCTTCCCGAACTGTTGTGTTTTAGCCTATGTGGCCCTCGGACAAAAATGGAGGCCCCTGATCTAATGGATTGAGTTGTTTAACAAGCCTAAACGCCACTACGTTGATCGTTGTTGGTAGCACAGAAATAGAGGTAGATGCTAATACCGATACTGCAACAAGCCCCTGGCTAGGCTTTAAGGTTTGGGGGGGAAAATACATTTGTATGGAGGCGAGAGTTTGTTTTTATTATATGTTTAAAGCACATTTTTCTGGGCATAAAACAATTCGGGGGTCAGTGCCCCCGAATGTATCCCGTGTTTACGGGCCTGTACTGCAATTCAACATTTGCTTTTTGCGTGAAATGAAGAAGTAAAGAGTTTGTAAAAAAANTTGCTAAGTGGTGGCTTGCCACAGGGTTAAATCAACCGATTTTTTCCAANACAAAAAGAAAACCTATGCCTGTTCACCACAGACCTGCTTTATGNTTGAGCCTGCTNTNGCTTTTTTCATGACTCAGCGCCTCCTTCAACCACCTGCTGACCAAGGGGCACGACCTGGCAGAATATAACTTGTAGTTTGTGCAAAATCCGCTCTGCCGGAAGCTAGTGCTGCCCAAGAACACCTGATCAACTTTCCTATAGAATGCCAGTTCAAGTGCGCATTAAATGTTACTTTTGTAATAATTCGAAGTCAATTATTCTTCTTGGTAGACGCAACTGGGACAAAGAAAACTATGCAATAGCGCAGTTGTTATCATTCGAGTGTTGCCGCGATTTGCGCGTTGTCTTGTTGGCTGCCGGTCAATGGCAATTGTTCGTCGATTGTAGCGCTGCTTTCCGTCGTTCGCGAGCCGGCCATTTCCTGAATGGCGGTTCCTCTCCTGATATTTGTCAACCGTCCTGCTGCCTGGTGATTCCACTCATCGATTCCGTTCTTAGAAAAATGCTTTTTCGTCCAGGCTTCACTTACATAGGTGCACGCGCGAGCAAACAAGCGGGTTTGCCTGATCTCAAACCAGCCAGTGTCACGATATGAAATTTATAAAATCATGTTCAGGACAGTCGCATTATGTTCGGTGTGTTTTGTCTTTAGATGAGTATGTTTTTTGAAACGCGCCGCTTGTGACAAGCGTATTATGCCGTTTTACACACACGTTATAACTTAGCATGAAGCTTGGTTGTTTCTGATGCAGGGTTCTTAAACGTCTGCGTGGTTCTCTTTAATTTTGAAGAACCCTGGGAAATGTTCAGTATTCGAAAAGAAAACGCAGGCTTGACTCTATGCATGTTTTAGATTAAAATGATGTTCAATCCAACAGGAAGCTAAACTAACTAGACTGGAACAGAATGTGTGCTGAAATTGTGATTATTTCAACAAGAGTTGATCTGCTGAATAGTAAAACAATTTCGATCATCCATAGTCACATTGCGTACTGGGTACTAATTACTTGACTCTGCCTAACTTCTGCTTTACCAACCAGTTCGTGACAAGCCAACTGCAAGTAAAGTTGTGCATCAAACTGTGAGTGCGTTGACTTGCACGTTTTTTGCGGGCATTGCATTACAATGGATAAGACTTATTGTTACCAACTTTTTCCATCCAACCCTTATCAATGATAGGCATAAGAACATACATAATGCTTCTTGTTTTATTAGACTTTGTTGTATTTTGATGGTGGTTAATTATTGAATTTTTAATATCTACTTCGGCTTAACACCAAAAATGATGTCAAAGCAAGTATTGTTTTTCTGGTGTTCCTTAGTAAACTGTTTGAGCTCCTTAACCACGAATTACAATTATTTGGTAAGCTTCTTCCAGTTTGGTACTACAGTATTTTGAAAATGTGAACACCACTTAAGTAGTAGGACTGAAAAATTTTGAAGCGACTAATTTTTCTTTATTGCCCATCTACTAACATATTTAAACTATTGATTTAACTTATAGCCATTAGTTGGAACGTGCGGTCTGCACCGTAGCATCGAGGATCCCGTGTTAATTACGCTGTGATACAACAAAACGTTTTTTTCACGAGAGGCAATAAGCATGGCGTGTAGTAGCTCACTGCAAGATGATATCCGTGTTGTAGATTCAGCTTGCACATTTAATTGCAGCTATTTAGTTTTCCTAATTAGTTGGAAAACGTAGAGTCAGTAAATACTTTATCCGATTTGAATGCATCAGTTAGATATGAATGAACAGAAAAGTGAAATGGTATGTTGTTCTTTGCCATTCCTTCTTCGATGTGCTGTGATTAGCATCTCGTGCACGTTCGCAGGTTCTCTGTTGCTCAAGTCTTGTTTAGTCCATAATGAAAATTTCCATGACACGTTGACGCCGACGTAAATTCATGTTAACGCCGACGCCATATTTTCCGCAAGACAAACGCTTTCATCCGTGAGTTTCTCGCCATCATAGGCATTGAGAGGTTCTATGCAATTGAGCCAGGGCTGTGGAGCCCAAGCAATTTTGGATGATTGAAGCTGGAGCCAAAACGTTTTTGATACCTGGAATCGGAGCCAGTTTTTCTATCTCACTGCTGTTTAACTGAATTCAGAGCGCAATGTTTCAACAGATTCAGTGCNTTCGGACGTTATACGTTATCCACGTGCAGTGCACAGCGTACAATGCGACGAGCCAAAAAAATTTAGATGTCTGGATCTGGAGCCTGANATTTGGCTTCCCGCTCCACATCCATCGCTGCGGCAACTACTCGTGAAAACTGCGTTTTTTTCGGAAATGGCTCAGCAGAAGTAAGAGCAGCTTTTGCCGATAGTGCAGCAAAAACAAGCAGGTTTTGATAGTTTGCCGCAGTTATCGAGAAGGAATGCAATCTTCATCGCGATGTAACATGGAGGTTGAATAGGTGGAAAAAAATGAGTGATACAGTTGCAAAAATAATTGCCTGATGCAAACAAAAGTGCGAAGATAGTATAAAAGTTGTTTAGAAGTATTACACACTGATGTAGACTGGTTAAAATGTTTCTTCGACTGCACTGATTTTTATATGTATCTGCTGAATGGTTATTAGGGTATGAAATTGCGGAGCATTCATTGTTCAAACTTTTTGTGTCCGCAACATGGCAATGCACTTTCTTCTGGATTTGCTGTAGTACAAGTTGAACTCCAAGGGTTCATAGTGTCCTAAATGATGACTGAACAACGTTACGTCTAGAAAGACTTCTCTTTTTTAATATGGTTGCACTTGTCTCTCTAGATAAGTGTTTCCAACCTGTATGCCGTGAGAGATTTTCCTGTGTGTCGCCAATATTTTGCAATATGCAGGACGCGTTTGTTGGAAAGAACATTGCTTTGAGCCTTAAAATAGTGCCTTTCTTCCCCCACTAGCGCATTTGAAAGGGCATGGTCGTCTCGTCACGTGAACGGATAGCAATCAATTCCTGACATTAACTTTGATTTTCCATTTGGGAACGATCGTGCGAAGTGGCATCAGCCTGTTGACACTAGGGATTCAAAATTGTTTTATAAATTGACTCGCAGTAATTCGACTTAGCCAGCACACTTGGAGAATTACGTGTGGTTGCTGTTTTCGTACTTTGAGTTGTCAAACTGTTGTGGTGAAGTTATAAATCCTTGGCGACGCATTGAATCCTTATTGATCTGCTAGCTTATCAGTTTACTCGAGTTAATCAATAAATAAATAATCCCGTATTTTGTAGCGGTGAGGATTTTGAAATAAATAGGTATCTATAATGATAAGTATCACATGTTGAAGAAAATCTGCTGACATTGTCGACTATCAAATCTCTTTTTCTGTAGTTCCTCCTAGGTGTGCAAAGATTTAGTCATTGGAAAATTATTTGACAAAACTAGCGCATAGAAACCGAAAGTAGCACCTAACAAAACTATTAAGCGAATTGTGTTACTTTTAGCCCTGAAGATCACTAGCAGCCATTGTGCATTATCTGCCATGCTAATTTGTTAAAAGAAGCTCTAGTCCCAAGCAAACTAAGCAGATACTCAGAAAAAATCAACCAACTGTGAAGAATAAGTTAAAAGGTTACTTTGAGGATCTCGTGCTACAAAAACACGAATTAGCAAAGGTCAGCTACCGCAAGTTGCCAGAAAAGGGTTTGTATGCAAGCTATAAGTCGCTCAGTCGTTGGCTAAACGAAAGAAAGTGCATCCAGGCGCAGATTCAGTTATTGCACCAGCAGTAGCCACCCTTTTTGTATCTATTATTGGAACTGAGGTCGCAGAGAAGTGAGCCAATTTCCATTGCCGAATGACAAAGTTTTGCGAAGAATTGAAGAGTAATCTTCAGACATAAAAGTTCAAGTTCGTGGGCAATTCGATTAAGAAAAAGATCAGCTGTCTTTGCTATGAGCTGTGCAAGTGGATAAATCTACTGATAGTGCCGGAAAAGCTTACCTTCTTGCATACATTAAATTTGAAAATCCAATGCTTGTTTTGCAAAGAATTGAAAACCACAACGAGATGGGAGGATATAGTTGAGTTGGGGAATGAAAATATTTTGTTTTTAAAATTGCAGTGGAAGAACTGTGTCAGTGTTTTCACCGATTGTTGTCCATGTATGCAAGGAGAAAATAAAGGATTTCTTAACGTGCATCAAACAATCCAAACTTGGTCACTGCGCATTGCATCATTCACAGAGGAGCTCTTCCAAAGGTTTGCTAACAAATGTGTATTCAGTTACGAGTCAAGCTATTCAAGTGGTACACTCCATAAAATCTCAACCTCTTTAAGTCGACTTTTTTCTAAATCTCAACTTTGGAAGGCGATGGATTCGTGATACGAATATTTCTTGTATCATACGGAGGTTCGTTGGCTTTTGAAAGGAAAGGTGTTAAAGCGTATGTGCCAATTGAAACCTGAAATTATTCTTGCGAAGAAAATCAAAGCAATAAATTGGATTTTCTATTCATGAAGAACTTTCGTGGTCGAAAGTTCATTTTCTTTCAGATATGTTCGACAAACTAGTTTAAAGTCAAGTTTGCAAGGACCATCCGCAATTATAACCACAGCAGCTTAAAAACCAACTTCATTTGACGAAAAATTGATTTTGCAGAAAAGTAAAATTTCAAACGAAATTTTCGATGCTTTTCCTACTGTTGATGATCTCCTTTGAAAATGAGAAATATTCCAGAAATAATGAACAAACTTACTGGCTCATCTACAGTTATTGTTTCCAAATTATTTTCCCAGAATCCAGCGTGAATGACTATAAATGGCTGATTAATTCATTTGGAAAAATCGAAACTATTAATCTATCTGCTGAAGAAGAGGAACAACTCATTGATTTACGAAACAACATTTTCTATCAATCAACCGTTGCCCAAAAGAGGACAAATGGGTTTTGGCTGGCCACAAGGGAATCTTATCCAATGATTACCTCGAAAGGGGTCAAAATTATCTTACCATTTGCACCTTCATGACTTTGCTAGTATGGATTTTTTAGCATTGAGTGAAATCAGAAGTAAAAAAGAGTCTTCTTGGCATTGACGACGAAATGCGAGTGTGCTTGAAGTCAGTGGATCCTCGAACCAGCTTGATTTGCTCTCAAAAATAGGCACAGCCATCGCATTAGAAAAAATTAATCCTTAAACATATTTACTGTGTTAATTGCGTGAAACTGTGCTGCGAAAATGTTTAGATTTTTGTTGTGATGCCGCAGTGTTATGAAGGCTGAGAACCAATGTTAGAAGAAAAAACACGTTTCGATTTTCTTTTGCTCTGATAAATCAGGTTGGCTATTCTGATTGTGATACAAGCAGTTTATGGCAGTTTGAAGCAATTCTAATGCTAGGTTTTATGTTTATCACTTAACCATCTAACGACGCTTTTCAGCAATTTGCATTTTGGCAAATGCAATGAAAGTTAATAAATAACAATAACGTGGCACGAAAAATTTAACCAGTCCCACAGCCTGGAACTCAAACTACGCTGGCAGTCTCACGTTGATCATCAAGTGAGTCTTAAAACTGTTGGTCTACAAATAGCCATGCGTGCACAAAGCGTTTGGTGTTGCCCAGTGAAACGGCAGTTGCAGTGTTCCGCTGTATAATTTTTTTTCAGTTGATCAATGAAACTTCGTACAAATCTTTCCACACAAAGTTAGTTTTGCACTGTAGGCTACATCCATATGACATAGGTTTTTCTGGTTTGAGCCCGGTTGTGGTACCCGAAATCAGAACCATTGCATCCTGTGCTCTGCTACCTGTTCGTCGTAGACTGACTTCACCAACCGGCGCATGTTGCAATTTCTGCGCGCGAGAAACTGACGCATCACCCCACGAGCGCTTCCTCCGCAGTTTTTGGCGCGCTGGTCACGGTTGTACGTGTGCAGTACACGATCACGGTTCTAATGGCTTGCATTAAAGAAGGGTCTCAAATTCAAATTTCTCCTAGGGCCAAACCAGGACTTATGAAGTAACCCGAGGGCCTCATTATGACGACACGAGAGCCGCGTTATGACGCTAACGCAACGGCGGTACCTGAACCTTACAAGAAACATCTTTTACATCTTATTTCCTGCGAAACCTATCGAGAGTTGTAGGCAAATCATTTCAAGCCGTCTCTGCGTTCGTTTAAAAGGAGCTTGTTCACTCGCTAGCCGAGCACTTGTAAACACCGGTGAATAAAGTAAACAACTCAAATGTTGATCATTTCAAAATTCCGAAAAAGCATCGCGGGCCGCATGTTTGAGACCCTGCATCAAAGTAGAGTGGAATGCAAAGTCGCCAACGATTTTCCTAAAATGGTCTCCACCAAACGCTTTCGCGTGTTCCCCGGAAATTGCAAGTTCGTGATTTTGGATTATTATTTCAGCTTGACCTAACACGCCAAACTGCGTAATAATAGGACGGAACTCTTCACCCGCAGCAAACACGATGCAGTCCATGTTAGACGATTGCCGCCTTGCAAATGTCTGGGTAGCCCTCTGCGGTTTAAGAAGTTTCAGGCAGAAGCGGCCAGAATTTGAATATGTCCGGAGTCTCTTAATGCACAGCAAAGCAAGAAAATAAATAATCGAAAGCCCTTGAGCTTGTGCATCCAGCACGACGAATTTCGTCAAAAAAATTGAAATGCTGGATCAGAGGCCGTTCGCAATTGTCGGCATTGTCACAAGCGTACAAACCTTGCGCTGAAAGGGAAGGTTTTTACCTGGGCTGCGGAGCCGGAGCACCGGATCTGGAGCCGGAGCTATTGCTCCTTTAGAGGTTGCTCCTTCCTAGATGCTAACGGTTTTGACAAATTTAATGAAAGTCAAACTTTACCGAAAACAATGCCCGATGGTGGTAAAATTAGCTCGATTGTTATGACAGAAGACCGCAACAATGGAACTGGGAGTGTTTGATGCTTCTTTGGTTTAATCATCGCTAAGGCTGTGGCATCGTAGCTAAGCAGGCGTGGTTTTACTTGCAGCAGTAAAAGAAACGTCATAAACTACCATTTTACATTCTAGTTAGAATGATCAAACCGGATATGTAGCAGTGTAGCGATATAAAAAGAACTAAGCTATAATTATCAGTAGGTATATAAAAGGGGTTCGCAACCTTTTTCTGACCATATACCCCTTAAGCATTTTGACAGACGAGAATGTACCCCTAAAATTTCTTATGACAGATAGGCTAGCTAAACTAACAAGAGCCCATTGAATTTTTAATAGAACTTTTAGACTTTTAGAACTAGAAGTAGACTCCGTTTTTATGTCTCAAAGTTAGTATATTTAACAATAGGAAAAGGCATATAATGATTTTTGAAAATAATATTCACTAATATATGTATAAATATTTGGAAATAAATAATGTACAAATGTATCGTGTCCTTCTATTGCCAACCTCAAATGTACCCCTTCAGGTAGGCAAATGGGTATACCCCTAGTGGTACATGTACTCCAGGTGGGGAACCCCTGGTACATAATATCGATCGCTTTTGTAGCTGTGTGGTCATGCTGAGTGTGGCAGCAGAAAGTATAATTCAGATAAGATATCATTAAGCGTGAAAATGCACGCCGCGCCGCTGCAAGATTTTTTATCAGACACCATTAGGCTTGCTAGCAAGGAGAAACGTCGTGAGCTAACACAACATTTTGCTTTCTAGTCAGAATGATCAAACCGGATCTATAGCCGTCTAGAGATCTGAAAAGAACTAAGCTATATAATCAGTAAGTATATAATACCCATAGCTTTTGTTTATATTACCATTAGCTTGGGCAACTTTTCTGCTAGTAAATGCTCGCTGCAAATTCGTCTGAGCTTGTGATTCTTATTCAATCGCTGATTCTCTCATGCTAAGAGCGCTGATTGTAAAAAACTACTGGATTAACCTGCGTAAATAACTGTGATATATTCTTTTGGTTTGTGTACTAGATATATTTCATTTCCCAGACAACTTGGGGCACTGCAAGGCAATTGAAAATATCAAAGTGTAAAAACGAACAGAAGCCGAAGCCATCTTATGAAAAAGAGAGCTCCGGGAGCCGGATCCATGCTCACGAAAACTAAAAGCTCCGGAGTAGTTTCATTTTAACGATGACTCCTCAGCCCTGGTGTTGACGCTCGCTTTTTAAATTGTAAAAAGTGTTGATTTTCAAATCGGACACATCAGAGGGAAAAGTGATGGCTACCTCGATACGAGACTGCTGAGCATTCAGTACATGATTGCAGGCCGCTTGTGGGTACAGATTTTTGACCATGCCTTTGCCTGAACGCTTGTAGGTACAACATGCGGAAAAACGACAAACTATTGTATTTGCAGACCTGTAACTTATAAAGGGCTTCTTACGCGATCACAGGCATATATTGTTTGAAACAACTGGAAATGCCAACCAAATTAAAGCAAGACGTGACCCTATAAAAACTAAGTAAAGTAAATTGATACTAGAGAAAGTGGAAAAAGACAATATAATCACGCTTCAATGTTGAATCCGCGTAGATGAGAAGAAAACGCCACTTTCCAAGTACATGGAATTGCGTTCAGTAAAATGCGGAGATTTGCGTCGCTATTTGAGTAAGATCGTCAACTGCGTTTTCTTTTTGTGACGTTTAAGTTAAATGATGCCGTGACTTTTTGCCTGTCGAAAGTGCCTGTGGCAAAAAAGGTCAAGAAAACCAGTTATAAATTAGGTTAAATGTTTGCTTTCCGATGGGCTCTGCTTTATTTTTTTGCTACTGCGTACACTTACTTGTTTGCTTTTATACAGACGATTCTTCCTTCCTAGGTATTTTCTCCCAAGAAAACAAACGGCACTGTTTGATTTTTAAGTTGGTGCTTTAGGTTGTAAAGTTGACCTGTAAAGAACGTTATCGCCAAAGGTTATTCCATCAGTCTTCAATAGACGTCTGTGGCTAAAATGATTCGCAAAGTTTAACCATTTAATACGTAGTTGCCCCAGAGCGCAATTTCTTTTCCAGCCACAAACAATCTGACAGTGCTTACTGAATATTTGAGAGGCCTTGATCTGCAAAGCAGTGGGAGACTGTTGCCGAGTAAAACGTTTGCACTGCTCCCATCAGAAAATCCTACTGCTTGCTGCCGCCCACCACTACGAGCATGTATTGAGTGCACGCGCAAACAAGCAACTAAAACTGAATCAACCGCAACAACATCGTGACAAATGGACGAGTGACTTAGATGGAAGATTTGTCCAGTCCTAAAGATAGGATTTTGGCTGCTACGTTATTTTTTATGACTAGGATGCCGTGTATTAGGACAGCGTTTGGCAACCACCACGCTAGTCCTTTTGGTCTGGTAGCCGTCTGGTAATCACCACGTTGGTCATTTAAAGCGCATGCACAGTATCATTCACGTCTAGGGCTCAAAGCGCAAAAGCCTTTTCCAAGTTGGTGCAGATGAAGGCGGTATCTGAGCCCGGTGAGGACCTTTCTTATTTTGCCCCTTAAAAGTTCTTGACGTTTATACATATGCGTACAGTTTATCCAAAGTAGTGCCACAACAAGCGCTCCGGAAACATCAGTCCCCGCAGTCACCGGATCCCCCTCAAACTTCAGTCCCCGTAACGACCGAATCCCCCAATCTGCGAGGATCTTGGCGTCACCAAGATTCTGTCCCGAATTTGGAGAGAGTGGGTTTTGGGAATGCTGGGGCGACCCCTGATACAAAACATGTCTTTTTGCTTCCAGCGATCGGTGATCAAAAAGTAAGCGACCTCCGTGCGTTCGCAGTACCCTTTTAACAGCTTGTCAACCGCAGTTGATGATCTTACTGCTGTTACTTCATCGTTTGGCTTGTGACACTTGTACGCGATGCGCGCTGTGTCTACCACTTGCGCAAACCTAGCGTACGCCGCCACGGACCCACGGAAATCTTCAGTCGAAGGGCTGCTTTTAAAAGACAAATTGACATTTCCAAGCAAACGTTTCTTTCTCATTGCGAGCGCTGAAGCGGAAAATGGTTTACGAGACAGACCATGCATTGTTTTAGAGTCATTGATTTGTGAATGATCGTCCGACCGCATGCAACGCTTAAATCCATTCCCGTTAAATCTGACGAACACAATCAAGTGGTTGTTTACCTTGACGCGCATTTCCCATTGGATGCACGCTTTTAAAATGCATCTATAGCAGAAACGCAGAAGAAACGCGCACGTTGTGCCTGAAAGAACTAAAGGAAACGGTGGTTAGTTATTTAAGGCTGTCGTTGTCCGGACTGTGATTGTAATGCACAGTGGCTGGCAGGTCGAAAACCGCTATTAGTGTTTTCTGTGGTTCCTGAATGAAATATGAAAATAAATTTTTATTTCCACGGCACAAAGGCACTGTAAAGATATTTGAAGTAAGATTGCTGCAAGTGAAGGCAGATACTTGGAAGATGACCGGTTCGTACAACGTTGTTGAAACATGCAGTTGCGGGCATTGGTGTGTTTAAGGGGAGGCGAGCGAGGCACTTGCCTCGGGCTCCCCCTTGAGGTGTTACGCGCATAAATTTTCCTTATTTTTGGTCAAAAACTTATAATCTACTCATATAATGTGCTACAAAGCAGATCACAAGTAAGTACTCTTACTTTCAAAGGGCCCCCTACAGAAACTGTAATGTGTAGGTACTTCGCTTTCAAAGGGGCCCCAACAACAACTGCAATTTGAAGGNAACCTGCTTTCAAAGGCCCCCAATAGTCACTGAAATGTGCAAGTACTCTGCTTATGAACTTCATTGAAGGGGCCTCTATAACAAACTTTAGTGTGTAAGTACCCTGCTTTCAAAGGNGCCCCCAACAGGAGCTGTAATGTGTAAGCACCTAGTTTTACTGGGCCCTCAACAGCAATTTTAGTGTGTAAGTACCTTGCTTTCAAAGGGGCCCCTACGAGCAATTTTAATGTATAATTACCTTGCTTTCAAATAGGCCACCAACAACAAGTGTAATGTACAAGTTATGTGCTTCCAAAGGGGCCCCAAACAGCAGTTGTAATGTGTAAGTACCTTGCTTCCGAAAGGGGCCCCCAACAGCAATTGTAATGTGTAAGTATCTTGCTTTCAAAGGGCGCCTAAGAGCATATACTTTAATGTATAAATACCTTGCTTTCAAAGAGGCCCCCAATAACAAATGTAATGTGCAAGTACTGCTTTTAAAGGGAACCCAAACAGCAGTTGTAATGTCTAAGTACCTTGCTCTCAAAGGGGCTCCCAACAGCAAATGTGATGTAAAATCCCTTGCTTTCAAAGAGGCTGCCAACAGCAATTGTGATATGTTAANTACGTCACGTTCAAAGGGACCTCAACCGCAATTGTAAATGTGTAAGTACCTTGCTCTAAAAGGGGCCCCAAACAGCAATAGTGATGTGTAAGAACCTTTCTTTCAAAGGGGCCCCCAACAGCGACTTTAATGTGTATGTGCCTCACTTTCAAAGAAGCCACCAACAGAAACTGTAGTGTGCAAGTACTATGCTTTCAAAGGGGCCCAAACAGCAACTTTAGTGTAATTTTGTATTATTACTGATGTTCTGCAAAGACTGTTAAAAAGTAAGGCTGCATTCATGCTTCTTATCAGGTGGTAGAAATGGCATCTTTGAGTATTATGAGTACTCATTTTTTCTACAGATGCAGTATTTCAGGTATTTTAGGTGGTTTGAATTTAGCTTATGCTTGAAGTCACAGATTATTAGAAGCTTGACTAGTAAGTGGTTGGTTTTTAAGGTAGACTTGCTAGATGATGTTGAAGTTTTTTGCCAAGTCTATGCTAGTATAACTTGAACCGTTTTTTCTTAGCACAGATTTTAATCAATTGTGTAGACTACTTGCTGGAAAGGTTTGCGATAAGGTATATGTGGAATTATTTCCTACTTTTGCACATTTTTCAAACAACTAGTGTCAATGCAAGAGGAGGGGAGCCTTGACTTATCCAGCCTCAAAGCTTTCCAAAACAAGTCTCGGGTTGAATCTGTTTTTTTTCGCTGAAACATTTCGGTCATTTCTTGTTGAGACATTTTGGTCACTGAAACATTTCGGTCATTGTCTCACAGTTGAATTAAAACTCACCTAAACAGTGTTTTTTAGCCAATATTTTCAAAGATTCTGACTGATATGACTTAATTTTCTTCGGTTATTTCAAAAACGTTTCGGTCTATGACCGAAAAAAATAGGGTTGAATGCTTTTGTATGCTATGTTCTTGTAATCAAAGGATGAAATTTAAAACAAATTTAGTGTTTTCAAGCTTCTTGGTTGTTGTTTATGGTTTCATGGATTCCCATAAAGACATGAATGTGAACAAATTCAGGATACAAACTACCAAGCGTTTTTTCAAAGGGGGAAAGTGTGAAACTTTCAAAGGGGTAAACTTTGTAGTTTATTGATGGTGAATGCAGAGAAATGGGGCACGAAAATAATGAAGTGGGATGATGCCAACTTGCTATTGCCTAACTTTTATGTGTTGCCAGCCTTGTCTTCCCGCCTTTTGGTGTTTTCAAAATTTTGTATCATGAACAACCTTTTGCGTTTTCTTCTTCTGCTATTTCAGTCATGCCTTAGTCTCAGGAATGTATCCTTCGGTGACCGTATCTTAGGCAAATCAAATGTGATTATCACGGTTGGCTGAATATGATGACGTCATCAGAGGGCCCCCTTTTTAGTCTTGCCTCGGGCCCCCGCAACCTTAAACCCCCCACTGGTTGCGGGCCTGTCTTTTCCGCTGGAAACGACTGACCAAGCGTTTCGGCGACGTAACAATGGAAAGAACTTAATTTTGACAGCTGTTCAGCTCAGCTGCATCAAGGCTGATTGCGATGAATCCAAGGTGCACATAAAAAGTGCTTTTTGTGCGAAGCTAAAGCGAAATAAATGTGTGATGACTGAAAGGCCAGTCTGCGGAAGACGACTGCTAGGCCTAACTTTTGTGGTTGCGTTCTGGACATTCCCGCGCTGATGCACTGCACAATGTTGCAGCAACGCCGGATGGAATAGGCGTCTCGTGCGCAACTCGATGACTTGTTTTTGCAAGTGGGCCTAGAATGTTAGCTTGAGATTTGAATCAGGATGACTTTCAGCTGTTGGGTTCCGTGCAAAAACACACTTGCGCCTTGCGAAATCGTTTGAAGGCAAACGTAGCTAAAAGGCAGCAAGAAAATTTCTTGGTCAATGTTTTTGGTTTTGCTATTTGTTGTGTACGGTAATTTCGACCGAAAACAGAGTTCGGAGCTCGTGCAAAATTGTAGTCTAAACTGCATGGGTGCCTTGCTGTTTGCATTCTTGCTCCTGCGTGTGTCGTTTGAATGACAACGCCTCTTTCACACACGATACCACTGGACTTGTTTAGCAAATGCTCGGTACAAAGCATTTTGCTCGCATATTTTGTCGTAGTAAGCGGATGGATCCGAATCTGGTTTTGTAGGAAAATGGGTTTGGGTATAGACATCTTTCATACCGCCGACGTACTGCTGTTGTTTTCTTGTGACAAGGGACGCGCCATGCGTATGTAACGGCTCACGACCTACTCCGTGTCGCCGCGTAATGTGTTCTTGCTTTCGTCAAACGTGTCCACAACAGATTCAGTCCAGTTTGGGTCAGGACGGAAATGGTGTGATGTTCCGTTCAACGATGCTTTACTTGCAGTGACCGTGTTGGGCCTTTTTTGTGACAGTGCCGCTGACCTCAAACCAAAAGGTTTTTGACGGCCTGCTTTGCGAAGTTTTAATGCTTCTGATTGGTTCGTTCAGATCACGTGATTGATGTATAGCCGGAGCATTATGTGTTTTCGGTATACACACCGTGATTACGGTACACAGAAAACATTGTTTCTGACCTCGTTGTACAGCAATCAGGTGTCGATGTAAGCCGTGATTTTGACTACCGTTGTTACAGCACTTGAGGTCCTTTGTCGCTATACAATGGGAAGCGGCATGTTACAGACGGACCGGTCCTAGACTTCTTGCTTTATTTTTGTAAGGAAGGCCTGTGATAATCTTGGCGGAGCTTTGTTAGCGGTTTTGCTGGGGTATCAAATTAAAATTTATAAAGATATGCTGTAGTAAGGATAGACGTTACGTGTCGCTATATTAGTAATGAACTCAGAGCTGAGAAGTTATGTTACTGGTTAGACGTGTTAATTTGTGATGCTAGCAGAAGAACTTTGCATCTTTCGGAAAAAAAATTTTTTTGTGTGTGAAACTGATTTTTTTGTAGAATTTGTCAGCATTTGGTCAGTCTATGCTGCGCCTGTGGACCCAACCCTCTTGTTTCTTGAAATGTTTATTTTGATGTCCCGCATAGTGGCACTTTGCCAGAAAAGACAAACGTGTTTGTGACATCATTTTGTTGTTAAGCAAGGAAGCGTGTCGCTGTATTATAAACCTTCTTTCTGGTGATGACGTATTGAAAAGAACGCGAGAGAACACTGCACAGATAAAAAATCGCGAATGTGCTCCTGACAAACTTCTGTCGCAGCGTTGGAATGCAAGGGATCCAATGCTATGCAACGGTAGAATGTCAAGGATCCCCGAGGTTCCCATGCGACCAATGTTTTTAATGCATCTCCAAGAAAGGATGGCCAGTCCAGCTATGTCATTGGCGATGTAAATATACACATTTTACCCTAAAGTGGCCATTGTAACTACTTTGCATTGGTTGTAGCCCCCTTAACTTGCGCGAACGAACGCGGAAATTGTTGCGATTATCACTACTGTTGGATAAAACCAAAGAACACTTTTGAATTTCGTTTTCGTGAAACGCTCGCCAACATGAATTAGTCGATCCACAACGTTGCCACAACTGTACTTGGTAGTTGTTTAGAAACAGCGGGGGGGGGTAGTTGTTGCGCAAAAGTAAAGACTTTTTTGTAAAGTTGTCAAGGAATGGAAAAGGTCTTTGGTTGGTTCCAAAAACAACTAGGACTCTGATAAAATATACCTCTGGACTTTTAACAATTTTAATTGGGCGAATATTTCTGCTGTTTTAAGAATATTTTCGAAACAACGTGGTCGCGTTTACGTTGCGTACGTGACGCAGGCTAAAGAGTGACCAAAAGTTCCTGTTGGAGACGTGCGCTATACAACGTTTGGCGTTTAGACATTGCTGCCAATTGCCTGAATCTGTTCCGATGCGCTTTGCACAGCTCACAAGGCCATATGCTCCCCGCATCCTGCCGTGTTCCTAGGTTGCATCGGTACTTATCAACCGCACCGGCATTTCTTGTTTTGTTTTGATGTTAGGCTTATTGCTGGCTGGCAGCTCGATCATGTCGTCCAGGCGCAGTCGGCTGAGTTGTCGTGTGAAGGATACGCAATCTCATGTCGGGAAACAAGGAGAAATCCGACACAGTGGTTCTGAAACCTAGGTTCGACCGAACCCCAGGGTTTCAGTGATTGAGTCTCAGAGGTTCTTGTGATGGGGGTGATGCATGGTTCATTTTGAGCGCTTATATTTTATTTTTTCCGAATACGAAGGGTTCGGTGAATGCATAGAAAAGTTGAACAGAAAATGTTTAGTGCAAAAACTTGGAACGAAGTATCCAAACCGGAGATAGATTGTCGGAGAGTAGTAAACTTTGTGTGGTTTGATTTTAGTAGTTGTATCTTTTGTCAGCAAGCTTAAAATAACTGTATTTTTGTACCACTTATTAATATGTGCCGTAGGGCCTTAGTGGCAGCAGAGCATTAATCTGGTTCTGCCTTCGACCTTTCGTTAGGATTAGCAAATTGCGTGTTGTTTCTTTTGTCGATGTCATGTATTCTTTCAGGAATTCGGAAAACTGCTTGTGTCTATCGGTTTGTTCTTTGCTTGCAGGAGAAAATCTTTACTCAGGTCAAGATCTGTAAGAGACGAGGTACCATCGATCTCTGGAAAGCATTATTTTCAGAACCACTCACATTTTGCTCAAAATTGAGAGTACAACCTAGCGTTACTAACCGACTCGAACGGATCCTTTGTCGAAGAAAAAAAAGGAAAAAACCGTAAGTTGTCTTCCCCTCGTCCTGCGAAGCGCAAGTTCTAACGTTTTCCCACAAGAGCTTCTTCGGTGCACTTGACCACCAACAGTGCAGGTGGAGAGTGTGCGAGTATTTGTTCGCGCCCGGCCTTCATCCAGAAATCGATGAAGCATTTTTTGCCTGAACGCGGTATTCTCAACTGCCACGCCCGCGTCTGGACCATGTTAAGCCGGTACTGAGTGGCGAGATTCTTGTGAGCGGCGACGTTCAGTTTGTGGCGTATGGTTCATTGTACAACAGCTTTTGTTTGAATTTTTTGGTTGATAGCATCGCACTGATGTTGATGTTAGTGTTAGAGTCAACGCGATAACGTGTTGCCAAACGCAGAACATGAATGTGCGCTGAGCTGCAACGCTTTCATGCAAAACTGCTGTCGGTATTCAAGCTGCGAGCTTTCGTCGGCTTCGCCTGAACTGAGACTGCGTTGCATCAAAGAGTTGCTGACAGCTTGCTCAGTCGCCGCACTGCTTGCTCTTGCCTTTGACCTGTGTTGTCAACATAAACTTCAAAATGAGGCAACGCCGGTTGCCAGACGCAGCGACGTGCTTTGCAGCGTTTACTTGAATTTTGGTTTTCGCCAATTTATGTGCTTTGCTTGGAAAGCTGATGTAAAGAGCAAGAAGATGGGGTTGCATAGAACGAAATACGGTGTTAGAAAAGTTGGTGCACGAATAATCGCGTATATTAGTCTGTGGTAGCGATTTTTAAGGGTGAACGCTCTTCATCTTGTGTGCTTAGTTCCTTTGGGCTTGTACGGTGTATTCTCCACACAAAGCCTGTCATGTCAAGAAATTTCGTCGGTTTCATCACCTACGTTCCATCCTTGTGGGGTTCGCAATGTTCACCTTCACAAGTTGCATTGTTTTTTCCGTTTCACGTTGTTTTCCAAAAGGATTGCTTACCAGCCGAAGATTTGTTTCCAACAGTGGCCGACTAATCTCCGTCTAGACGCTGGTTGCTTGCTTTCTTAATTGGTGTGCTGCTTGCGCATTGGAACCAAACAGTCCCTGCATGAAGAGAAGTGCCTCTGATACTAATCGAACGTGTTCTTTGTGATGATCGCAGCTGTTCGACGTTTGCTTCACCGATTTCACCTGTTGTTAACTGATCCCGCAGCAGACAATCCATCTTCTTCTGGGTCGTCTCGTGGCTTGCCGGAACATTGACAGCGCCCGCACGCTCGCCGGCCGGCAGGCGAGGTGGCACGACGCTTCGCCGAGCAGGCATTGCAGAAACAGGCATTTGTTCTTGCACCCGTGCAAGCAACTTGTGGCTTGTGTTGCAGACGAGTTTCACAGACAGTGTCTGGTCAGCGAGACTGGATTCGCGATGTGGGACATCAGCTACGTTGTTCCGTGTGCAGAAAGCCTTCGCACTGTCACTGTTTCGGCTCGTTCTGAAACATTACTGCCTGTTCTACTTAAGCTTCATGTTGGCGATCATGTAACATAGGGCTGTCGACCTAATTTTGGATTTCTTCGGAGATGTGGTGCATTGCCTAGAGGAGAGAAATACCTCGTCTTCGGCTTACACGCGGCAAACCTACCGGTCAAACAAGGGTTTTCACGCGGCAAACTAGCAGCTCTTATGTGTACGTGACTAGTCCGCTTTTTTCTGGCAAATAGACGCAGAACACGGAGGGTGGGGAAAAGTACCAGCAGGCAAAAAATCACTAAGAACTCATGCACAAGATGAAGCTGGTAGCGAAAGCTGCAGGATTTCTTTGCTGCAGCTTCAGTGATGTGCACTTCTAGGAGTTTACCAGCGTCACATATTATGAAAGTACGTGGTGTTTTTTGAAAACTCGCTCATAAACTGATGTCTGTCTTTCACGTCGTTCTGCCCCCTGCCGAGCGATTTGTTCTTCCTGACGCAATTGCTTTCAATTTCCGGTGGCATCGTTTCGATTTTTTGGTTTGAACAGTGAAGCACAGAATTCAGGTCTGCAAAGTCGGAACTGACTTTACTAGCTCGTAAATTAAATTTTGTGGTGAGGATCTTTGCGGATTGAGGTGACCACAAGTTTTCCATAAACGCCGTTTTTACGTTTCTGCAAGCGTAAAAAAACGGAATTAAGTGAGCATTCTCTTTGCAGGAAGGACGAGACAAAATCGGTCGATATTAAATAAAGCTTTCCACTGAAGGCCTTTACATTGATCATATGTAAATTTTGTTCGGAGTGAGTTTTAAGTTGGAGTAGTTAAACGTTCGCAGAATTTGGTTTTGTACATAATACACATTTCTTGCTGCGAATTGCGACTTCACTCGCAACGCAACCTCACTCGCAACGCAACTAGTAAAATATCGGGAATGGTTTCTTCAGCGTGTTTTGTATTTCTGCTAAAATGTTTGGTAACAAGTAAAGGTTGGCGCCAGTATGGCGGTCGTTGCAGCATCATAGGTCATCATGGAAAAATCCGCCGATTAGCTAAAATTTTCAAACTTTTGTTTCAGCGCTAGACTTCGTTTTTCATAAAATCTGATTCAAACGCCAATGTAATTGTTTCTGACTAACCAAGAGTTTTCCGCTAGATGATCAGCTCAGTTTCAACCCTGTTACGTCATAAAAATCGCTGTTGTGTTGCGAAATGGTTCGCCGATTATATTTCGAAGTCCACGATTTCAAGATGTCATGCATTTTTCGCTTCACCGATTTTGAATACGGGTTGATGTGAAAACAGTTTTTTTTAATGCAAAAAGTTATTTTGCTTGTCGTACTTTTGATGTTTTTCTGCACTGTGATAAAATATTTTTTTTATCTACGGCGCAACAGTGAAAATAATGCAAGAAAATAACACATCCATACGCTCTTAAAATTCTCTGCACTTGTTTAACTACACTCGCACGTAAATGTTTAAGAAATGTGGAAACTTCTTCAACAATGATCGGAATGATCTTCTCTGCTTGTTGGTAAGAAAAGACTTGGAAAATAGGTAGGTATAGGTGCGCGATTGACACACATCCCATTAGTTGGTACTCGTATTCAAGTTTCTAGGCCTAGCTGGATGTCGGGCAAGGCTAACGAACAATTTGCTGTTTTCCTTTAAGCTGTCGCAAATAACGAAATGCTGCAGTCGGTCTATGCAGCGCCGGCTTGCCTGCTGAACTGCCTGTCATGCGTGCAATTACGTAATTCGACGCCGCCGGTTCCGGTCTGCATCCTCTCGCGGACGCGCGTAGAACACATGCCTCAACTCCGCCACCAGGTGGTATTATCTAACCCAGTGGTTCTTAACCTTCATACGCGCTCGTACCTCCTGAGCTTTCATAAAATTTTCTCGTACCCCTTGTCTGAAATCGAATAGTAATTGATAGTAACACACCTTCATCGCTACGAATATAACAATACAATGAACTTACGAAGTACACCAACAATCAAACATAGTTAATTGCTTTTTTGTTGTTGTTTTTTTCAATAATCATGCTGTAGCAAGACTTCGTTTGAGATAGCCACTTGCATGTCATCATCGGGCTCTTATAGATTCCTCACCTTAGTTTTGACGTGTAAGAGAGTTGAGAAACTGCTTTCACGTAACTAGGTTGTTGCAAATGGCACAAGGACTTCCAAAGATGTCGTTGCTAACTGCGGGAAAGTGTTGAGTTGTGTGCACCATGAGGTACTTAACTGTATTGAATGGAACTTAATTTTAATTTTTCTACTGGTTTTCATTTC
>JGI24159J19872_10001988_pt1 | contig 23680 bp, 9 predicted proteins | sample Ectturendosymbi4_FD_19872 | JGI IMG/M metagenome (IMG submission 19872) | reverse complement strand
GAAACTTCACATCTATTCACGCGACAGTTTAGTTGCGTTCGATTCTTCCCAGTCTGAAAAAGTAAGAAAAACGCGAATCGTGAACCTAAGAGTTACAACCACTTGGGTGCGTTTTACGTGACGTGTTTTGCTCGTGTGTGTGAGATTTTACAGCCGTGGTAAGCGAGTTGCGACGTGGTCCTCACGTTGTGCTTTAAGTCTTTATGCCGCCACACATACTACCTAGGTGCGGTGCAGTGCTTTTTTTTAAGACAGATAAGAAAAAACAGATGTGATTCTTCTAAAAACGTAGACCATGTGTTTTGTCAAATATTTCCATTATGGCGATTTCGGTTGGTTTGCCTGTGGCAGTTAATAATCCTGTTCTCGCCAGCTATGCAGGTTTCAAAATATCGGTGCAACTGAAAACTTTTGCGTCAACGACAGCAATGAGAGCAGTGATCGTGGGCACTCCAGTAATGATTTAGAATTTTTTACTGACCGTACTTTCACGGCGTCATTTTCGTATTTTCGCAAATTGATTGACGCTTTCCAGTTTTTTCCTGCAATAATGGGTCAGGGGCGTCACAAGTGGATTAGCCTAGGGCCTCAGATATGTTAAAGCCGGTCCTGGTGTCAGGGAACAGTTTCTATCGATAGGTGACAGGGGACAATTTCTGTCGATGAATGACAGGGAACAGTTTCTGTCGCTGGCTGAAAAGGAACAGTTTCTGTGTATGGTTGACATCGAACACTTTCAGTCGATTGGTGACAGGGAAAAAATACATTTCAATGAATCAACCGAAAAAGAGGAGGGGAAATCTGGCAAAAGGTTTATTTCACTTGGCCTCAAAAATTCTGTGTAAATGCGTTTTGCAGAGCTTTATTTCAAACGGGCCGTAAACACTTTTATGTGAAGTATTGGCGTTGGAAGATTTCAGCTACTTTTGTCATGCTACAAAGCGTTATTCACTAAAGTTCGTCCTCGAAGTATACGCAAACAAAAAGACAAATATTTCGTTGGAGCAAAATCAAAAATTAAAGCAAAAATTGAGGCTGTATTTCTCCAATGAAACTACTGTGCAAACACTGCAAAGATTGGATTTGAATCTCGCAAAGATGGTTGCAGGCCCTGGTAAATATCAGTTTCAGGCCATCAATGCGTTATGGCGCTGCCAACGATTGTCAATTTTTCTCTCGCTTGGGCTGATCATTCGATATACACTTGCAAACAGCTTATAACGGTTGAAGTTTTTATTGCTGCTATGACCCACGCGCTTCTCTAGACGGGGTGACCAAACTACGGCCCACCAAATACCTTGCACATTTTTTTCAAGAACCACGTTTCCGACTGTGGACAGCAGTGCAACAGCTTTGGCTGCTGCCTGTATTAAATAAAAGCGCAAACAAAATGGTGTGATTTTATTGTTATTATTGTACTGCAATACATTTTGAACAACCTATTTTTGGATAGATTATGTAAATCACACTGTATCCGACACTCCCGTGGCCAGGCAGTCGCGTATTAGGCCCTCGGGTCAAAACGTTTGGTCACTCCTGATTTAAGAGATATGACAAATTGAGATGTTATCTCAAGTGCGGGCCTTAAAATTGCATTCACAGTTCTTTTTCATACGTTTTCATAAATGGGAGGGGGCATTATGGAAAAGCGTCCAGCTTTTGTGTACTTGCGATAATGCTTGCAAGTGTGGATGGTCTCTAAGCGTATAACACCACAAATCAAACTACCTTTTTATCAATAATGTGCGCCAAGATTAAAAACGAGCAGTCATGCACAACATGTAAGAAACGCAATTTCAGCAAAAAATTATGTTACGTAGCTGGTGTGACGGTCTATATATAAACATTTAAATTATCAAAGCTGTGAACATATGAACATGAACATAACACGTTACCTTCTTCCTCTCCGCTTTCGTGCCAGATGAAGTTGACTGAGTTGTTTGGACGGGCTTTGCTATCTGGCGTAGAAATACAAATAAGAGTAGCAAAGTGCACAGTGTAAAATTCTCCCTAAATTTCGAAAAGTTGTTCTTGTGTGCAAGAATTGATAAAACAAAAAATTAACTAAAAAGCTTACTGAAAAGTCTCTCTTTTGCATTGATAAAAAATTTGCGAACTTTCACTGTTTTGCTGCTGCTTTGCAATTTAACGTTTCATGTTCTTAGCGATAAATAAGACTCCCGCCAGCTGTTCGACCACATTTCGCGAAATATGTATCTTTCATAACACAAAAGCACATCGCTATTTTGCAGTGATTAAATTTTGAACCGAGTTGCAGTGCCTTACCTAACTCTCCTGGGTTCTGAACAGTCTTCACCTCAGCCATTGTAGCTGAGACCAGTAACAATATCGGGCAGGCGAAAGGAAGAGCAACCATATTTTAAAGGGCTGCTCTTTCCCTTGAATCTGAAAAATAAGTTGCCCGCTGGACTTAAGAATAGCTTAATCTATGAGCGTTATTTTTCCAAACCAAACTAGTGCAAATACTGCTCACTTTGTTGCAACTTGGAAAAAATCAAAACCACATCTAAAGAGTGACCCCATGAAGAAAGCCTTAGCCAAACCATTGTTGAGCTGAAATGTTGCAAAAGGTGGTGTTGTCAAGTTCTGTATGTATTATCAAATTCGTATCCGAATCTGATTTTTATTCGCACAGCTTAGACGTTGTCTGGGATGCAGCTGTACAATTTATATTCTGACTTCTTTGTCAAACCTTTCTTCTCAGGCTTCAAAGCGGACGTGCTGTAATTACAATATTTGCAGAATGCAGTTTCATTTGCAAAACGTCTATGTTCCGTAAAAATAACGCGTTTCAAAGTTTGGAAAATTGTTTTCTCTGTCCTTCCAGGAAAAAGTCGTTTACTGAGGTATCGCTTCCATTTGTATTTTGTGTCTATTAAAAGGCAAATTCACTGGCATAGTAAATATGCAGCAACGTTTTCCTCTTATGCTCACTTGCGTTGAACTATTGGGTTACCCATGATGCTAAACGGTCAATTCTTTTTCTCGCAAATGCTTTCTATTTTCCAATCACCTTGATAATTGAAGCGAGTCACTGCTGCAGGTTTTTCAATCAGAAGACCTTAGAATAAAACTAGGTAGTCTGGATTTCAAATATGAAAATATCCTCCAATGTTGTATCAAAATCTTGTTTGTTGAACTACGTTCACAAGTGAGTGTAAAATACTTCAAGCCATTTTTAACAAATGAAATAGAACTATCCGAGCTCAAAACTGATTGACGTAACCTTGCAATCTACCTGATTTTGTAGTTGTTTTAATAAGAAAACATTCGAACTCGTAATCCGCTTTGCCAGCAATCTTTCTCTAATGTACACGAATGTTTGTCAAAATTACTCACCAAATGACGGAAAATTATTGACTAGAAGCCAAAGTGAACGACTGCGAATGACGTAGGGGTTCATAAAGGAAGCTCTGATGTCTGCCCTGTCACACGTCAAAGAGTGAAAGAACTAAGACGAGGCACATCCCGCCGTTGCTCTTTTGTGAACATCTTAAAGAGAAATGTGGAGTAAAGAGAGCAGTAAAGAGAAATTTGAAGAGAAACATAAAACTGCGTCAAATCAAGGTGACTTGCGATTTATCGCAATGTGCTAACAAAAATGAATGCAAATAGTACTCCTTGTGAAATTATTGATTAGTTTTTTATTAGTCTTAAAAAAAAACTTGTTACTTCAAAGCGGCTGTAACTTGTTGACACCTGCGCTTAGGGGACAGCAAGTGCTTTGACGATCGTTGTGATATCACATAATGTAGTTTGACTTTGTTTCTGTTGATTTTTTTTGAAAATTCGTAATTCAAGAGTGCCAATTAATTGCGTATTAACATCGCGTTGCTGCATGACATTTATGACAACAAAAATAACTGCGGCCAAACTTGATAATTTTCTGAATTCTGACAGCTTCCTGAATTTTTCCTGCAGCTGATACGCCTCTCTGGCGTGATTCATCTTATGAACAAAAGATCAGAAACTCGTCAGGTGCCCAGGCCGTCTGCTATTTTTAGTCAAATAATGGTCTTTACATGGTTCCCAACGCGATGAAATCAAACATACGATCTTCCTGTTTGTTCAGCATATGCTCTTGACTGTCACTAAGCAAAAATAATACCACTGTGCCCAGGGATTTAAAATCGGCACGCGAATTCCTGTTTGTTCAACACATGCCGCTGTCTGTCACAAAACAAAATATTGGAATGTAGTCGGGAAGGAACGCGTGGGGCTCCCACACTTTTTTCATGTTTTCGTTTGTAGTGCAGTGAAAGTAAGTACCTCATTAAACTGACTAAAAGTGCGTTTCAAATACTGTTGAAAATGCCTAGTTTATGGTGCGTTCTCACACTTTTTTTAGCACTGCACCACTGACTATGATGCAGTTACTGTACAATCATCTATACCTCACTAAGTTGAATGATGTTGCGATACGCATTACGGGTTGCTGCAATTCCATAGATCTACTTTTGATTCTGAAAGCAGCGCATTCAAGCACATTTTTACTAACAATTGCATTGAGTACAATTTCTTTAAATTTCTCTTCAACATTATGTGACTCTGTGTCAATTTTTGAGATCTAAGAACTGCATTTGATCTATCGCCGATCCCTTATAAAATAAACAGAAATTGTCTAAGCGGCCGTTGCTTATTAGGGCAACCAAAATTAGCAATGGTTTCTTGGGTTTTCCACACACTCTGCAGCAAAATAATTTTTTTTCGGACCATGTTGGACTTTGTAGCGGTTTGTCACAAAGAAACGTACAAGTTTCTATGCTAGTGTCCATTTTTTTCGTAGAAGTTTTTTTCAAACTAGTTCGTGGTATCATTCGTGCTGTTAAGGCACTTCCCAGCCGATCAAAACTGCTTCACATCGTTCTTCGGGTTCATCTACAAATTTCTTCCTTGTCGTCGTGTCCATGTCATTACCACACAACGGATTTTGTTAAGCGATCACTGCGGTGATTGCAAAATTAAGGTCATGCGGTCAAATTCACACTGTACTGAGAGTAGAAAAAAACTGCTCCGTCACAGATGTCCCATTAAGCCAGCACGTGGAAGAATACATCTTAGAAGTTATTTCATCACTATTCAGGGGCAGACAATCAAGCCAAAGGAAAATTTCGCCGTGTGACATTTTTGTGAGATGTTAGAATAATTCAACGGCATGAAAGTAGCATGGAAAAATTAACATACATGTGGGTAAAAGGAACCAACGCTTTGTAATTTGGACTTTTTCACCCAATTTTCGTAATTTTTTTGGATCTTTCATGTTTTAATATTGAAACGAATATAAGTGATCTCAAGAAACGTGCAGTAGCATATTGATCTCTTAACTTCAATTTGCACATTATTTCCGCAATGCTTGTCAACACTTTGAATAATTAGTCAGCAGAATAGGTCATCGCCATGTCGCTGTGGGGTAACGAGGGCATTAAGAGACTTTGAACTCGTGGTTCACAACTTGACAACCTACGTCAGGCGACTCAATGGCCCATTAACGAGATGTTGGCTTGTTTGGTAAAGGTATAAATTGGTCTACTGTCCAGTTTGGCATATTTTAACGTTGTGTATGCATATTAATCGTTAATCTAATGAGTGCTAAAATAGTCTACTACTGGCAAATTGGGTCTGGTAGCCGCAGTTTATAAGGTTGGGAAATACTGCCAGAAACATCAACCCTACATCTATCAGTAGTTCTCAAACTTTTTTCTACCATGCCCGCTTTAAGTAATTGTCCTTTGTGTCAAAACCCCCTGACAGTAAACAAGTCGTATAAGCAGACATATTTATCGGTTGATTTGTTGATCAAATTTTCCATGTTGCACAGCGCATAAGGGCTCGCGCCCCCCTTGAAATTTATTCACGTCCTCTTGGGGAGGCACGTCCCCGGTTAAGAATCACTGGTCCATAGTGTGGACACTAGGCATGCACTGAGTTGAACTACCCGCCAATTCATTGCTAACGTAATGTTTACTCACTCCAGTCTTAAGTAAAGCTGTCTTCGCGAAATAGTGGTCAAAAGTTTCTTGGTAGGTGTCGCTCTACACATTTTAACTACTGCGCACCAAGATATGATAGCGTAGGCCTAGCCTGGTTGGTAGAGATGCTTTAATGCCAGTGTGATATCAGCATGTCTCCAGAGTTTTTTTAGGCAAACCCTATGCTTTGTTAATGCATTTATATTTCAATGCTTGACGTATGCTAAACTTTTACACACTAATTAAAATTGCTTCAAATGAAAAAGAAAATGCTTACCAGAATTTGTGTGTAGGCTTGCCGCTTGTGCAGTCTTAAACATATCTTAAATGAATATAAAATGCTTAAATATCAAGTGCCAAAACCGCTTCAGAAAGGAAAATATGAATCTGCTCGGCAGTGTTTACTGGATTATCCCAGTTTTATGAAAACGAAAAAATAAACCACTGTGTATTCTGGTGATAGGAAATCACAGTTTGTGTTTTGATCATGTCAGTTTGTGATATGCCTTACATTTGAGACTGATGAAAAACAAGGATTGTCTTTTCGAGTGACTTTATATTTTAATTATGAAGTTTATAATTAGGCTACATGATTCATAACATGTATTTTATATTTTTACTCCTGTGAAAACATGCCTGTAATTTCGTGATCTAGCCCAGTGGTGTAGGAGGCAGGGTGCAGGGGGTGCAAGCACACCCCTAAAAGTTTTGATTTGTCGAAAATCTGGGCAAAATCCTTGAAAATCTGGGGAAAATCCTTGAAAATCCGGGCAAAATGGTGTCCATCGCTGTTTGAATTCTAAAAATGGCACCCAAAGTTTGCATAAAAAATTTTTCCACACTCCCAAAAATTTGTTTGTACCTATACATATGATCTAGCCTACTGCGTGGTTATGTTTATGACTGGTGGACGCAAACTGTAATGATGGCAAGCACATAAAATGTGATAAAATGAAACTGTAATCCTTGTTTGCTACTCAAATTACATCATAAAAATTCATAATTTACTGGTAACATGCGACTTCTGGTGCTGGTGTCTGTATACTTTACTTTCAGTGACATTTAGTGAACATTTCTACCCCGCAGTTAGCGAATTAACTTCAAACATTATGTTTCTTTAAGTTGCATAAATTGAAAACACGAAAAAGACAAACTTTAATGAATTACTAAATTATTTGACATTACCCAATATTTGGACTCTGTTTTCGAATGTTTTGAAGATATTTGGACCTTTTCTGGAAACACTATGGATCTCTCTATTTTATGACATGTAATTGTGGTAGTAGCCTTCGCGTTCTATCAATTTGGCTTCTAATGTATTGTATTCTGCTTCTTTTCTGTGGATAATTTTCAGAGCACAATTGGACTAATATTCGAGGTTTATCTTGACTATATTTGCCCACACAGCGCGATTCAAATACTAAATTCGTAACGATTGCGCCAAGCAAATCTTAGACAATGTCTAGGAAATGTCACTCTTGCAAATCCCCTGGTGTAACCTCTGGTGGTAAATCCAGGATCAGAGAGTTTTGCCGATTTTCGTTTACGTGTTGTTCAACGATTCGAACTCTTCGAAATTTTGTAACTGAGCGATTGCGTATGGCCAATCTTGAAAGCGTACATGGTTTGTTAAAAAACTTATGTTGTCAACAGATTTGTAAGTTTCACGCTTTTCTTCCAAAGTTTTTTGGCAGCAGTCTGATTCTTTGCGTATACAGTTAACTCCTCTCTTGAACAGCCAGAAAAATAATCGCCACTGTGCTGTACAACGTCGTCGTCCATTGCGCAGTACAAGATTGTCTGTGCGCCGTAGTAGGCAGGTCTAAAATTGAAAATGATAAATTTTGAAAACGATCTGCAGGGTTACGAAATTTAATTCGCAGAGATAGGAGAAGCGAGTTATAGATAAGTTATCTAAAATGAAGTTGATGAAAAGTTACAGTTAACATCTTGGATTAATCAATGCAAAGGAGAGGATAAGGTTTGGCGAGATTACAAATTACGAGTGAGACTAGCATCTCATTTTTTAAATACCAGACCATCGCCTACAACAAACGGGTTTGGCAACTTCAAATTTGACGAAAAAATATAGAAGTCAAAATCTTGCTCACCTTTTAAGAAGTAAAGAAGGCAATCTGATTATTTGCTGCTTAAGTGGAAAGTCACTTCCAATTTCAGAATGGATCATACCTAAAAAAATGCATTTTCAAATTGGTGAAAATTAGCTGAATCGTTGAAAATAAGCTAAAAGTTTGTGTCGTTGAATATTAGCCAAAATATATGGCCCCATTTGATTGTAAGGCATCACTAGTTTTCTGCTTTGGTTTTTAATTGAACAAGATTGCTTCAATATAGTTGATTTGAAAAAAGAAACGTTTTTTTGAAAGGAATTGTGAAAATTTCTGAGCTTCATTGAATTTCTACTGTTCATCGCACAACGTTATTTCCAACTGCGTTTTCCTCAGTAAAGATCAAGTCTCCGTTTCACTCGCAGCAGGGTCTCCAAACTGTGGCCGGCGGGCCGCATCTGGCCGGAGAAGACATTTTATCAATAATGAAAATATAATTCACGTAAAACTTGTTGATTTGGTAGAATGTAACATATCTCGAAACAACCACATTACGTAAGATGTCGGCCCTTTAACTGTTGTGTAATAGCTTGTGTGGCCCTCTGACTAAAACTTTTGGAAAACCCTGACTTACAGTGTTGTGACTCACTTGAAAATATTGGTTAATTGTTTGTTTAAAAAGGTCTATATGTGCTTCAACCTTTCGAAAACCTGTTGTTGTGTGACGCAAGCCACTAATGGGCTTCGTTTCCACGTTGATGAACAGGTACCTGCTTACAGTAAAACTAAGTTTCTATACCGTTTGTGCAAACACTTTTAATGTTTGGTAACCCTAACGTTTCACGCACATGAATGAAGTGTTGGGCATTAGTGGTACTGGCATGAAATTTAGATACTTCGTACAAAATGAGACATTATATTTTTCACGCGCCTAATAGCTCACATCCTTGAATTGCAATACTGATTTAAAAAGAAATCCATTGCATCACTTACGAGAAAACACTTGTCTTGGCAATTTCCAGCCTTTTGATTACATAATGCTAGAAAAGATATCATATCTTGAAAAATGGAAACTGCTTTTTTTTCAGCAGATAACAGTTTTGTTTGTCATAACCACTGAAAAAAGACAGTTCTTCTGTTCTTTAGTTTTCTGCGTCTTGAGCAGATTTCAATGCTGTTCATACCGACCTGGATCCACTGCATACGTTGTGATGTTGAGATCTTGCAGGTTTCGATGAAGCTCGGAATTGAACAGAATAGTTGCAAACTTGGCATTGACGTAGAATCTGTAATCATCTCGGATGCTTTCGGAGTCTTCGGTAAATTTATCAAAATCAAGTTCCTTTCGCCACCTGGCAAGTTAACATAAGACGCAAAAATCAACTGGAGATATATTCACACCTCATGAATGAAAGCAACAATAGTGAAACTGCGCGTTATAAACGAACACAAAGTTGCTCAAGCGAAGACATATAAAAAAATATTCATTTTAGGCTGTTTGCTTAAGAAACTGTTGCACTCATAGGAACACAGTTCGAAAATATCGACGATGTTTATTATACTTATAAAATATATAGCCAATACGTTCTTCGAGTCAAGAATGAAAGTAAATGATGCCTTATGTCATGGGGTTCTCAACCAGGGGGAATTCCCCACCAGGGGGAATTTTGTATTTAGGATTTTGTTTAAAATGTAATTAAATTAGAGGCCAAAGAGCTTATCAATTGTAAAGAGTTTAGTTTCTTTTCTTAGTGTACTGATGTAAAAGTGTTCTTTACAAACTAAATTTCTAGGGGGGGATTATATCTGTGAATAACGGTTAAAGGGGTGCATGGGATAATAAAGGTTGAGAACCACTCTCTTATGTCATAAAACCGCAGCTTTCAACTGCAGATCAAGTCACCTTGCTAACCTAAGACATTGAGGACAGGTTTGCGGCTAAAAAAAGTTGTTCGTTTGTTGAGTTCACGACAGCATACCACCCTGTAGAGTAGTTTCTGTTGTGTTTACAGCAACATCTGACACCGCATAGCACCACAAGCTGACCTGCAGGCTACTGAGATTGTGATCTGACAAGCACAGACTCTGCCATGATCGCGGAGCTGCTATGAATCGCAGATTTACCCATCTATCGATAGTGGTCAGCTGAGCATGTTACGCCGCCTCAAAAATAGCATCCCACAGGAATGCGTCTTGGCGCCTCTCCTTTCTATCGCCTGCATCTCTGATTTGCCAACCATTGTTTCTATGAAGCATGTAACGCTAGTGTCCTGGCAAAAATGCATGGTGATGGAAACCGGCAGTTAGTTGAGAAGGTTCCGTCCAAAGACAGGCGATACCCGTGCATTCCTCCAGACCGAGAAGTCAAAGTTTAGCAAGACCAAGACAGTGTCGGCAACCTAAACTCCACCAGAAGGAAACCAGACGGGAGCTTGGGGCACAGGAATGATGACACCCTGTCATTCTGCTTCGAGCTCAAATGTTTTGGAGTAACCTTTGGCAGAATTCTTTCACAACACTGACACCTTGAGTGCCTTGATGAAAAATAGACATACCGCTTCGCACTTCTGAGGCAGTTTTCTGGAACTGGCTGGGGCGCTGAATAAGCAACGCTGCGCACAGCCACATTATCCCTTGTGCATTCAACGTTATAGTATAGCTCATCCATTTGGCGTTGCAGTGCACACACATGCAGTGGTGTAGTGGGGTGGGAACGCGTGGGAACGGCGTTCCCATACCTTTTCTTGGTGTGGGAATGCGTTCCCACATCTTTTTGCACTAGATTGCATTAAAACAACGCTGCGATCTCACATATGTGCTAGCGACACGCAGATTCACACTGCTAGTCAAAAGTCTACAGTGAAACACGAAGTTTCAGTGTGGAAATTCTTCCCGGCGAATGCTCACTTTATTCGAACTATTTGGTGTGGGAACGGCGTTCCCACACCTCTTGTTTTAGCTCTACACCCCTGCACACATGTCTCAATTCATCCATTAATGACACTTAGCGAATTGGGACTGGATACCTCCGTCGTCCGTCCTACACTACCGAATATTCTTCCGGTCCTGGCAAACATCCGACCAGATGACCTTCTCCCCAAATGAGCTACACTGTCCTTTGCATGCCGCTCGTTGACACCTGGACACATGCTCCTGTCCACACTCACCGGTATACCTGATGAGAAGCCGCTGAAGTCTAAACACCCGTTTGTGCCACTGAATAGGAACTGCTCACCTGCATCGACATTGTTGCTGCGCAATGCGCGGATCAAATGTAGAACACAGAGTGGAGAGAAAGCAGCACCAAACTCGGAGATTTCAGACCAGACGTCAGCACCAAATTACTGGCATGTCCGTCCCAAGACAAGCAACGGACCAGGCGCAACCGCCTTTGTATTGATGTCGGAAAATTCCAATTCAACATGTACCATTTGGATCTGGCTCCAACAGCGGCCTGCGAGTGTGGTCATCGAGGAACAAACCACACACCATACTGTCATGGAGTGTCCTAAACACCGAACTAACAATGGGGCATGTTGTGTGATGGTTTCAAATGATGAAACAAAAATTGGCTGCTCGATGTATGCCCTCAAGCCTGACTTACCTGAGTGGTAAATAAAACGATTGACTCAAACGACAACAATGGCATTTTATAGCTGTTTGTGAAAGGAGGATTTGTGCAGCGCACACAAAAATAAATGCTTTTAAATTTCTTTCCACTTTGCATAAGGCTCGTAGCCGGGGCAATGTCCACCAAATATTGTTTGTGGTCCCCAAATTGCGTTTTACCCAGAAAAATTTGTTTTAACATATTATAAAAATAAAAATCTTGCCCCCCCTAAAATATATATATTTCGCCCAACAAGCCTTAAAACCTTGCTACGGGCATGCCTTCCACTGCATGCAACCACATACGCAAATACGTTTGTATTCTTATTTTTAATTTTTTGCTGATAATCGTAGCCATTAAAACACCACCAAGCATTCATCAAAACAGCTGAATTGTGATCACTCTGTAAATACAATTCAACTAGTGTTATGAAACTGGTTACTGACAGATTATAAATCAGTGAACTATGATAGTTTTGAATGCAGTAGTTTCATTCAGGTCAGGTTTTCCTGCTCAGGAAACCTTAAAATGCTACAGTATAGGCTATGAGTCAGGAAATCATGGGTGTACTTCAACCCCAGATTTGATTAGTTTTTCCTGAAACATCTGACAGTGTGACATCCGTTATTTCCGGACCAAACTACTTTTGACATCCCGACGTCCATTTTTAATCACTTTTACAAAAAAATCGTATCTGCGCAGCGAAACATTATAGCATACAAATTTTATACACTGTTCGCCTGAAAAGGGGATTGATAGAATTTTTGTTTGTGCGCAGAAAATGTCATGCGCATTTTAGATGCGTTTTTCCTTCATATCAAGTCATGGTCTAGGACGACCCTTCACGTACAAGGTATCGGTGGTAATATTTGGCCAAACAGGTTTTGCACGCCTGCTCTGGAAACCTGGGTGGTCCATCACCCTGGGGTTTCTTTTTTTGTTGATTTTATATGCTTAGAAAAATATTAGAAACCTGTGTTTCAATGACTTTTCCTGAATTTCAGAGACATGTGGAATGGTGCCAGTTATTTTCCAAAAATGTCACTGAAAGCCTATATACAAACATTGGGGTACTATACTAACCAGGGTCACCTGATGTGTAACAAATTGTGTGCACCTTAATACCTTAACATTTCAATGTGATTTTAATATAGACAAAACTGGTTTTCTTGCGGTTAAAGTTCATTCGTCAAAAACGTTCCACTTTAAAGTAACCTGTTTATATCGTTACCGCCAAAAACCTTACAGTAACCGGCTTATCGGTTGCGGTAACGTTTCAGTTCGACTTCCTGTTTTCAAATTACTTGTAACCATGGGAAGTAACGTTGATAATTCTGACAGGTCGCTTTTTCGATTGCTGCTTCAGTTTGTCCAAGAGCATGTTGGTGAGTAGAAAGTGACCCAAGTAATTGATGGCATGGATACGATTAACGCCTTCTGCAGTTCTGCCACGAACGCCTATGGCACCTGTAAAGCAAACAGCAGCCGATCACTTCAGGTAGTATCCTCTTGTACTAATGATGTAAAGATAAAGAAGCGAAATACGTGTGCATGTTCAATATTGATATCATGTTGCTTAGATTTACGAACCTCCAAGGGAAACTTGTAACCGCCTTCATCTATATTACTCTTAGTCATCAAACGCCAGTGTGAACAAAGTATAGCAACAATGCAGACCCAATAGCTGTTGAAACTTTACCTGCATTATTTACTAAAATATCAATGTTTTCGTCTGCTGTTTCCAAGGTTTTGACACACTTCCGGACTGAATCAAAGTCTTCAAGGTCGAGTTTGTAGACGAAAATCTGAAAAACAACAAAGACATTCCACAAATGAACGATTGGTGTATGGCAACATTTTTGTGATACGTTATGCGTTTCTTCTTAGAAAGTTTGAATGGTCGATCCACGACCACAGAGTGAATATTCGTAGCGCTGTGTTGACTGATCCGTCAACCTCCAACGTCAGGAAAAAATTAGCCTCTATCTAAACCTAATTGCATTACCCAAACAACTCAGAGAATGGGGTTACAGAGCAATAATAGTGAGCAACAGCTTCTTCGGACTGCTAATGCAATTACCAAAAATTACAATACCGATGAATGCTTACGTCAATTTATAGCTAAAGGCATTCCATTGGTTTAATGACTCACCTAAAAAATACACAAATTAAACGAGTACTGTAAATAAAACAGGTGGTGAAAACGTGAAACTTGACCAGAAAAAAATTAGGTAAAGTTAAGTAATTAGGATTCTATTCATATTTCTTGCGAACATGAAACATCTGTTTATCTTTTTTCTAACTGTTTATCGATTTCCGACACAATGTAAACGGAACCTTAAATTCGCAGTGATAGAAAATTAGCGAAAGGTTTATTTTGAAAATGCTTACAATTTTTACTTGAAGAAATTGCTTCTATGAATATTGTATTCTGAAGAAAAACAGAAATTGTGCATGCACTGGCAGTAATCTGGTATCATGATTGAATGAGATGAAACAGAAAGTTGCTTTAAAATTGACTGGTGAATCAATGAGGGCAAAATGTGGTGGATGAACTTAGTAAATCTAAAGACGTTTTTCAAGTTCAATGCAGACAGAGTCTCGGCCTAAAATTTTGTCTGCATTGAAATTGATAAACTTTGCCTAGTGTACAAACAGGTGTCTGTTATTGAATGCTTGTGAACACATTGTTTCATAAAAATACGAAACGTTGGTGATGCCTCACGTAGAGTTATTTCTGTGCTTCATAGATACAGCACATGGCTAATTCTGTATAAACTGAAAAAACGGCCTAATGTAAACGTGCGTACGCATTTATTATTGCCTGTGAGGCCTTTAAGGACAGCAAAGCCACAATAGTGGCTATGACTTTGTCTAGTCATAGCTTGCCGACCAACAGAGCTAGAGAGCTATTCCAACCCATTAAAGATGCGGAAAATCTTCTAGTTTCGATTAAAAAAGTTTGGGAAATTTGGATTTGATTTTTGTGCAGATGACGTCCCAAAAGGGTAGGTTTACGCTTTCAATTGAGCCACATTCGTCTTGTGCCCCAACCTCAACGGGAAATTTTTTATTTCTTTTTAAAAATACAAACTACAGTAGGTGAAAATCCGAACCTTCAGAGACCTTGGCTGACTGTCTAGCGTTTGTGGTTTTGAAGTTATGCTCTGAAAACAACAAATTTTATTATTAATCCCCAAGGAAATATTTAATTATTTGTTTATTTATTTTGTGTTTTTCAGGTCATAACTTGCTAATCACAAACGCTAGAAGGCCAACCAAGGGCTATAAAGAGGCAGATTTTCGCCTAGTTTTATTCAAAGAAACAAAAAATTGCCCTTTGGGGTTGAAATCCAGGGCCCGATGACGTAAGACAAAAAAGTCTAAACTTACCCCTAATATGATGTCACCCACAGACAAGTTAAAATCTAAAACTTCCAAATTTTTTAGCCGAAACTAGAAGACTTCCCACGTCTTTCGAGCGTTTGTACAACTCTCTAGCTTAATCGGCTGACGAGCTATGGTATTTGGCCAAAATGTCCAAGTATATCTTTTGTGGGATTTTATTTCATACCAAAATTTTGGTTTTGAGCCGTAATTTTGGCATCAGAAACGCTAAGAAAGTCGATCAAGATCTCTGAAGACTCGGATTATAGCCTAGTTTTTCCAAACAAAATTGAGCCATCGAACTGGCTTGTTGGGTTGGCGCCAGGGCCTGGTAACCTCGGTCAAAACTGTGCAAACCTGCCCCATTTTGTGTTACCCACAAAAAGACCAAAATACAAAAATATCCAAATTTTTTTAAATCTCAACTACCAGAAGTTCCGAATCTTTAGAAGTTTTATCAGCTCTCTAGCTGATGCGGTCGGCAAGTTATGATTGGACAAAGTCGCTGGCGCTATTGCGGTTTTGCTGTCCTTGAAGGGGTTGACTTTGATTCAGGCTTACCATTGGTTTTAAGGTAAATGCTATGCCTGGTGTCACCTTCCAATAATGTTTTTGATTTTATTGTCTCAATGTTTGTTTTCGCAAGATACACATTTCACCTTATCGTTCTTTGTATCTTCCACAATTTGCTTTTTTACTTCTTCTGCTTTATGGGTATTTCTCGAGGCAATGATAACCTTTGCTCCCCACTTTGCGAACTCAGTCGCTGCTGCTTTTCCCAGTCCGGCGTTACCACCTGAAGATCAAGAAATGTTCAGATTAGATAAAAGCATTCTTGCAGAATTTGATCATGCTTTGTATGTGACGTTTCTTTCCATTTATTTTTCGAAATGAATATGTTACCGAAAAATTCGGAGTCCTTTGCCCTTACTAACAAACCATTGTTTCAGTTGTTCAACCGATATGCTTCTTGCCTCAACAAAAGCCTTGTCAATAAATAGCTCCTACGCAAGCCGTGTTGATGTCCAAGCACTTTTACTTCAGTTTCGCCGAATTATTAGCAAGGCCTTTCGTGGTTCACTGCAGCTAAAAGTCATTTATCTGATTTCGGAAAGTGTTTTTTGTGACTCGCTTCCACAGCCAACAGAAAACATGAGGTGGATTGGATTTGCAACAGCTGCCCCCTTTATTTGTATGCACAACATTCGAAATTGAAGCAGACTTGGCCAAAGTGACTTCACTGTTTTTTTATAGCTTGCTAAATCCATCCAAGTGTACATGGGCAGAAGAGAATGACGTAAAGTCCACGCAAAAAAATAACAATTCCGTTCAGCTGTGAGCATCTGAATCAGGGATTGCTTTTGCTTGGCATGTCTCTCATTTGGTTGAACATTTGTTTCATTTTTTGCTTTGCGTATGCACTTAACAAGATCCAAAAAACTGTAGAAGGCTGTGGAAACGTTGTTGATGAAGGTAAAGCTTTGACAAATTTTTTTCTAACGTTGATCACTGAATGCGAATCAATAAACATTTTACGATTTGAAGGCACAGGACATGTACAATAAACATTTTACGATTTAAGACACAGCTCATGTGCAGTAAACGTTTTACGATTGAAGGGCACACCTCATAAACTGTAAAACAAACGTCTTACGATTTAAGGCACACCTCATACACAATAAACATTTTACGCTTTAGAGAAAACTCACTTGGGCCCCACATTGACAATAAACTTTCCACGATTTAAAACATATACGGTCTTGAAATGATTGTCGTATTTTAAATAAATACATGGTGACGGTATTCAAAAAACAATTCAGCGTGCAATAATAGTTTCTACTCTTCTCTTCATTCAAAGTTTAATTGTCAACTTCAAATCAAAAGCGTTGTTGGTAAATGTCCAGTTGCTTGTCGAGAAGACAACAGTGAAACATTTTAAGCCACGGTAAAGTTTTCTTGCGAGCTTGCTAGCGAGAGGAAAGAACAGCCGGTGAACAGCAGGAAACATACTTCATATGAAACATGAGTTTAAGCAAATTGAGTGTTTGGCTCTGTCTTGTTCTTATAATTTTGAAAAATAGGAATAGATGTGCTGCCGCATTTGCTAGAACTTGTGATTTGTTTTTGAAATTTTATTGAGTTTTTTACCGAGGTAAATATTTTGTATTTTTAATTTCAAGAGCATGGAGTTCATGGTTTTCAAATAATGGCTTCTGCAGTTTTGAACTTCACATAAAGCATCTATGTTATGTTATTATTGATCGGGTTACAACATTAAAATCAGTTTTATTTTCGAAATGCACACTGCAAAGCACTCTATACCTGCGTAACTCATGCACAAGGACACGCCACGTAAAACTTTTCACAACTTGAATTCTTTACCTGTTATAAACACTGTTTTCCCTGTAAAATCCTTCGCTTTAGAATATACAGGACCTCGAAATATATACTTTTGCCAATACCAAGCTAGCAAAGCCACAAACAAAACAATTATATTTTTTCGAGAAATCATTTTTACCGCAGTTCAAGTGAGCCTTCCCTTTTAGGTCTTAAGATGTCTGGCAGGCACATACAACAATAGTTTTCTCTAGCCAGGACCACAGACAAACACTGCACAGCAGTACGTATTCTCATGATTGGAAAGACCCATTCACGGATACTTTGCCAAAGTTAACGCATATGGCTCTGCTCTCACGAACCTGAGTGCCATGTGGTCTAGGCACAAATTCTTAAACAAATTTGAACCAATAACGAAAATACATGGTGCATGTAATTAGGAACACTAAAAACCAGTGTTTCAGACATTTTCAAGTTATATGTTTAATTTTCAAATATGACGGGTTCCATTAAACATGCTTTCTGTCATATCACCTTTTGTAAATAGGCAGATTGAAGTTCTCCTTTCTTTGGGCGAGTTGTTGAAACCACTGCTTGACCGCACTAGATCTCGGGGCAGGTGTTGAGCAGCCATTCAATTGTCTCATCGTCCGGCACCGTCAGGCCATGCAGTCCATGGGGAGGTCGATGGATTGGACATTGGAGGACAACACAGTCGACGGTTTGTTCTTCTGCGCCACACTCACAGGCCGCAGAGGAGGTCATATCCCATTTGTACAAGCAGGAGCGGTCCGGCACCGGTGCGGAGGCGGTTAAGCCGTATCCAGGCTCTTCTTGGGAGGGTCATTCCGGCGGGGTGGGTGCCGGTGTCAGGGATGAAAATGCGGAGTCTTGTGGGGCTGTCCGTCCACTACGCACTCCACTGGTAATCCGCCCGCTGCGCCGCACGCATGTTGCTGTTGTCAGATAAACTGATGAGATGTTGCACGGCAGGTACAGTACAAACGGGTGTCTCGATTTGAGGCGCCGTGCGTTTGCACTCGATGGACGGGTGAGCGCTGAGTGGAGCAGATTTCTAGATTGAAGTTGATAAATCATTACAGTCAGCTTCAGATCCAGCACAATTATTTCTTTACTTTTTCACAGCAAGCCAAATTGTGGGTTTGCTGGTGTTTTCTTCTTTAGGCTGGAACCTGACATTCTTCCTTCAAATCAATTGTTATAAAAAAATAACTTTTTACTTTTCTTTCCAAATTTCCGCACAACGGAAAAGTTTATATTCCCTTACTAATTTTAAATTTTTAAATGTATTTTTAGCATTTGTATCTTACCTATTGTTTTTCCTCGTTTTGATGCATTTTTTCGAATACAATACAAACAATGATGTACCAGAAAACTGAACCTCGAAAACGAGGCCGGTGATTTGCTAACAAAAGGGTTAAAAAATTGATAAAAAAATTTTTAAGCAGAGAAATTACTCAAAGCCAAGACCTGCATCTTTGCGACTGGGACTCGGGTCCTGCAACTTGTTGCTCTTGACTAATGTCTGTCTCCGTTTCAAAAAGTTCAAAGCGCTTTTTTGAGATTTCTGCATTTTTTTCGGACAGAAACCAGCATCAGGGGACGTTCACAATTTGTTTTTCTAAAGCACGCGATAAACGTTAACAAACATATTTGTCTACTTGTGGCATTATAATTAAACCATTGGTTTTGTAAGTCACGTTTCAGCGTAACATTTCGAGCACAATTTTCAGTCTAAGTAAAAGACTGCAAGTCTTCAGAAAATTGGATCGACCTCGAAATGAGACTCACCAGAACACGTTTGGAGACCAGGCCCGGATTTACCATTAGGCAGAAAAGGCTTAAGCCTAAGGCCCCCGATTCTGGGGGGGGGCAAAATTTTTGGAATAAGGAAAATTTTCAGCATTTTGTAAGTAATCACATTTCTATTTTTCTTTTGGTTCAACGCACGTTTTCTTAGTATGCCGCTAGCAAAAGATCTCTGTAGAAGAATGAGCCCGAAGGATTGAAGCGAATGACGATGAACATTCTCTTTCTATGAGAATTGGTTATTGTTACGTTACTACTTATAATGCGTGGCACAAAACGCCTGAATCCATTTTTTCAGATTACACGAGGTCAGTGAAGTACTTTCAGCCCACGTCTCTCTCTTGTTGCTTTTTATTGGTAAGATACGGGGTAAAGACAAGACTAGCCTGCACTGCAGCTAAAGCTGCATATATTCAATGCAGCAAAATGTTAACTGTTTGTAATACCGCGCGTGTTAAGCTGGGATGTTCTATGACTTCAGTTGTTTTGTAGCAATCTTGGGCCATTCCTTCCGCAGCTCAGTGCATAGAAAAAGATTTTAACTACGGTTGAATTTGACTCATCTTGATGTATTAGTAAGGCCAATTTGCCGTTTGAGCTTATTAGCTTAGTTAGCAAGGTGAGCTTCACGTGTAAGTTTTTCTCTTTTTTTCAAAGTAATCAGGATAACTTGTCATCAGATTAACTTGAGAATGTCGAAGCGTACATGTGAGAGTGGTTCTAGCGAGCAAAAGAAAGCCACTGCCAAAGCAGATGCACCACGAGCTGTTACTGAAAAGACGAAACCAATGACCCAGTTTTTTAGTGTGCCAGAAGGATCTACGGTAGAGGTGGCTACGAATTCGCAGTGCCGGAGTCGACTCCGGCAGGATCCTGCGTTTTTCTTTTGGACCCGGCGCGGGAGTCAAAAATTTGTGAAAAACCGGACCCGGAGTCATTTTACATTTTCAGCATCAAGAGTCTGTGTGGCTTTCATATGTGGCATTTCTTAAGTAAAAACATTGCTGAATTTTGGTCGCATTTATGGCAGCCGGAGTCGGATTCTCAAATTTGAAAATTTTTCGGACCCGGATCCGGATACTAAAATTTTTGAACAGGAACGGAGTCGGAGTCTGAAAATGCGACTACGGCCATCACTGCCTTCCAGAAGGGCCCCCAATTTAAAATAGCCTAGGGACCCGAAAATGAAAATTCGCCTCTGCTGGAGACAGAGGTCATATCAAAACCTATAACAGCCCTGCTAGTGAGTGAATACGTTTTTGTTGATAAAAAAACTGGTTCTGTTTTCAAAATTTCACTACTGTATGCAATTAAAAAAATGTTCTTTTTATAATTGTTTTCTTATTCAACACGAAGATGTTTCATCGGCAAAAATTTAAACTAACAGCATTTCATTGAAAATGTTAGCGACAGCATGCCGAAGGCAGAATAAAATAATACCAAGAGATCCGTCTGCATAAATGAAATATATTTTGCTAATGCTGTAATGCTGTATCACCTGTATTTACAAATAAAGAAATTATGGAAATTCAAACGCAAACAAGTTTCAGTTTTGAACAAAAATCGTTTTCAAAATGTTTTCAAATTACTTTGATACCTTCATTTGCAAAGGATTTGTATGTGATTTTTTGGTTGCTATCACATCTTTCCCTACAAAAGTTTGTGTGCTGATATTTGCTTACAGCTCGGTTGCCCTGAAAATGTTAATGAGACATTTGTTACTTGGTGCTGTTTCTTTTGCAACCAATTTGCTTCAATATCCAATAGAAAAGGCTGAGCCAAATTGGATAAACAAGTTTTGCCTGCTAATCTTTTTGCTTGCACCATAATGGTTACAGTGACTCTGACTTCTGCTTGCACGCAACTGGAAGCCCCATAAAAATGTGCTCTTTCATTCCAAACCTCTAAAATGTTTTTGACACTTTTCTTAATTTACAGTAGACGCCTTAAAATTTTTAAAATTGTGGGACGCGGTTTGTGTTTTTTTTAATTGCCTCACAACGAAAGAGTTTGAAAAATTTGCGTGTGGATGCTTGTTGACAAAAGATGTCAACTTTGTATCGCATGTTATACTTTTTAAAAACCGGAAGATCACACTCAGCGCAGTATGCTTTTTTTGCTGCAGCGACAAAAGGATGCTAAAATCACAATCAGAAATTTTTGAAAAATCAAAAAGGTGATAACTGTCATTCACTGCTCGTACTAGTCTTTGTATTTTCACGAAACTCACTTTCAATTCCCCGATCGACGTTAAATTTAATGAAATGATTCCGCTCTTTGTTTGTATTTTTCGTATTATTTTTCCACTCTCTCTCTGCTTTTCTCTTTCTTTCATTGTGGTTTGTCTTTTTTCGTTTTATTTTTCCACTCTGTCTATTACTTTTACTTTTGTTTAACTCTGATGCATCGTCTCTCTTCAAGATGAACAAATGCAGTAAGATAAATGCATTTGAAGCTCATCAAGATAAAGCACGCGTGTTTGAAATTAATCTGGCCTCTTTCGGGACATTTGGCAAGAATTTGAATGATTGCTAGTTGAGGGCTTTTGGCGATTGTGATGGAAATGCAATAAAAATTAGTTAATTCTTAATGTGCAATGGCTGATATAGGCATTTTTTATGTATATTTTTGCCATGGCAGGACAAAAATTTATCTGTTGGTGGAATAAAGGCTGGTTCGAGGAAATCTTTTTGTCCGAGAACCCGACACATATTAGTAGAGTCAAGCCTTTTATGAATAGTGAAGCCTAGTTTGCGCACACATCAGTTTCTTTGTAAGCGTATTATTGACCAAAAATGTATTGCTGATACAGTGTTTCAACTAGTTCTAACAGATACTTGTATGATTTGAAATTTCCGTATCGCTAAATCTTACATCCATTTCACAGAAGGGTTCCAACCCTGGTATAATAATCTTCAGTTTTTGTCACACTAACCATAACGTCGGGTGTGCATGACCCAGTTTTCAAAGAAAAAAAATGTAGTTTCCTTCAACTGAAATTGATCGCAAACACTACACTGAAAATATAACTCTCATTGAGAAGTTTGAGCACTAACAAAGTTACTTTGTACTTTAAAATCATACGATTTTTTATGAAAAGACGGGTGTTGTAGATTTGGTAGATTTCATATATGTCTGAACTGAATTACTCATAACAAAAATATTTTGGACCTGAAGAACTTCCTATGTTGTATACTGCTAACACGACCGTAGAAGCATGCGCTGAGTGAGTTTCAGCTCTTTACAGCCACCTGGGGCTCAACCCCCCTCTAACCATAACATGGGTTAAGCGTACTTTTGCCACCTCACACTAGCCATAACGTCGGGTCAGCGTGACCCGAACTCGTGACGAACTCGCTCCTTTACAAAATCGAAAAGAGCGTGGATGACTGCAAGCGCACCTATTTACAAGTCACACAAAAAAATGAAGCTACTGAAGAGTTGAAAGCGCGCTGACGCGCGCTTACGTAGTTTCACTTGGATGAACTCGTATGACCCGTGTCACTGTGACCCACGTTATTATTCCAGGGTGTAGAACAAAGAAACAAAAACTTGCTGTTACGTTCTAAGAGACACAGGGATTAAGTAAACTATCAATCAAAAAGGTGCTTCTGCCTGAAAAATGCACTCAAGCGTAAAACTCCCAAAAACTAGTGCTTGGAAGTTGGGACATCTGATCAGAAGACTGAAAGAGGGAATGTTCGCTTTGATGTGCCACCATACATCGATTCATGACTATTTTAGCCAATTCGTATTTTTCAAGGCCCTTTTGGTTTAACAATTTCGCCATTCTCATTGCATTTATAGAGTTTTCCGGTGTAGGAACCACCAATGTAGAGGTATGGGTATTGTCCAACGTAGAGGTTGCTTGCGAGGAAGGTCGTCGTTGCATGTAGAATTGCTGGTTCCCCCCTACTAAAAACGAGGCAGCCTAGTCGTTGTATGAGTACATTTCTAACTCCCGACTAAATTCCCTGACATTTTAAGTTGCAAAGCCGAAGCAAGGCGTTTAGCTCTCACTCTTATTAAAGTTCTTTTCACAGATTTCTTGGTGCACAAATGTGTATTTACAAACAGGCTTCTGATTAGCAGCAGCAGAAAATGCTTTGACGATGGCGCGACAGCAGAAACAGCCAACGTGTACAGTCAAGGGCGCAATTTTGTTGCAAAATGTGGGGGGACAGCTTGGTGTGAAACCAATATATTCATCGGGTCGATGCAGAAGTGACTTTTATCTATACAGATTCCCAATCTTGTTTGTAGAGGTGTTTTGAGAGCAACACTACTCACGCTTTGCTTTATCCTTGCAGATGACTTACGTATTAATATACTTAAATTTGTTGCAGGACATGGTGCTGTAGTTCAGCCTGCTTCCATTAATATAGTATTTGGATACAAACAAGCACAGCAATATAGTAGAAAACATCAATTGGGTTTTATCAGAGCTGTCAGTTGGA
>JGI24159J19872_10001987_pt1 | contig 23689 bp, 20 predicted proteins | sample Ectturendosymbi4_FD_19872 | JGI IMG/M metagenome (IMG submission 19872) | reverse complement strand
TATGCATGATATTACTCTGTGCATGTTAACATGGCGTGAAGTCAGAAATTTCGCGTGATACTGGGACGTTCGCCCCCCCCCCTCTGCACACCCCAGTTCAGATACCAAACGTACGACGTCAACATACTCTTGAGTCTGCCGAGCTAGATTTGAAATCTTGCTGAGAGATTGAATCTTAACCTGTCAGTGGCTTGTGCTTCGAAACCTGACTTATGTGAAACGGTCGCTGGAGTTAAAACATCTTGTGTTGAATAATATGTTGATGTCTGCAGCAAATTCGATGAAGAAGACGCTTATTCTGACACTTCGAATAATTCATTAACATTTTTTGAAGAGCGCTTGTGGTCATTGTAGCACAAGGGTAGGGTGGTGTCATTCTCAAAAGTGCTGCAATGAAAGTTTTTGACGTGAAGAGAAAAAAGTTAAGTGGAATAGAGTTAGGGTTGGTAAACAAAGCGGCATTTACGCCTCAACATGTAGATCAAGGCTATACAGAAAATCGCTACGAGGTAGTGGTGTGCAAAAGAATAGCAATATGCAATGAATTGATAAATTTGCTGTTTCTAACCTTGATCGCCAACAACTAATATTTATCAAATAATTTTTCGGAAATGTGCTTTCTAAAGTACGCTCGTGATGACAATCGCATCTGACGCGCTGAACATTGTTCTGCAACCACCAGCAGAACTAGGCCACAATCTAAAGATTACCATAAGAAAAAATCTCCACCTGTTCAGCATTTGATTGAGTCGCAAACACAAGGCTTGATTTTGCAGTTCCTGCCAATATGCCGCTTTCGCCACCGAAGCAGCCACAAGGTCAAAGTCGTCAGCGTCCTTTTTAGATTTGTTCTCTTCTGCACAAAGCGCGTTTATGTGTAAGCAAAGTAGTAAAACTTTCTCCCTAAGATTAATCGGTCAAATACGAGGAACCTCTTGGAAGAGTCCTGAATATTGGCCGATATGGTGACAAAATGGATCAAGAGGCCACAGAAGTTAAAGATCCAAATTTTAAGCAGATAGCCTTCTGTGTAACGCAATAAGGACATTGCTGCTTATAGTGCTTGGAATTTAGCGACAAGATTTTGCAATTCGATTTGATTTTTGAGATCAGATTAACATGTTTCATGTGCTCGCAGGCATGAGCGCCGGGTGGATTTTTTTTCCAGGGGGGCAATAGTGGATTTTTTCAAGAGTAACCAAAAATATTTTTCCAGGAAGGGCTAACCCGGGCCGCAACCAGCTGATAGTTTCAAGGAGGCCAAAATGATAGTAACTTAGGTGGGGAAACGTTCATCAAAACAAGGTTACGATTTGCTATTCTCAATATAGTCGAGAGTTCCTTCTGTTGATAAATTCACAAAAAATGACCGCCAGGAACGTTTATTTTAGGGCTACAGGAAGAAAAACAGTGGGTCTTTCTTCAAGCGAGTTGGTGGGACAACATACCCCTCCACTCGTAATGTGCTTGTCGGAAGTTTAACACTTGCAGAAGACATAACACAACACAAGAAAGCCTTCATCAAAAGAGCTTCGAGTTTAGTGTGAATTCTATTCCCCAGTGTCTGTTTTTTTCTAAATTGCCTTCAGTAAGTTAGCAACTGTCTTATTGGTTGCTTCATGTACAGCCTATTCGCTTGACATTGCCATACAGCAATCTGCAATTTGATTCATCCTGATATTGTGCCTTGCCCTCGTGCTTGAGCGAGCAACGTTTTTTGCAAGATCTTTCCCCTTCTTGGAACTTTATCCTGAATTCTCGTTTTATACGTATTGGAAACTCCGAAGTAAACGTTTGTCGATAATTTAAACGTTTTGCTCTTTTCTACGAATAGCCAACAAAGCAGAACCGTCGCCAAAAAATTTTCAATAGGGGGTTTTTGCATTTCTGCGAGGGTCTTTGGGTTTGTTCGGGGGGGCTTGAAACCCATAAAGTAACAAAAACTCAACTGATTTATAGAGTTTCATATTTCAATTTGGGGGGCTCGGAGCTTCGTTTGGGGGTCTAAGCCTCCAAAAGGCCCCCGTGGCGACGGGACTGCTGCAAAGAACAGCCACTTCAGGCGTGAAACTTTCTTTAACAGTACCTTTGCACAATCGGCGCCGTTTCTGGAAAAGTACCAATCAGTCAAACAGGAAAGCAACGACAAGTCGTTAAACCTATTGCTCTTTTAACGTTCTGATGACGTTTTTCAAACAATCTTTCGTCCCGTTCTCATTTCTTACTTCTTGATAATTGCCGCAAGGTGGTATCATGCCGCTATCTGGCAATATTAATTTTGGTGTGCATCAGGCTACTGCCGAGCTGAGGCAAGCTTGTGCCAGTCATACAAGCATATAATATCAACCTAAAGCGTGTATTACTGAAAGCACATATTAATTAGCAAATAGGTTTCAAGTAAGTCAGTAGTTTCCATGAAAGTGAATTTGAAAAAATTGTTGATCGATTCGACTCAATCACCTTTGTGGAGATTGATTGCTCAAACACAGATATGTTCAAGTCCGGACCATCGCAACGTCACGACAGCAGAGCCCAGTCGGCTGATTCCTCGAAAGCTTGCAGCAAACCTAGAGCGTGTAGCTACAAAGCAAAGATTTCTGCGGCACAGTGAAGTTTTATAAAACATCCGGAAATTGAATGGTAGTACAGTATTTTATCAAACTCTTCTGGTTCTCAGGCAATGAAAAAGGTTAATTTTGAAAATTTATTTGCTTGTTTGCTTTAGATAAAAGGTCCATATTATATTAAATAAAATAACATACGGGTACAAAAATGCTTATACAACAACGGATTACTGGTTACAAGCGTTGTTTGGGATACGTAATCGAAGTAAACTACAGTCTGTTCAGTCACTCACAATAGTTATGAAAAGATTTTCAGTTGTAATAAAATGTGATGTATTTTTTGCCCGCAGACTCGAAGTCCACAGAACAAACACATAATTTCTGCACAACGCAGGTTGATAAAAACATATCAAACAGAACGTTTTACAACGGCAATTGGTTGATTGATTTATTGTTTCGTTCATATGACTCATCTAATAAACAGAACAATACAAAGAGCCATCATGCAAAAGAGTAGCCGGCTGTCGGTACAAATTAGATTAAATGAAAACAGTGGCAAAATAACTTGTCGATCTCACAAAGACTCACTGTGTCAAGAGCGGCGGTGTCTGACCCATTATATCAATTACTGTCTTTCACTTCGGTCTAGCTTTACCATCTTGTGGTGAAGTCATGCCTTATTGCCAATGGCTCTTAGTAGCNTTTGGTCACTCAACATATTATTATTATAACCTAGTGAAGTAAAACAGTAGCCATTTTCACCTCACTCACTATTGTCTGCAGAGGTGGTGACATCACCATTTGATGCATTTTTTGTCTGTTTTGCTTTGTCCTTCTTATCCTTCTTGCCTTTCTTCGGTTTTGCCATTTGAATCCATCGAAAACTTTGGTTTTAACAAGGTGCATGATACGTAAAACATATCGCCAACTTGAACCTTGAATCAGCCTTTGGGCATTATGACGAAATAATGCTTGTACTAAATTGCAAACAGTTACTAGCAAACCCTAGCGCTCCGAAAATCTGGTGTGAAGCTTGAGCAATAAAATGCTGCTGTTTTACAGCCTCGTATACAATTTCTAACAAACATGCAGTCACAAAAGAAGTGAGATTGGTAATGACTGTGAAGCAGTCGTCAACTCAAACATTCTTACCTTTTTTCTCCAGGTGAAGGCCACATCCGAACATTCAAAACGGGTAAGAAAAAAAAAAGCTTCACATACGAAGACAAAAACTTTTCGCCTGGCACACGTTTGTTGTGGAAATGGTCAAACTCAGTCAGTTTGGCGGCAGGGAGAGCGACGTTGACTCCTTCGTTCTAATTTTTTCCTCTTCAATGCAAGAATACCTTCGGCCAAACAAGCAATTAACAAGAACGTTGTTCATTCTGCCACTCATGTTTTTCGCAGCAGCTGCCTTCAGGTTTGATTTCAAACAAGTCAAGTCTCTGTTCTGGTGATTACTTTTATTTCGCTCAGTTGCCGACGTTTCGTCCACCCAGTCAGGTGGGTTTCCTCAGGGCAGACCGATTTCAAGTTCATTCCACAAACCTGTATTGTCTTCACGGGAAGTCCCCAGGTATGACGTAACGCCGTCTAACGTCTGGCATTGGGCCAAACACGGCCACACAGCACTTTCATGGAATGAGATATGAACCTTTCTGGCAGCGTGTCAAACAAAAACTCCGGTCACGTGCTATCGCTGAGCAGAAAGCGAATTGACATTGAAGAATGCCACCGGATCAGGTAAACGTATCCGTAGCCAGCAGAGCGTGACGGCAAAAGAAAAAAAGGGCACGACTCTGTTAAGAGAGCTGCGGCGTGAAGGGCTATCAAATTCGCTCTCGCGTATTCCGTGCCTCTCAGGAAATATAAACAGTACGATCTGGCCTGGTTTGCTAAGTCGCTCGCGGTTGTTCGTAAAAAAACGATTACGGAGATCCAGAGGGAACTGAACAGCAACGAGAACAAAATCGAAAAGTGCTTTTCTTATTGAAAGTGATTGAGAGAGAAGCGGGAACGCTTGCGGCGCTGTGGCAAAACAACATATTTGCTCAGGAGTAACTTCCCGCTTCGGTAGCCACGCGTTAACAGAATAGGTATCTTCATTTCAAAGTTTAGTTATTGCGGAAAACGCAAGGTTGTCGTTTCGCGCCCGGGAGCGAAGTTTAAAGCCAGGTTTTAGAACAAGTTTGACCTGCAGTTTACAGGACGAAATGTCGAATTTCGCTTTTCAGCTCTTGAAAAGGAGGTGCTTCTGAAAAAATAAATTTCAATCTTAACCCAATATAGTAGTACCCAGACGATGATGATAGTTGGCGATGACGATTTCATTCGATTTACGCTCATTATTTGCAATTTTACAAGCTCAAACGGAGGAAGGGGGGATGTTGAAAACAGCTACGAGGAATTTCGAGTCGACCTTTGTAAAGTTTATCACCCACATCAGTTTAGAAAAAGAGAAAATAAAAAGAAAATAAACAATCTCAAGCAGAAATCTGCAGTGAAAGATACAAGAATTCGCTACCAACGAGCTTAGCTTAATATCATCCAAATAAAAATCAAAGACTGTGACAGAAGTATTTCAAAATTTTACATCCACAATCTTCAGGTTAGGTGGCAAGCACGTGTAATTTACAGCAACTAAGTTGACGAATGCCTCCAAGTCAGCAAGTTGAACCTAAACTAGAATGCTTCTCGTCATAAAATGCTATTTAAAGAGACTGCATGAAATTCTGGTTAAAGAGGCTTCATGTTAATAATTGATGATGAAAGAATGAAAGCCAAAAGCAATACAAGCAGACGGAGAAGTTCTTCAAAGAAGGAAATCAACTTGCTGCTGGTCTGAGCACCGTGGTCTGGTCGGGAAACAAGGGTCTGCTTTGAAAACTTCTCTCGTTGTTCAAATTACTGTCTTGGGCTTTCCCAAGACCAGCGGCTGCCGGTAAAATCAACTTAATTAAGCATGTTGCTGAACTTCTTCAAAAAAAGATGATTTAATATTTTCTATTTAAAAATTCGGAAATGTAGGGTCAGGAGCTGTTTCTAAATCAAATTCGTTCTCTTTATCATGAAACACCCGCCACCAGAGTGAGACCAAAGCAGGTTGTGTTGCTTCCAGTAACCCGGACGATAAAAAACCCCAGGATGCCGCGACTATCATGCGCAAGTGAGATCACCGGGATGTGGATGAGGTTAGCAAGGTCTTAGCGCTCGCTGCGTGACAGCTTTCGCTTTTGTCTCTCCGCAAACAAGAAAATTAAAAAACACAGGAAATTTGAATAGTGCAAACATTAACGAACATAAAGACAGGCGCTAGAATTTGCCGAAGGTTATTGCAGCGGAATAGTTATTGTCTGAGCTTTGCTATCGTTTAAAAATTCATGACGTGAAGATGGAAACTTTTACGGAAGAATGGACAAAAGCAAGTTTACACTTAAAGCGGGGAAGCACGTTTCGTAAGCAACAGACATCAGTGAAAGTTCATTGGCCCCTATCCTCTTTAATTCATGGAAAAGCTTCTCCTGTCGAGCGTGTTGTGGCTGCTGTGGCCCATACATCTGTTTTGACGTCAGTGTGAAGAAGAAAGACAATTTATTTGTAGTAAAAAAACTCAGCTAGCATTAAGGGCTGCTGGAATGCTGAAGGAGGCGGTGAAACTCTGAGATTGAAACACGAATCATTGGTTTTTGAAATATGAAAACACCAGTGGAGTGTAGAGCTCGACGTAAAACCGGTTCACTTACATGCAAATGTCCAGTCATTGCAATCGATCAATTTTGATTACTTCGCTTTTAGTCATTTTTCACGCGTATGGCCCGCTGCTTATTCTTGTTTTGAAGTTGCAAAAACTCGACCTCGGGAAAGTGAGTTTTATAAGTTTGATGAAATTGGCGACAAGAGCAATAAACATGTAATTTCAGTGGAAGTTTAACATCTCCAATGAAAAGAACCGTGAAACTCTTTTGCCAGAACGTTTAAACTTTTTCCTTGAGTGAGAATGTGCTCAATATCGAAACAAAATTGCAATCCCTACTTGAACGGTTCAAAGCTGTCAACCGGCGAACGAACATGTGGTAATGAACAATTAGTCACTTTTGCTACCAAGTTAGTTCTTTCCTTGAACAGGAAGACAAGCTATTGTTTTTCAGGCGTTGAGTTTGCTGACATTAAAAACACAAAGACCAAAGATTTTTTCGAAGCCGTAGTCTGTGTTGGATTTACTAGTTACAAAATATTTCTAAGCACATGAACGCCTACCTGTTGGTGCTTCACTGCTTTCCGTTTGAGGTCAACTGTAAAATCACCAGTGATCACTTTTGACACTAATGCGGCGTAAATGTGAGTGCACTGAAAAGAGNGGGAGAATTGTTCAAATCACTTTCAGCAAACTAGCTTCACTGGTCGAAAGCGATAAGTTGCAGCGGCCTGCCTGATCAGAATATACAAGACATAAACCAGAACGACAAGAAACCGCATGATAGATTTCCTGGGCGAAAGAGCAAAGGTACTTTTGGAAGTTTTAAAGGGCGATAAACACGTTACTAACGCAGTGATCATGTCGAGCCAAGAATTTTTTTAGTCACGAAACTGTAGCAATGTGTCTTCCAACAACACAGAGGAAAATCAGATGGCTTCAAACAGATTTCTGAAATGCATTTCGTGCTTCCATCTGATCAGAAACAGGCAAAAGCGAGAAATGCATTTGACTAGGGTCACATAAACCTGGTCCATTTGTTTTTGTCACTGCTGTAGGCCACTATCCCGGCAAGGCAAGAACCAGAAAAATCACCAGGAAAATGTGAAACAATTGTCACCCACGAAAGTTTGCGAAACAACAGACGTTCGACAAAATCTGGCCATTTTACCAGAGAAAAGCAAATGCACGAGCGGTTTTTTGGAGAGCGAAGAGGTTTTTCGGTAAAAGCGGCATTGCTGTTCTTGTTGCTCACAGGCCGAGAAATGTTGGGGGACAGTGATGGATGGACTTGTACCTAACAGCAGCAGCGAATGCTTGACTCCGCCCTTCGCAAACGTTCGGTACACGTTGCTCCACTTACGCGTCTATGGTGCTTGAAGTTGGTGAAGACGTAATGTATACAGTACTTGGGTGCTGTGCAGTGTTCCCTTTGAGCTGTGTGTGCGCGCTCAGAAACTTTAGCAGGCACGTACAACACGACCGAAGNGGGTCCNCAGGTTTGGCGCTTGAGAGCAGGNAGCAACATTTGCTCTGTAGAAAAACACAAGTTCTGTTTTACATTTATCTAAACTTTATGTTAGTTCTCAACCACTTTCGCTTAGCAAGAGTCTTCAACGTGAAACTGCCTCAAAATGTGATGGAAAACAACAGTCCAGCCATTTCCAAGTCATAGAAACGCGTACTTAATTTTGAAATTTTGTCATGCATTTCAAAGTTTAGCATCAACCCAGGTGCCTGAGCTTTATGCTACAGCAGTATCAAAAGAGAAGTTAAACTTGGTTTACTTTTAACGATGCAAGCCAGCAGTGGTAGTTTAGAAAGTGAAGTGGAAGCTTGTAGGCTCAACAGCAGTCAACAGAACCCGATGAAAGTGGATGCTGTTGATGCTGCAGCATTAGGGTCGTTCCTAAAATAAGGAATTAATCTCCTAGGCCATTAATTAATTAGTTTATTGTTTTTAGGCCACACATTTTGAACCAGAAACGCTAGAAAGTCGATCAAATGCTCTAAAGACGTGGATAGCATTTTTTTAAAGAATTTTTTAAAAAAGAAACAAAAACTTGCCCCTTCCGGTTGGGGCCCAAGGCTCGATGACGTCATCCAAAAAGCCCAAACCTACTCCAATTGAAATATCAAAAATCCAAAACTTTCCAATTTTTTATTGGAAACTAGAAGACTTTCCGAGCCTTTAGAGGGTTTGAACAACTCTCTAGCTCAAGAGACTGGCGAGTTACGGCATTTGCCCAAATTGGCCAATTATACCTTTTGTGGGATTTTATTTTTTACCAAAAATTTGTTTTTTGAGCCTAATTTTGGCACCAGAAACGCTAGAAAGCCGTTCAAACCCTCTAAACACTCGGATTATAGTCTTGTTTCCAAAAAACACTTGAGTCAAAACATGGCTCGTTGGATTGGCGCTCAGGGCCCGGTGACCTCGGCCAAAAATGCGTAAATCTACCCCAATTATGACGTAATCGACAAAAAGAACAAAATCCATAACTTTCCAATTTTTAAAATCTAGACTAGAAGACTTTCCGCATCGTTGGAGGATTTAAACAGCTCTCAGCTCAATCGGCTGTCGAGTTATGGTATTGCAAAGTTCAACAAGAAATGTGACGCACGCGGGACTTAAAAAANGACGCTTTTTGTTTGTTGGGTTTNCTTATCTGAAATGAATTTACATTTTGTTGTGTTTGTAGTATCANAATGTATTTTGCTGTGAACAAGTGCCAAAAATGCAAGTAAAAAGTAAAATACGTCTTGTAATTAGAAAAAGATTTTGCAAAAGTCATTGATTTTTACTCATTTTTATTTGAGTTTCAGACTCAAACCCTCGGTCCATATCACAGTGTCAGGAAACAAAGTCACAAAAAGCATAATGTAGCGTGAGGGAGATGTTAGCTGGTGGCGTATAGGGGGAGGAAAATGGTTTGTGAAAGGCATTAGGCATTTGAAATTAGGATAAAATGGGTAGGTGGAGATGCTCACACATCAACAGCTGCATACATTAACCAAGTTATTGCCTGTTTTTACAAAACCAGCAGCATGATGCTCACGACACTTACATTTTTTGTGAATGTATTGTAAAATCCAATAGGGCGCTTAGTTCGCGTGGGACGCAATCATATGCCAGACTGTGTGTACTTTCTCCACAATTGGTAGACATGCATTGGTAAGTAATATACACCAAACAAGGCAGTGCAGTTAAGCTCTGACAGGGCTTCTCTGAGACCGTTCCTGTTGCGCAATACAGCGATTTCACTTGTCTCTGAACCCCATTGTTGTCTTTCAATGAGGCATGAAGCAGTAAACCAAGATATTTGACAAGTAGGCTACTGCAAACTATACCTGTACCCCATTCAAAGAAGCATTTGGTATTTCAGGTTGTTTATACTTTTTCGAAGGAAAAACTACATCAACTGTTTTGTTGCAGGGCAATTTCAAGCTCTGCTGGCTGTTCACAGATATATTTCCCACAGGCTTTTCACTGAAATAATAATGAGCAAATCAACACAAAGTAGCCTTAAAGTCTCAATCAGTCAGTTATTATGGCCGTGAAACGTTTTGCTATCACTATGCAAAATCTTAAAAGCTTTAAAGCTGTATTGAAAATGCCGTATCTAATAAGACCACTATTCAAAAGTCTTTTCTTTGGGCTTAGGAGCTGCATTGTTTTCAAAACTCTTTGCGAGTACAGATTTGACAACAATGAGATACAACTTTGAGTTGCTTAACTACAATAAAACATAGTTCCTCTGCCTATTGTAAGGTCAAGATTTAACCGTTTATATAGAAGACATTACATAATCAATAAGTCATTTATATAACGTTTAGCCAACATGATGAGTATGTTGTTAGTAATCCTGTCTGTGCGTTACTCGAAGAGAATTAGTGTATCTTTTCCGCAACGAATGACTTCACAATTTTGAGCTTTGCAATGCATAACTTTCAAAGTAAAAGAATGCATTTGGCAACTATAACATTGGGTTGAGTCTATTACATCTTTTCTATATTCAACCGACTTGTCTTTGGACCTGCCAGAACCCAATAACTTTCATAAATTTATTTCAGAAAATAGAGAATGATTGTGAAGCGCACTTTTTATTGATTTTTTAAAAAATAACCACATTCATAGTTTTCACCCAAAACACTTCAGTCATGCGTGGCGATGCACGCAGACGACAGATGTTGCAAAATCGTGTCATGAGGTGAGCTGCAATTGTCGCCCGGAATCGATCAGAGATGAAGATTTTCACCAAACTTCCAGTCCTCGTTATGATGGCTGCTCTGACATCAACTCAAAGGATTGATCTTGACGTCAGCGTTCTTGCTTCGTATTTGGGAGAGCTGATGAACGACACCCTAGGCGTATCTAAAGTGCAGGTGAAAAAATTTTTTGCTTTTTCGTAAGCAAATCAGTCTTTTTTTCAGTGAAAAAATATCGTGCTGGTAAGGTGTTCTACAATGGCTGTTGTTGATATCCACGTTTATGGTTGACTGATTTACAACTTCACCGAAGATCATCATTTTTGTTTCATGACCACTCATTCTACAACGCGATATCTGCTGCAATCCCTGGCTTTGTTTCAAAAACTTATATTTTGTTTTAGACAAAAGTCAACCAACTCCAGTTCGAACCAAGATACGTCGATGGCCAAAAGTTTGTTGAGGACGTAAGTTTGTTCGAACAATCCAAGCAAGTCTGCTTGTGCTGGGCTACCTTCATCCCATGAACTTTGAGTTTTTGAGTGGTGGGGTCAGTTTANATAATTAAAGCATGAAAGTTGAGAAGTTTTCATCGATGCGGTAAGAAGTACCAGGAGTGANATGACGATTATGATGACGCAATGGGAAAAGGTGTTGNTTGGAGAATAAAACATAAAATTTTATCGTCACAGCTGAACAGTTTTCAAAACTTTCGAAACCACGTTTTCAGCATAACCTGTGCTAGCGACTTCTTGTTACTGGAACACCAAAAACGTTAAACTTTTATTTTGAAATAAAAACTTGAAATTTTGAGTTTGCTTTTGTCCCAGAAGGGTTGAATTTTGTCTTCTGCACAAAAAGATGGATATTTTCCTTTGGTGAAAAGACCTTCCATCTTCCCTCCGCATATCACAATTGTTAAATCGTCAAGCGAGTTTACTAACTGTTTTGCCTGTTGCATTCCCTTTGTAGCAGTTTATGTCTTTATTAATTCAGTCCAAACATGTACACACGTTTCCTCAAAACTGTACGAAATTGACTGTTAGGCTTCACTTGTTTTCACTCAGTTGTCGAAAAAGATTTCCGACTTGATCTCTGTGCGAATGGATGCGATACGCAAGCTGCAACGAGCGGTCCAATCGTCGCTCGGCGTTGCTTCTGCTGGAAAATGGCCAGTGTGTTGCTTGTACGACATGAAGGACCTCGAGCAAAATAAAAATTACAAAACTAAGGTGAGTTGTGTGATTTCGGCCATACGCCCATGGCACCAGCCCGTGGACTGCTGGGTGGTGCTTCCTCTTCGCTGTTGACTGAGTGCTTGGTCTGGTTTTCGACTCAGGGCCGGATCTTAGCAAGACCTTGTGAATTGGCGTTGTAGCCTTCGTGCTTGGCGAACGGTGAGCTAGGGACAATCTCTTACGCTTGTTGTTGTCCGTTGCTTTGCATTATTGTTTCTGTGGTTTCAGCAAGTGCGTGTGCCAATCATGCAAACACGACTCTGCGAAACTTGCACAGCTCCAAAAAGACGTCCGTGGTGGTCTTGCAATAATGAATGCTTTGGCTTTCCTTCGACTAGTTTGATAAATGCAAGTTTGAGTCATAGCACTGAGACATAATAGTTTTCTTGAGTTAAGTTTGTTGCAGTGAGTAAAGAGAGCCTCCTAAACAGACTGTGAAATGAACTAATCATTGGCAAGACATCCACGTTGTCAGCCCCGCTCGAAAAAATTGACCAGGTAGCGCGTAGATAGATTTAAACTGAAATCGCCGCTTTCATGTCCTGTGTTAATCAATCTGGCTTCTCATGCAGGTTGACCCAAGCAACTTGTGTGAAATTATCTCCCGTTCCGCTCCTGAATTCTACCAATCGTTGCCGGCGAAAGTTCTGGACGCAATGAAGCAGAACCGTGCTAATATTAGCACCATCAAGTGGCAGTACGTGGGTTCAGAGGAGGGGATATTGTTCCTGTACCCCTCCACGAAGCTGTCAACGTGTGGCTCAGTCGAACCACGTTTGAGGTAACGATCAACTGTTGTACATCTGGCAGAAACGTCCTCTGAACAAAGATCTGATTCCTTTGCTCTTCAGTTTAAACAAATGCAGGGTCAACTTCTCGCTGCTTATTTCCATAAATGACGTAGACGCGCGACAGTAAATTCTTCAAAAGCACAAGGTATCTATTATGGCAGGTGCGATACACGCTTCAAAAAAATCGGTAGATGTTTTTATCTCTTGTCCGTAAAAAGTAATTACACTATCATGGGCGTTGGAAGGGGGAGCGGGGAGGGTTGTGGCTCCTCTGGAATTTGAAATTCTCAGCAAAAAAAGACTGTTTTCTTAGTTTCGTGTGAGAAAAATCAAATTTCACTACTTTTGGCCCCCTTGAGAAAATTTAGGAAAAATACCCTAGTGGCCCCCCCTGGAAAAAATCCCTCCGACGCCCATGTACACCATCTGTAATGCCCAGCTTCAAAATGAACAGTATGCTGAAATTGTGCTTCTGTTTTTCTTTAACACGAGATTTTGTGTTTTTCTCTAAGTTGAGATTTTTTCGCATTGCAGTGGTTTTTATGTATTGGTTTGTGTCGATCGTCTTCTGCCATGCATGACCGGTTCGAATGAGCGCAACTCCACCTTAATAAACCAAAATTACGCGAACGGTGTTTTAGTCACTTTCCCGTTAACTGATTTTTTTATTCAAGGAACACTGTTTCCTGTACATTGAGGAGGAAAATCTAGACGCGAAAACAATGGGAGTTGGCGAGAGGAAGGACAAGGGGGTTTATTAACAAATGTCTTTGAAACAATAGGTGCATCAATTTTGCGTTTTACTGGGGGTTGCATCTCCTTTGTTAAGGTTAGACAGTAGGGGAGGATCCAGGGGGGCGATTGGGGCGATCGCCCCCCCTAAAACCTACAAAAATATCTTCATTCACCATAATTTTCTGCAGTTCGGGAAACAATATTCGCGATATAAGGCAATTTTGTCTTCCACTGATTTGCCACAGCAATGTTGTGAAGTATACTTCATCTCTCTTACATAGTAGTGAACTCGTAGTGAGACTTGGCTACCAAATATTAATGAAATCGTCCCCCCCTAAACTTACTGGCTGGATCCNCCCCTGTTAGACAGCTTCCGAAATATTAAATCCTAGACAAATGCAGCTTCTCCAAACGTCTTATTCATACCTGGCGAAGTCTAAACTTTCTTTTAACATTGCTGTAAAGTTTTGCTTCCTTGGGAGGAGCAAACTCTTTGTGCTGATAACTTTGAAGTCAAGCAAAGGTCACAATCAATGAAGAAGTTGTTTCATTAAGAAAATAGGTTGGTGTGATTTGTTTTGTTTCAGGCCTTGGTACATTGAAACCGCCCGCCCCGATCCGAAGCACGTATTAATATTACTCGACACTTCACGTTCAATGAGGCAACCTCTTCACAGCAGAAGAAAAATAGACGTCGCTGTCGAAGCCGTCGAGTCTTTACTCGAAACTCTGACGCCGTACGACCGGGTGAGAATGCTGCACTGTGATTGGATATGTGACGCCACGGTTGATTGATTTTGCGTGCTGACCAATCAGCCGAACGTTTTGAAAAGGAATAACAATGTCTTGAAAAACGCAATAATTTGTCTTTTAACGAGTTTTTTCGGCAGTCTGATGATTTACANATTGAAATGAAGCAGCCATGTGAGCAGCCATATACAGGGTCGTCGCCAGGATTTCGCAGCAGGGGGACCAATAACCAGAAGGAGGGGCCAGAAACCAGAAGGGGGGGGCCACATTTTTAAAATACTGTATTAGATGTATGCAGCAACCAGGGGGCCAAACGTGAAATGGGGGGGCACAGATTTCAAATGGGGGTCCGGGCACCACTGGCCCCCCCGCTGGCGACGGCCCTGACCATATACCAATTTGGATTACGTTTGCAGCTTTCGTGTGGCTGCCTTTTTCTGTTTTTCTACAGTCACGCACAAGTACCTGTAACGGGTTAAAACATACGTAAAAGCACGTTTGCAACAGATTGCTTCAAACTAAACAGCAGCCCGTGTTGCGTAACAATGGCAGCAATGCATCAGCGGTCATACCGCAACAACTTGTTAAACTTCAACGTTTGAGCCTGAAAACAATTGTTTGTAATCACAAATCCACCCTCGTGCAGACAATGCAAAATGTTCCCAGCCTTCAAAAAGGTTTGTCAATCTGCAGCTCCGGAGTAATAAACTGTACCAGGCGCATTCTTGCGTATTTCGTTTTTTTCCGGAGGACTGAGATCATCTACTTCATATTTTTTTCAGACAATCTACTGTGGTTTTACATTATGACTAACAGTACATTAATACCGAGCGCATAACGAAAACGGTCATGGGATTTTTTAAAGTACTTAACATGTCCCTCTAATCTCCTTGTTTTCGTTATTGGGTAATGCGTTTCTATGCGATACCTCATTGCGATTGGTACAAATTAAGCTGTTCGATGAAATATGAATATGTCGAGATAGAAATTAAACGTTCTCCTACTTAACGGCAACAAAATCAAATCATTCATCATGAAGCTGTAGTCATATTTCCGCTTTTTTCACCCCAGTCATTATATTTAAGAAGGTGCCTCGACGCGAAACAACAAACCTCTGTCCAGCAGAATGCTGTAGTGTGGACTTGCACCTGCTCATGGCTCGGGACGAGTGGGGCCCATTCCACCGCGTGTTATTGGTAATTATAATTAAACGAAGGATCTCGATTTGTTGAGGGTTTTCGGGAAATCTGCCTGCCATGTTCTGCTTCCATAACTTCGTGATAATTCGACTTCTGCATAGAGACATTACGACAGTAAGCCTCCTCAAAGGAGACGCTGTCCAATCAGTCAGCAAAGTTTTTTTACTAGAAATCTATTTCACGTTTTTTACGCATCTACAGTTCTGAAAATTGCACGCAAAGGCTTACGAGTGAAATGATCAATAACTAAAGCACGATGTGTAGGAAGCACGCGAATTGCAATCTCAAACACATGCTGTGACCATATGGCTGGCCTCAAGAAAGCTGAAACGCAAAATTGACGAAATCGATTTCCTAGCAAAATAATTTGCTGGGTCATTCGACGGCGTCACCTTTAAGGAGACGATGTCATTGGCTTACTTTCCAGCTCCACGATAAACAGAGACCGCAGTTTCCTTCTCGCGGTGACCACATTTCGAAGAACTTGACGAGCAGCAGTCATTTGATGTCGTGTGCTGGTTCAAGTTGATTGACGCCTCGAGCGTTTGTTTACGACGCCTGAGGGGTGTATTTTGTAGTGGAGCTCTGCTGGTGCGTTCAAAGATTTGGTCATAATGCACGCGAGACGCTCGACGAAGCTGTTTGCTGTCTAAACACCTATGTTTCCTCTAAAGTGCGCACGAGCGCAAATTCGAAGTACCGCTAAACCACTTGCGCAGTGAAATGTCATTTTCGCGCACTTGCAACATTCCAGATTCCAAAGTAAGCAATCATTAACATTTTTTGGGCAGAAGCAGAGCGCTGAGCGTATCGCATAGCCCTTATAGAAGCTATTTGGAATAAATGTGTATTTTGTTCGTATTTTGATAAGATTTTGTAATTATTCTTATAATTTAAGTTTTTCTTAAAGTAAACACTTTTTTACTGCCCACAGTCACTACAATGTATCACAAGCCATGGTGAGACGCAATACAAACCACGTGAGCGCTTTAATGGTCATGTTTACGAAGCTCAAACAACGGACAGTCGTCCAAACCTTGAAACGAGACAACTGTGAGCCCAGCCCAACGCCTGTCGCAGAGTCAGACATTGACTGAGAATGAATTGTGCTGAAAAATACGATTGAAGAGTTGTTTCAATATGGGCGGCGACATCTCTCTGAAAAACATGTTGTCCTGCATGTCAGGGTAAAAAAAGCTCGAGTAAGATAATAGCAACTTCCTTCAACNAGGTTTAGGTTGCTGGGCAGATGCAATGCGTAGCTGCGGNTTCACTTCGTGGAGGCCAGTTGAAGATTTATTTCTGTTGTAAGCGGAACTACGTATCGGATGATGTTTCCGCATCACCAAGAAAATTAAAAAAACGTGCCGAAACTTTGAGCGGGGCATCACGACGAAACATAAACGTTGGTTTTGCGTCTTAGTCCGGACGGCTCGCGGCAAATCGTTTCCTTTTTGACAATTACCCGTTGACTGGAAATGTTTTTGTTTCTTCGCCGAAGTGTTTGCTTCTGAAGAATTCCGAAACGGGATATATCATCACAGAAAGCAGTGAATCGTGGAACGAAACAGCAACAAATGCAAAAGCTCTTTTCCTCCTAAAGAACATAGCGTCACTGTTTAGAATCTTTAGATGCTGCATTATTCGCAGATCCGTACTTCCTTAGCTCTTGACACTTTTCACCTCAGTAACTCGCCGCATGGTGATCCATGCGTGCCACCCTAAAAAAGTTTCTCGCATTTTTTTGCAAAAAAACAAAAAATCCTTTCAAAAACCGAAACAATTTTACTTTCATTTCGACAACATTTTCCTTTCGCAAATATTTTCCTTTCGCAAATATTTTCTAAATGAAAACATGTTCGTTTTAAAAAAATATTTTCGTTTCGGAAACAGTTTCACTTTTGCTTGAAAATTTATATATTTTCGTTTCAAAAACAGAAACAGTTTCACTTTCGTTTCGAAGACACTTTCATTTCGCAAATGTTTTCTTTTCGTTTTAAATTAAAGGTATTTTTGGTTCGGAAACACTTCGTAAAACAAATCGAAAGAAAATCTCAAAATCGATTTTAAGTAGCCTAAAAAATTTTATTGTGGATCATTTGTCAAAGTTGCAACGTGTGTCTCCCAAATGTCTACGTTTTTGGCAATTTAGGCAGAAATTTGATAACTGAAAAATTGAAAGGTAGCCTAATTGCACCAGTTTTGATGACCTCCGAAAGTTCAACGGGCTCCCTGTGCCTTTACTTGGAAAAGCGCCACTGCCTATCAGCAAAATCGACACTGCCTATCAGTATTAGAGAACTCTGTGGAAANGTTTGCCACAGGGAGTCCGTTACAATTTTGGAGGTCATCAAAACTGGAGCAATTGGCTACCCTTCAATTTTTCAGTTATCAAATTTCTGCCTAAATTGTCAAAACCGTTAAAATTTGGCAGGCAAACGTTGCAACTTTGCCAAATGATCCCTAATAAAATTATTTAGGCTCCCTAAAATCACGAAGCAGCTTTTAACTTCACTCCCCATGCACACAATCGATCCGCTTCTCTTGGCCACAAAGATACCATTCACTTACTCTAAGCAACAAGTTATAAGTATTGCGTCACAAATCCCTCAAAGACATTTNCCCAAGGATAGGTTATCACAACAAGGAAAGGNTCAGACTAGTCTACACGTACCCGCAATACGATCGCGAGCTGCTGGAGCCAGACATCGACACAGNANAATCTGCAAATCAAGCTTTTTCAAGTGGAAACACTGGCCNTCAACGGAGGGTGGCATGCATGAGCCNTGACCACAAAACTGATGCGATTTTTTTCGATTTGTTTTGCNAAGTGTTTCCGAAACAATAGGGAAAGTGTTTCCGAAATGAAAATAAAATTTTTTTCGAAAACAAAATGTTTTATTTTGAAAACATATGCGAAACGAAAATGTTTCGAAACGAAAGTTAAATGGTTTTTGTTTCTGAAAAGAAAAGATTTTAATTTTCAAACAAAAGTGAGTGTTTCCGAAACGAAAATTATATTTTTTTAAACGAAAATGAATTTATCAATAAAACATTTGTGAAACAAAAATATTTTAGAAACGAAAGTAAAATTGTTTTAGTTTTTGAAACGTTTTTTTTTTAATGCCACAAACAACATTTTTTTAGGGTGCCACGCATGGACCACCATACTCGCTGTTTTAATCCAAGAAAGTCGCAAGCAACAAGGTTGTGTTTATTGTTGTGCGGAATATTTTGATCGGGCAGGTGAGGGAAAAAGGCAAGACATGTGCTTTAGGGCAACCTGTTGTGTCGGTGGCTCGTTTTTCATTTGGAATCTCTCCAAATTTTCGATACTCTGATCTTTAGCAAAACATTGTGTGACCTTCTTTATTTGTTTGCAGGTTGGAGTTGTGACTTTCAACAAAGTTGCTGAGCGACCTGGTGGATGCTTCACGCATGACTTAGCTCTGGCAACGCCGAGCAACGTCAAGTTCCTCAAAGAAAATTTCCTTCGGTTGTTGAAGGCTGAAGGTTAGAGACAAACCTATGCGTGGCACATGCTTTAAAGCTTATTATCTTCAAAACGTAACTTACAGTTTTGTTTACAAAGCATCAGATCATATGTTCATCATTTTATTTATAAACGACTACAAAGAAAACATCATAGACTTTTATCTCAGGATGATTCCATGTGAAAATAAATTAGAGCTGAACAATAACGGCCATATAGAATTTCTGAAAAATTGTTTAGTTTATATTTGAAACATTTTCACTGCTAGTGAAAAAATGTTTACGCATTCATGGCTTGTTATGAGTGCCATTGAGGACGTTGGCGATTTTTCCTTCATGCCTTACATGCCACAGAAATGATGAGTTGAGTTGATTTTATTTGGCGATAATGAATATTCAGCAAGAAAAAACACAAATTAGTGCAAGGACGCCTGCAGGGCATTGAAGGATCCGGAAGGTTATCGAGTCGATGCCCCTCAGCAGTTAAACTAGCTTTGTTACTGTCCAGTTTCAACTCGTGGTGTTGCATATGCGTGGGAAGGAGCTGCTAGATGATCAACACAGTTGCGCAGGGGGTGCTGCCCATCTGCGTCAATACCAAAGCACCAAAGGCACTTTTCCCCAATCTGCACGAAGCTGCATTTTCATGGCAAGATCACAAGCAAAGCTCTGCGTTAGTCGAATGCAAACGTCCGATTGGTAAAATCGATGAACCGGAACCGAGCACTTGTGTTTTTGCCATAAACTGTTTTGAGGCTAGTGAACTTTGAGCAGCACCCTTGTTGCTCAAGCGCGACATCAAGAGGAAAGGTTTCTTGGGCTGAAAAGTTCGATTCAGATTTTGTTTCAGTTGAAGTGTTCGGTGCAGTGCTGGTCAGTGCTCTGAAAAGGATGATGTTTTGAAAGTTTGAAGCCTTGTCCATTATCCAAACATTCCGACAGGCAAAGAAAGAATGACTGGTTGCAACGCTCAACCATTAAGGCAACAGATGAATGCCATTCACAAACAAAGCAAATATCTGTTACTTTTTCAAAAACATTCAATATATCAAAAATTTTGCTTTCAGCGCCATTTCTTATGATGTGGAATTCCTCCACAAGGCAACAATAATGAAAACTTATCTTGATAAGTTGTTGCGTCTGGGATTTTGTCTTTCCACAGCCATCGGGCATTCAACGAGTGTTGTTCCTCTGCTTATTTTTGGCAACAACTATTGAGTTTACACAACGTTTTGTTTACCCAGGGGAATCAGTGTATCGCGCCGGATTCACGAATGGGTTCCAACTTTTGCTAGAAAGCTTCAAACAGCGACCCCAAGTAAATCAAGGTATTTTATTGATAACCGCAGAACTTGTAAAAGGTCTAGTGTTGATATGAAATCGTTTATCACCATACTCAGAGGCGCATCTGCAGTTTTTGGGCTGATTTTGCTTTTGTTGAATATCTTTGTGTACTTCTTTGTCATTTTATACGATTGTCTTCTATGTTTTCCGTTTTATTTTTCCCTGAAAAAGGTGTATCTTACAGCTCTTTGAAAGGTGGGTCTGCAAATAAATGAGCTATACCATAATAACGAACCTTGCAAAAAAATTAAGTCACAAGAAAGGATGTCACCTCTTTACAACCGAATAAAATGTATTCGCTCCAGTTTCTCTGGAATTCAGTTAATATTCATCTATAGCCTGATATTCAACAGCATAAGTAAATTGAGGTCAAGACAGGCTAAAAGTTGAATTGACAACCACAGAATCGTTTTGCTCAAAAGAAGAGAGTCTTGAAATTTGTGGCCGTCTTGCTAAATTCAAACACTGTAGCTACTTACATATTCCGTGAGACCGGTTTACGGTGGTGCAGTTTTTTTTCTCATCTTCATTATGCAGTGACTTCTTGGGCACAGCTTTGCAGTCACAGCTTCAACCATTGAATATCATTCAAAATAAAATTCCTTAGAAATCATCTCGTTCAACATTATGTCTCTCGACTGAGGCTGACTGCAATCTTCTAAATTTAAGTGATATTTACATATTGGATGTAAAAAAATAATGTGTATATTTAAATCTTACAACAGTTACTTGCACATTTGTGAAATGGAAAACATTTTCATCTAAAACTTGAGGACGAAATACTCTGACGCTATGTTTAAGTGAAGATTGTGTTTTTTACACAAATCAATTGCTTAAATGAGAATAAAAACTTAAGGAACTGTAGAGCCTAACATAAAACCTTACCTTCAATATTCAACAATAAAATACAGAGTTGCTTATTATGTGATTTTATTGCAGATTTGACAAAACTTTCTAAATCTCTTTTCCCATTCATCTACAAACAGAAGGTGCAGACAGGAGCTATGCGTAATAAATTGGATGCCAATGCAATTCTGCTTATCTAACGATGGCAGTATTGCTGCTTTATTGCTTGGTGCTGTTTTCTACCGTTTTAAAGCCCATTTAAAATATTTTTCTACAGGACAACTGCTTAGAAAACCGTATAGTTGTAGCAGGTGTCATGAGACACTGATTTTTATAATAATACCAACAAAAAACATGAACAAATGCATGAAGAGTTTGTTTTTATTAGCGATATGTTTTCAGTCACACTGTAAAGATTTTTTTACAATGGCAAGTTTCAAGTGCAATTCTTGGGTGTAGAAGCTCTCCTTGATGTAAATGTCAAATTTGATTTTTACGTAATTGCACTGCTTTTGTTCTGTTTGAACATTGTAGTTATTGCAATGTGAGCTGATTTTTTCATTTCGGTTCCCAAACAAATGCATTGAACCGAATTGTCATGTTACAGGATACGTCATTTTGTTCTTGACTGACGGTGAGCCAAAAGAAGCATATGGGAACATTGTTAAAAATGTTTATGATGTCATTAAGGATGGGAATATAAAAATAAACAATTCAGCTATCATTTACACTTACGGACTGGGCAGAGAGAACGGTAAATTCCATTCTTATAATTTGATGAAAAGTGTAGTTGAACAGTGATAAAATATCTAGTTGTAAAAAAGCATCTTAAAATTAGTTTCAACTTTCAATCATATTTCAACCGCTGCTGAAGCAGATTGTTTTGTGTCCATGCGTGTAAATCTACATCGGCAAATAACGACGTTGGCCAATCATGAATGCTAGACTGTAATGAACTTTTAGGTGCTCAGTTGTAAAACCATTGTCCAACGAAGCACAGAAATTGGTGATTGAGATCAAAGTTCAAGCGATGTAAAAATTTCGCTTTTGTGCAGTTTATTTTTGTGAACATTGTCGTCCAGCAACTTTCTTTTATTCGAACATGATGCAACGCAAAAAAGGTTTAAAAGATTTTCTGCTCAAGTGTGTTATTGCTAAGAAGTTACTCACTCCCACCCAACAACGCGTGCATGCGGTTTGCTAGTTACTATACCTTGTCATGTACCAGTAGACTTTGTCTCGGAGCGTGAACTCGTTTATGGGACTGTGGGGGGGCACGAACTGAAGGTTTGCGGACAATCCACAGCATTCCTCCCCTTTGCTTAGTTTCAATCTTCCAATTAGACTTGGCTTTTGACATCCCTTAGTTAACATGAAATCACCATTGCCATTTCCATTTTGTGGTGATTGCGAATGTAGTCTTCTAACCACGAGTAAAAATAATAAAGTGTATACGCAGCTATTCTGAAAAGTGCTGTTGCGTTAGAGAGTAGTTGACGCTTGCGAACAGAGATTCTCACGCAAACCTATTGAAACCAGGTTTTAAGCTGTGAGAGCGAATTTGGTTTCATACACTTAAGTTTTATTCAAACAAGACCTATAAAATGTCCCTATCTACCTCGTAGGTTCAGACACACTTCTTTGTTTCAGGTCGTACACATTTCCTACAAAATTTTTAATACATTGCTTCACGAGATGCAAGGTCAATCACTGTTCCAATATTTTTTCTTTTCTTGTCCTAACAATTCCATCAAACATACCAGCAAAACTGACTCTTGACTTTGCACAAACAGCATTAAAACGTCGTTATACTGCGAACGAGCTGACATCCTGCTCCAAACTTATTTCTATATTGCGCTAGAACTGCGTCACAGCTCTGCTGAAGACTTTGTGTAGGTGTTCGTATTGGATAGGGATGCAGGCTCCGAGTGAAGTGTTTCTTATATTTTTTCAGTGAATCTGAAAATTCTATCGATGATTGCGTCACAGAATTTCAGCCACGAGAACACGTCATTGCTGCCCCAGCCTCAGCCTGGTCAGTGTTTTTGAATGATGCTTCCTCTTGAAAATTAGTGTTTTTAAATTAGTCCATGCACGTTGCTTGCAGCAATCAAGAAACAGTAAATCTGTTGAAAAACATCCCAGCTTTAGACGGAGCAGAAATGTTTTCGAAATTTCAGGCATGGCTTTCCACATCCAGGAACTCGAGCTTCTGCGCAGCAAAATAACTGCGTTTCATAAAGTTTATAGAAGAACAGCAAATATAGAACCAACTTTCTCTGTTCCTTACATTGACACCGGTGGTTTGGGTAAGACAGCATGCTTTGTGTGGGAATGAATGAGTTGTGTGACGTCACAAATCATGTTATTCACAGAAACATTAAATAGGCATTGTGATGTTCATGGATGATCCTTAAAAGGAATGCTCTCAACTTGCTTTCTAACATCAGTTGTTTTTCAAACTTAACCCTAACTTTTTAGCAGTTCGATTCGTGCACTTAAAATGTACAACTACGGCTGCGTTTATTTTGTAAAGGTTTGATCTTCACGGTCGCCTTACCGGTGATTCGGCCTCAAACAAACGAACTTTACGGAGTTGTTGCGATTGACATCGCGCACCAGGAGATCTTTGCTGATGCCGTGTACTTCGACAGCAACGGAGACTCGTATATCTTTGTGATAGGTGAGAAAGCTCTCTGCCTACTCCAGTAAATGTTCTTCTTTTGAACGGTTCCAGTCCAGAACCGTCGCCAGAAAGTCGTCAGTAAGGGGGCTTTACGTTTGTGCGGGGGAGCTTTATGTTCGTGCAGGGGGGGGGCTTGACAGT
>JGI24159J19872_10001986_pt1 | contig 23698 bp, 21 predicted proteins | sample Ectturendosymbi4_FD_19872 | JGI IMG/M metagenome (IMG submission 19872) | reverse complement strand
GCAGCAGCAAAAGAAAATTGAAAATAGAACTATGATGCTTCAATTTCTTGAAAACCCTGCAATCTGTAGCTTTTGCGAAATCCGCAGCGTTTGCAAATAAGCTGCAAATCGATGCATTCATTTTCTGGTAATAATAGCAGTAGTGTGACCTTATCCACAATACAATTATTTTTTGCAGCTGCATTGGCAACGGGAATCGCTTTATCGGATATCTGTCGCAGGGATTTTGCAGAAAATTTTGGAGTTGTCAATTTCATAAATTCATCTGACAGCTGCGAAGAAGGTATTCTGCATTTCAGTAAATCGAAGAACAGCAACATTGCTGCAGTCGTGGTAAAGGCCATTGTCTTTCAATCCAGTGCTGGTGGATCTATACGCGTATGTCCAGGTACAGACACATCTGTTACAAATCCATTTGAATCTCATGCGCTGAACGTTATCATGGCTTTTTTCCAAGGCAGATAAAATCCAGTGTCACTCGAGAGTTTCATAACAAAAAATGAAGGTTCATGTTTTCAGTGAGTCAAAGATTAATCCCACTGTGAGCGCATTGTCAGTATTGTTACATTAAAAAATATATAGAAAACAAAATTAGAGTGCAACGACCGAGTGCGCGTTGGTTTCAACTAATAATTGTCACAGAGATTTTTTCGTGCGTTCAAAAATGCGCTGCTGGAGCTCAATGAAAACAGATCTAAAGTGTCTAATACCACTTTCCAGCATGTCAACAATTTTCCGGTCTTGCTTTCGTTTTTACAGTTAAAGGTTTTGCCTGTTCTGGCGTTTATTTAAAAAAGTATGTGTCACTGACGTTTTACGTAAACAATTTTATTTTCTTCCCAGATCTTCCATCGAAACCGGTTTTGGAAAACGGTCAAGCACTTTGTTGGATTATTTTATTTTCCGATCGAACCGATGTCGAATGTTTAAAACCATTTAACACCACGCACAACTGTGACGTCACGTACAACGCCATCGGCGTCATCAACGTGACGTCAGCTTATATTGGTGAAGCGGTTTACGTGTATGAGTTTGTGAACGGAAAAGGTGCGCATGGGGCAGGAACGGTATATGTAACATATCATGTGGCCAGGTCTGGCTCGCATTAGGAAAGCAAATTGAGATAAAAGCATTTTAAAATCTTGACGTCAACTCAACCTGATGCAGAACATCATTTTTAAGTTCCCGTCGAAATTTCAAAATGAAGCTTGCGTGATAAAGAGACCATTTCTACATCAGCAATAATTTGTTTCAGGCGAAAGGTTTGAGTTGGAAAGGCAACAAAAACAGGGAACCACCAGCAGCGAAAACAAAAGATCCGACCTTTTTTCACTGGCGGGACCCCGAATCCGATGGGGGAGCCTCAGCCACGGACCCCGACTAGCGGCCTTCATTTGAAAATAAACAAGTTCTTGTAATGTTCTAAATCAGGTGGAAAACAAACAAAACTGAAGATACTGCATAAAAAATAACCGAAGTTGAATCAAACTTTGGTAGAAGTATTACTTTCATTGGTTTGAAATTTCTCCTGATACAGTTCTTTCTTCAAACCAGCCACTGTGAGTTTCCTGTCCCCGAGGCAGTTTTGAACATTAACTCTTCTCTGATTTTCACAGATTGTCCAGCCGTTCGCTCCACTGCATCTGAGAGTGACACCAGCAACCTGGTGAGCACTTTGACAGTGGGAGTCTCAGCAATACTTCTGGCCACCCTCAGCGTTGTGGGAACGGCGACTGCAGTAAAAGGCAAAAGGCAAGTTGCTTTGCTGTAAGTTTAAATTGAGCCCCCGCCAACTGGTTTGTGATTGGATGGTTTGTTTTGTTTCAGATTGTTTGAGGGTGTGCAGGTCGTTGGACCAAGAGAGTCTGAGGGGACCGATGAGGGTGGTCAGCGGCACACGGAGGCCCACATTGCCCGGCCAAGTGTGGCCTACGAGGTTATAGTGTCATCTAACGACCGTGTTAGTGGTGGCATTGCGAGGCGCGGTCGAAAGGAATTGAATGAATATGTGGAAGTTCTCAAACTCACACCACGGAACGACAAGCAAGACGTTTTGACGTCGGGAGCTTCAACGGAATTGGAGCAAAGTTCTGCGCAGAGTAAAAAACGCGGGAAACAAAGTGAAAGAGCTTCGTTGAAAGAATCTGCTTTCATCGGCACACCTTTGCCAGAAATCCCGCAACGCGCATGCGCAGACCTGAACCTGTATGCTGTGATAGAAAAACCACAACACGGCGATAGATATGACTCGATCAAGACTTCAAGCAAAGTTACAAAAGCAAATGTAATTTACGACTCGTTAGAGGAGGCCAGCGCCATACTGGCTGAAGAAAGCGCTGGAGCTGCATCAGCTTCACAAGACGACGATTGTGTTACTGCGACACCTAACGTCTTGAATGAATTCTTCCGAGACGCGCCCCCAACTATCCCGAGTTTGACATCGTCATCGGACGAAAGAAAGAGTAATGGGTTGCACAAAACTGTTGCCCGACCGGGTTTGACGGGAAAGCGATCCACCATGCAACATGAAGAGGAACGTCATGGTCCTGTGATTTGCGCACGTGACGTTAGCGCACGAAAAAACGCAGCGAACCTCGCATCCGAGCAAACTGGCAGTGAACCAAAGAATGCTGATGAGCCGAAGGTCTCAGATACTGATGAGGAAGAAAAGAAGCGCGATGACGCAGGGATTGGGAGCAAAGCAGCTGTTGCGCGATTCAACGCTGCCTTGGGGAGGTTCACTGAACCAGACCATGACAAATCGTGAAGTCCGAAACAAGTGTACAATGAAACTAGAAACGATAAATGAAGTACCACTCTTTATTGAAAAACCAGAAAATTGTGTTATTGTCCAAGTAGTAATGAACGAAAGTTTCCATGGATTTACTTCCCTCTGCAACGCGGGCAACTTTATTCCCTGTGGCGGATAAGTGCGAAGCCCAGTCTTCTGCGTCGCGGCAGCGCAGCAAAGCGTTGCTGGCAAACAACAGGGTGGGAGGTTTAGCGACACAACTGAAGCAGCGACGCATTTCCTCCTCTGCCAGCTGCGTGCTGTGGCCGCAGAGGAAACACGTCACTGCTTGCTTGTGTTTCAAGTACCGCGCACAAAATTTGGTCTTTTACCGTTCGATCACCACTTTTATAAAACGCATTCACTTGGCAGGAGAAATATTTAAGTTTTTCTTCTACCAACATCAATTACGAAGACGCCAACTTTGCTGCAAACATCGTTACATGTCTGGCAAAGTGATAGTAATGTTCACGACGTAGTGCTGAGCATATGTTTACAAGGTTTGCAACCTTCTGTGGTCGCTGCAACACATCCACTGTTTCAACACTTTTAAGAACTTTTTTGAAAAGCAGGAAGCTCGCAGGCATTTGCAAATAGCAGCAAAAATCGATTTTGTTCCTGGCGCTTCTATTTTGAATTGCCAACGCAACAAAAGTATCACAGAAATGAGAATTTGAACGAAACTGATGTAAAAGAATCTTGGACTCGAGGTGGAACTGAAAATTAAATAAATTGACTTCAACATTTTGTGAAATAAAAATCTACAAAAATCTGAGTGTAAGTTCTAGTGCTATAGCGCGATTATCAAATTAGAATATAATATTTTCCTGCGCCTTTCATTTTGATAAGAGCATCTGGCAAATTGTTTCTTGCTTCATGAAGGTCAACGTTGCTACAAATTGTTGACAACACTTTTAGTAAAATACGAGCTGAAGCGCCGTTGGTGATTTTGACCGATGACGTTTCAAACGAATCTCGGACAACTGCATAAGATTTGTTAGTTGCGTTGAGTGTCATACAATTGTTATTTGTGTTCAACATCGTACAGTAGTTGTGTCATACAATTGTCATTTGTGTTCAACATCGTACAGGACAAAACGAGTCTTGTCAACACTGACCACCGTTGAAAAGCAGAGCTATGCGAATTCATAAACACTTGGCTTTGTCCTGTCACAGATAGAGGCATTGTCCTGTCACAGATAGTATGTTGGAGATCTTGTTATTTATTCCTGCGCGAGACAGTTTATTCTATTTGACGAACAAAGTGAACGAACTGCTTTTACAAGGACGTCATTTGCTCTGGTGAACTCATGTTTGATTTCTCCACCTGCTGTTGTTGCAGTGAGCCTAAATGTTTGTCTTGCTAGTTGTGATAATAAAAGAGACTTATAAATTATAAACCCCGGAGATTTTACGCAGCGGTTTCAGTTGTTTGTGAGAAGCCCGACTTATAACCCGTGAACAACCTGTTTTCTGTTAAAGTTGTGACAGTCGAGTGCTTTGTTTTGAAACATTTGTCAAATTTTCAACGAAGAGGCCAGACATGAAAACCAAGTCATAGTTGAACACGTTTTGTAGAAAAAGAAACTCAACCGCAGTGAAAATATTTTGTTCTGAAACGAACCAGGCAGCCAGGGGTAGTTTCATTCCTAGTCACTGCTGTTCTGGTTTCTGTCGGACAATTCGTTGTTGCAGGATTCGAAACTTCCGATCTTTCGATCGCGACCACACACGTGACGTTTCAATCAAGTGTCTACAAAAGGAGGAGGGATTCAAAATATTATGTGAACATGTTATGATTGGAGAGACCTCCTCCTGCTTTAGTGGAAGCTAAAGACGTAACAAACGTTTTATAGGAATACGTATAATAAATTCCATGTTTCTTTTGGTTTGTTGAATCGAGACAGGCTTGAGTGTTTCATAAAAACTTAAAAACTATGTTCAGTTTGTTTGTGATTGTTTGGTGTTAATGGATTTCGCGGTTCTGCCAGAGTGACACTAGAGAGGAAGAAAGATGGATTTATGGTGGTCAACTTTGCTGCTGGCTTTGGCAGGTTTGCCGAGTAAGTACGCTTCAAATTTTTCTTCGGTAGCTTCACCATTAAGTTTGCCCCACACAACAATTTTCACTTTCATTTGCAGAAAAACGCATTTATTCTTTCGCTGCTCAGACAAGTCCTGCCGTGGAGAATGCGAAGTGTGAGAACCGGACTTCCGTAAACGTAACAATGCAAAATTCCCACGGTCACGTGTACTACGTCCATTACTCTTATTTTTCCAATTTACAAACATGTCGATGGATTTTTGTTCATCCGGACAAGAACACAAGATCCGCAATGATCCTCAAAATCTACCATTCTAGATTTATTTGCAGCAATGGATACTTGGAGCTTCCTGATGGTAGACTTTTGTGAAGCAGAATATTCTTTACTGATTAGTCCCATGTTTTTTACACAACGAAAACTTCGCTTTCATGAGAAAAGATCAAGATGTTCACCAGCACTAAAATCGCCAACATGGGAAGTACGAAATAATGCGTTTTCCAAGATAGGTTCCTTTGAAGCAGCCAGGAACAATTGCTTGGTGGGTGTCGCCGCTTATGTCAGGTTTATTCCCCAGACGATCGTGTTTTCGAAATGAAAGCTGAAGGAATGAACGTTCGTGATGGTTTCACTGCTGTTGCAACAAAATTTCAAACGCTTTTTGTCATCGGTTTGGGAATAAAAAAAAACACTGATTTCAGCTTGAAATTGCAATTTGGACTTTTTCGTTTTTAATTGGAAAACTCCCGCGACAGTCGGTAGCACTGTTACTATGACGATATTCGGTCACACTGCTACTACACAGAAATGTTGGAGTAAGAAAATCTGTCAAAAAGCTTCTTGCCAATTACGTATTGCCAAGAGTCGCACATTCCAGATCATATTAGAAAAATACACAGTAAGTATGGGCGCGACCAGAAAAAAGTTGAGAATAGGGAAAAGGTTTTCATCATTTATTTCCTTCTGAGAAATGACGTATTTTTAGAAAATGCTTTTCTGTCGTTACGGGATTGGAAGTTTGAAACAGTTCCAAACATTTTTCCAGGCTCATCGTTCTGTGAACGGCGTTGGTATTCCACGTCACCAGCTTGGTGCGCAATTTACGTCCCTTCTACGTCATGCGTGAAACACGTAAACGACTGCGCAGCGCTTCCCACAGTGACGTCAAGCTGGCCCCCCACTCTCAGCACTCACTCCAATCTATCAAATACTGCGTCGGTGTTTGTGACGTATCGTTTCACCGACTGCAACGTCACCGCAACGAAAGATGACGTGAGAGAAAAGCAAGATAATGGAACAGAGATCGAGGAGGGAGCGGACCAATCACGTCGCGCCATTTGCACCGCTCCGGTGGCAGGAGCTGTGGTCCTGGCGTTGCTGTCATCAGTGCTGACAATCGTGCTGCTCACAAAAGTTTATATTTACAGGTGAGTGAGTATTTCTTCCGTTATTGGAGAAGCTCATTTATTAGCTTCAATTCCAATCACTGAAAACCTGTGAGTCCTGAGTATTTGAACATTTGCACGTATTCTCTGAGTGCGAATGACGTCAAAATTTGCAAATGTTTTTTAACATTAAACAAAAGATTTGAAAGATCGTACAAATAGTGCAATTTTCAAATTTTTTTAGAAATTGTTTGATGATTTCGTAAACGGTTGAAACTACTTTCAAGCTCAGTGGGCTGAGACTACAATACACAACGGAAAATTAAAATTCGTCAAATTTCTCTGCACTGAAAAATATCTTCAATTTTCAGGATCAAGTACAATGTTTCAAAATGAACTCATTTTGAGCAATGACTTCTTTGTGGAAACAGCAGAAGCCTCATCGGGAAGTCTTAGTGATGCGCTGGGGATTGATCTCTTTACCTTCAGCGACAGTTTTCATCTTCAGTTGATTGCAAAGCGAATTGCTTGCCGGGTGTGGCAACCGAACCGCGTGGAACAAATAAATCTCGTTCTTAGCTGATGCTACTGACAAGTGACACGCGCGTGCTTTGAACCGAGAGGGAGTTTGTATTTTTGAGTTTTATTTTAAACTTCGTCTTCGCCACCTTCTGGCAACACCAACTTTTCGCTTCAGTTTCGCCTAAAACTGAGCAAAAGTTGCCAATTGATAACGTTAGAAGACCAAAATTGTGACGTGCACAGAGACAATGACCTAATCAGAGAGGAATTGTTTGCAAAAGTTTCATCAATTCTTTAACTTTTTAACCTGCAAAAACTTTATATGTGCCTCATTAACATATTTTCGAGCTTCAATCAAAACCTTTGTGAGGAACGATCTTTTCAAACAGACCACACGTTCAACTTCAAGAACGGAGATCGGGCAGCCTACTTCGTTGCGCGTTAACAAAAATTTGATTGGCAAATTTCAATTTTCGAAAAACTTGCTTCACAAACGACACCGATTAGTGACCCACAGGCACAAAAATATGAAAATGAAGCCAAAAATGTTTCGCGGACTAAAATGTTTAAAATTACGCACACTTTTGCATAAATTCCGTTCCACTGACGCCTTTGCCTCTATGTACGTCATAATCGCGACCTATTTGCGTCATTAACTGGACAGATTCTGCTTATCTTTAGGCGAGTTAAGCGAAATTGAGATGGATAGCTGGTATCGCATGAAAGTGGGGAAGATAGACTGACATAAGTTACATGTGTGTCGACATTTCAGGAGCAACTTGGAGGTTTCGTCAGCATCAACGCAACCTTAACTTTGATCACGTCATAGAAAATAGAACGTTACACAGTTTCAAGCTTCAACACAGGGGGTATCTTGTTGTCAACTGAGGCTCGGGAAAGACAGCAGCATAACCACCAACCAAGTCATGAGAAATCGCAGGCAGCTTTAGGACTATAGCAGGTGACGCTTGATCAAGCTACCTTTTGTGTCCCAGTCGAAAAAGCGTCAACGGAAGTGGTCATCCGTGGCTTCAGGTGATTGGTTGGCGTCATTACCACGTCTGATCGAGGGAAGGGGTAACGTGATGACGGATTAGATCCGGAAAAGTTTCAGCAGCTGAGCAGAACCCCAAGAAGCAGTCTGGCCACTGATCGAGATGAATATCCCGAGTATTTGACACCAAGTACCACAAAAAATGCGGCAAAAAAGGGGGCGACATAATTAGAACATTGATAAAAATCATTGAAAAACAAAACAAGGGTCGAAACGACAAAGCCTTAGTTCCAGATAGAGTCTTTTCTAAGCCAGTGCTTCGCAACCAATGCTTCGCGAGGACTTTCCAGTTGGAACATGAGCAGCTTCCAGGTCAAATGCAAAATTTACTGTCAGAGAGGCTAATTGAGTCACTATTGCAACCGTCGCAGATTACATGTGTCTTTACAATAATTAATTACCCTGCGAATAAATGCTATGCACGATTACTTAGGTTAAACAGTTGCTGTTACTTAAGTTAAACAGTTGCAACCCTCAAATGAAATTGTGTTTCATCGATTTATTTGTGTGATTGAGGATTCAGAGGTGCACTTGGGCAAATTATGTTCTTTTCAAACAGGTGTAAGTAGCCACAGTAAAAAAAACACCAGATAACAAGCAATCAAAAAGGTTGAGAATCACTGTTCTAAGTGATCAAAGAACTTATGAAGATTATGATAAACCGATAAAAACGTTTGGTTTTTATGCTGATTTTTCTTTATCGCTAAAATTTGTAAAAAAACGGTTGGCTTCATAAAATAAAATGTACACATTTCTGTTTTTCCTTCGTGGGTTGTACTAACCAGGGATTTTAGATTAAAGGATGGACTTGCAACATTACGTAATCACATCGATTGGAACACGAAAAGTCATTTTGCAAAATATCTTTTCTTTATTATTGTTGATTCGGAAAATTGACATCTTGCTGGTGATCTCGTTAGTTGGTTGAAGTAAGACGGGAAGTTTGCGTCTCGGAAAATTGGGATTAAATTACTACGGTCTTCAATGTATGGGCAGTTCTTTTAATTCACTGCTGGGCCGCACTAGATCCAGGGGACAGGGTTTTACAGTAATTAAAACAACAATCTAAGCGTATCTTTGAACGTTTAGCAGTTCTCGAAGAACTCTCTTTTACCCATATTTAGCGCCACGCTGTGCTTTTCTGGAATAAGCGAACTTGTACACAAAACACGTTTTAACCCTAAGATTTAGTATTAAAACTTCTCTTTTGAATCTCTACATTTTTCGTAAGAAAATAAGATGCTTTTCAGGAAAGAATGAAACTTCACGATTTTGAAAAGCAGCACGGTTTCTAGCAAAGCTAGTGTTTGTATTTATCTGTGGACGGCTACAAACAACGAAATAAATGAACTAGAGATGTCATTTTCAACATCAGTTACAGTTCAACTGATTGTGTGCTTATGGCAAGGTAAGCTAGAGACGAAAATCTGTATAAAAATCAGTGCCACATACTTCAAGAAGTTGCCTTTGACAATCTGACTTTTCCCGTAAACAATTTTTTGAGTTTGAACGTTCGGCAAAATTAGCCCATAACTTCTGTTACTGCAGACTCGTTTGTAAAGATCTAACGCTAAACATCTGCGAATGACTCCTGCCACGTCACTGCGCAGTATTTTTCGCAGCTCTCTTCAGAACGTCATCATCAACCCTGTGCGGACAGCTGTTGCACAGACAAAGGATTGGTGACGTCATGTTTTACACCAACGTCGCTAATGCCACTGTGACGTCATGCAACTGGACTATATTACCTCCTCAGGGCAGGACTGATGTGATGCTAGTGATTCAAATCCTCCACCTGCAATATTACACCAAGGCCGACCGATTACTGTTGCCGGATGGTGCGTATCCAAGCAAACATTTGGTGCAGACGCCAACTGCGTGATATTCATTTGCAGGAGCTGACTACTACGGATGTTCACCCCTTTCTGGCGACGTTTTACTCTCATTAAACATCTAAGAGCTGAAGGCGCAATTGAAAAAGTGGAGCAGCCAATTCACAAACTAATATCACGTCTTCGTCTAATTGGCTGTACCTTCAGCGGAATATTTACTTTACCAGTCACATTAAATCGCGCAAATTTTAACATATTTTTTCGGGTGTATTCTCCGTTTACAGTAATTGCAAAACATGACTGTGATCCTGATCAATCACTTCATTCCATTGTTCTGATTAAACTATTTTCAATGTTTAAATATAATTGTTTCACTACAGAACGTCTCCGTGACGTTTGCCTTTTTCCAGGTACGTCACTTCCTAGCAACACACCCAGTCGAAGGTTCAAGTCGGAAAGTCCACCGTCATGTCACTCTTACGTCATCAACCCAACCTCAAAGCAAGCCTATTGTAAAAGCGGCAAACAGATCTATGACGTGTGCGCCACAACTACGCAGAGAAGCAGAAGCTGCCCCCCTGTGGTGACTCTGCGAGGCATCAACGTGGAGCTCATGTTCGTTTACGCGTTCATGGACTGTCCAGTCATTGCGCAAAACCTGCCGAGTATAAGTGAGTTGTTATGTGCTGGCCGCTGCCATTGCTGATTATTTCATTCACGTTTTTTCTTTGACAACTGCTTTTTTAATGTTCAGAATATGGTGAGATCATCCTCGGGGTGATCCTCGCTTTCAGCCTCATCCTTCTCCTCTTGCTCTTTGTTCGAGCAAAGTAAGTTGGACGGCGTGGTTTTGTAACAGAAGTTTGAAAAAATGATCATGAGCGCTTCGCACAGGTTCAAACTGATCATGAGCGCTTCGCACAGGTTCAAACATCGCCAAAAGCTGAAACGGATCAAGTCAGGAGGACAGATTACCGATGTATATACAATTCCTTTCTACGAATCTCACCCTCGAATGCTCAGACGGAAATTAAATCCAAAGTCTAAAAGCTCCAACAACGGCGCCCGCCAAGGGAGTACCAGGAACGGAGAACTCCCGCCGACCCCACCTGCTCGAACAGACCCAACGCCCCAACTGACGCAAACTAAGCTCGCAACAGGTGCCCAGTTTTTCAACAGAATTTTTGCTGCCAGCTATNGATAAAATTATTACAAAGTAAGAAGAAGCATTTTACANTTTTAAGTTCAAAACAAAACTATATTCAATAAGNAATGTCTTTAACTTTTCCAAATTTTCCATTCTGTAGCGAACGCTCCTTTAAGCAAAGTACTTCACAACACATTTTGAAATAAAACTTTGTCAAAGCAACGATTGTTTTCCCCTGTTATTACTTTTTTGAAATAATGAACGAATAAAACACCTTCAAGAGAAAAAAGAATGTTGTAAATTTTATCTCCCGTTTTTTCACAACACAGGTCGACAGCTGCCATTGAGTACCCCCCCCACCATTCCGTCGCGCGAACCCGGCGATGAAGTCCCCCCCGTTGCTCATGTAAATGACTCTGATGGATATTATACAAGGTCGGTGGGACCAGCGACAGCAACAACAACGGGAGAAGATAATGAAGAACCTCTCTTAGAAACAAAACCATCATCTCAAGAAACAGAGACAACACCGGAAACAACACCTCCAGAAACATATATCGGAATGGTTGGACCTGCATCCACTTGATCTGATACATTTTCGTCGACTAAGTGTTTCTGTTTTTTACGTATTTGCGTTGATTTCATCTCACCGTGTCATCGCCTTATGTTTTCTCTTCTGCCATTACCGCTTGGCGTTACGCCTTCAAGAAAAAAACTCCCATACAGACTCCATCTCTTAACTGTCGTGAGTGAATTAAAACGAGGTGATCGAAATGCTCCGTTAATCCAATTCATCAGCAGCAACTTACATTCAACCAAAACCTTTTTGGAGCATTTGCAATACCAAGTTTCTAGGACAAGACAAGCTGGAGCCACTTGCTTTATTTTCTAAATCTGCTTCAAAGAGTTTTCAAATCTTTAGGTTGCGGTCAAATGGAAAGAACTGTTTCCATGCAAGGCTGACTCCGCTGAAAGTAGATAATCCGAGACTCCAACACAACACTCAAATCTGCTCTGTGTTCGCGCCTTGCGACAAGATTGTGTTTAAGTTGTGAATATTTGTGATGCCATTCGTCGCAGTGTCCAGTTTCACAAATTTATCGGTGAACCCCCCTTGGTCTGCTTAATGTGCTAAATTACATTACATTGCTGCCTGTTGTCGTTTTTTTGTTTTTTTTACGCATTGTGTGTTTTTTATGTTGCGTTTTGTTTACGTTTGTTTACTCTTGTTTATGTGACTTGTTTTGTTTGTGTTGCGTTATTAGGGGCTTGATTCGATGACCTTGCGGTCCTCCGCCCCATAACAATAAACTTCGCCATTCAGCTCAAGACTCAACGGAAGGAACTCCGCGATGAATCGTAGAGTTTTATACACATCATATGAATCGAAGAGCGCGCTGCTGTCACCCTCCATGTGTTCGTCAAGTTGCTTGTGGGCGTTGTTTTCTAAAACACCAAATGATTTTATAACTTCAACAGAAAAAAATTAACTTTTCCTCAGAACCAGGGTGGGTTGCTAACTACACACTGTTCATGGTGACCACGCGCTCCAAACATGTTTGGTCATTCTTTATGCTTCGCGTGCGAACTAGTCAGGTTATGATAAGTGACTATCAGCTCCGGCGTTTAAGGGTTAGTGTGCATTCTAACAATGACACTTCCAGTTGCAGATGACGCAGGTAGAGGCTAATTTCGAGACTAACTACTAACATGACAGGAAGGTCAACAGCTACAGGGGTAGAAAAGTTAAAGTGTTGACAGAGTTTCACCGTAAGAGACCAACGCAGCATCGCCTTATGACCTGAGAGAAAGAAAACTGAGCCATAAACGTACACACGCAAGAAAATGATGAAGAAAAAGTGGATAGAAAATAAAGAAAATATCTTTGAAATCTGAGGGTGATTGCGGGCAAAAATATTTTTGAGCGCACGACTGAGGAGTAAAGAGAGGTGGTGGGTTGCAGGTTTTATTAATGCATTGGCCTCGAAAAGTTCTAGAAATTTCTAACTTCCCCAGACACGTTTCCAGACAAACTTCGTCGTTTCCCTCCAGCCATTCGCTCCAGATGATCACGTGATGCGGTTATGCTGCAAAATAGCAACTGGTTTTATGGTTTCTTTGGCTGCACAGCAAACATGACCAGCATTCGACAGCGCACCAGTACATGGTTATCGACGTGAGATGGTTCAAGCACCATGACAGGAACATCAACTCACTGAAGATGATGAGCAACAGCAACATCATGGCATGAGGCGCGAACAAGGTAAACATGTGCCACAGGTCGGGGTTGGTGTCAATCACCTTCTTCGCGGAACAATCTAACGAGGTGATAGGACGTCGACATTCCAAATACTTCCGCAGTTGCAGAGCAAATTACAGCCTTGGTCGAAATATGAGGGTGTTTTGGTCAACTGGCAAAAGTAGCGTCTTGAGATGATTAGTTCTGTGCTCGCGGGCAGCAACCGAAGTCAAGTGACGTTCTTGCCCCATCTCCAACAAGCAGTAAATGCAAAGGTTATAAAAGTCACAAGGAATGTGCCTTGCACTATTTTCTGACCTTTCACCCTCGCGATTCAAAATTCATTAATTGAAATTTTTGGACATAATTTATACTTCGAATCAGCATCACTAAATTGATGATACCGTTTAAGCATTTTATGGTTCAAAAACGCAGGGTCTTTAGAGGTACTAAAATTTCATGTGTTGTCCCACGGTAAGAACGCCGAACATTATTATTATTAATTTCTTGCTGGTGCTTCATTCATAGTCTCACTGTGAATATTAAAGGCTATTATGTCGTCGTTCCCTTCCCAAGGGCTTGGCCTTCAAACCCTGAACAAGTCAATGGGTTCATTCTACTTGAACAACACCACGGAAAAGCGGATCGTGGAAGTTCCACACGCCGGACGTGACGTTGCACTGCTTGTGATGGTGCTGAGCGCCCAAAACTGAGGGGTCAGATGAGGTCATCATGCCCGACGGCGAGTTTATCAAGGAAGGTAAGCTGTTGTTTACATGCGCAAGTATTTTCATTTTGCTGACTGTGCATGGAAGCAGATGCACATTGTCAAAGTCTTGACATATTCCTGCCCCACACAGCCAAGTGGATACGAAGCCGGCCACAATCGTGGGCTGCGACGAAAGTAAAGTTCCGTTCCGAAATGGTCGTGAGAATTTTGGATCCGGTATAGCAGATTCGGTCTGGTCAAGCCTACAAGGACTGTTTACAAAGAACTATGCCGGGCCGTGGTGCAGCACGATTATGTGAAGTGGGATGCGACAAGTAATGAAAAGGACCTGAAAAAAGGAGAAAACATTCCTGACGTTTGTCGCAAACGCAGCACAACAGCATTAGAATCTCCTACATTCATTTCGAAACTTATAAAATCGCATCCTGTTCCACGCGTTGATCAGTTATTTCTTTTTATGGCACCGCAGGATTGAAAACGAAGAGTGAGAGATTTACGAAAAAACGAGATAAACTTTGCTGTGAACTGGGTTTGTTTTACCCAACTATATTGGTAAAGTAAATGAAAGAACACAAAATATAAAACATTTTCAAAATTTATCGTGTGTTTGCTTCAAAGAACTTTTCTTATTGACCAAATTAATTACATTGTTTGGAATGGCATTATACACTGAGGCACACAAGCCCGAAAAGCGTTTNACTTTTTTTTGACGTTTGCAGACATGACATCTGCAGCATTGGCACCGGTAGACATGAACTACACTTCATCTCATCCTTTACATAANAAAGGTAAATAACAGTTGAAAAGCTTGTATCTTTGGACGTCACTGAGCACGTGCGCGTACAAAAAGTAAATTCTGAATGAAACCAGCAATTAATGTGCTGTAAACAGTTTGCAAAACGGTGGAAATTAGCAGTTAAGTTAAACTCAGATCTGTTGCAGCAGCGAATGCTGCAAAACATGTCCTCAGGGAAGAAAGTAGGCGGACAATTAACCAAATGAAAGTAGCGAGACAACTTCTTTATGTTCTCGTATTCCGATGTCACGTGCACTGGACACGGATTGACGCTCGAAGCCATTGTGACGATTGTCCAGCATATGTCAGTTTATGAGCTATTGGTAAAAGACGGCCAACAAGCGAACAGGATGCTTTTCCAGACTTTGATTGTCGCAGGTCAGTGTTATAAAGCCAGAGGAGTGATAACGAGCTTTAATCAGTGCAGTTTTTCTAAAAATTGTAGACAATTTCTGGGTTGTGTGAGGCTATAGACCAGGGTTTCCCAAACTTTCTCTGGCAAATGTACCCTTGCAGCATTTCGAGAGATGAGCAAGTACCCCTAAAATTTCTTGTGACGAAAGGGTTAGCAAAGTAAAAAATCCACTTAATTTTTAATAGACCTTTTAAATTTATAGAACTATAAAGGTAATGATTTTTGAAAACAATACTTACAGATATAAGCCTAAATATTTGGAAATAACTACTATATAAATATATTTTCCCTTTCATTGCTACCTTAAATGTACTCGTTCTGATAGGCAAATGTACATCAAGGAGTACATTTACCCCAGGTTAGGAATCCCTGCTATAGACCGTAAACAAAAGGATTTTTACCTAGTTTCAAAATGAAAATACTTGCATCACTTCGGGAGCACTTTTTCAGTGCATGGTTGGTTTGAATAGAACGAGCGTTTCTTACCAGTTTTAACAACATGTTTACGTTCAATCAAGAAAGTGTTCTTCGACATTCAACAAACCTACGTAAATCGAAAGATGATTAAAAGAGTCAAAGAGTATTGGCAATTGCGCTGTTCCCTGTGCAACTGTGTTGTTGCTTGTGTAGCTGTGTTGTTGCCTGTGCAGCTGTGTTGTTGCCTGTGCACTTGTGTTGTTGCCTGTGCAGCTATGTTGCTGCCTGTGCAGTTGTGGCGTTGTCTGTGCAGCTGTGTTGTTGCCTGTGTAGTTATGTTGTTGGCTGTGCAGCTGTGTTGTTGCCTGTGCCACAGGCACTTCCCAAAGCCACAGGCAAGCTTTTTACGACATTGTTTGACTTTTACACGTTTCAAGTAATTTTTCTACTGATCCTAGCGGCACGCAAATGTGAAACGTTGTGATTTCTACAATATATTTGGATTTAAAACTGCTTTGAACACAAAATATTGTTTGTCATTATATCATATCACTTTCTTGCAAGATTACTTAACATTTTGACACATTCTACTCATTGCAGCACTGGCCGTTGCTTCTGAGCAAGCTCCGACTGGATGTGTTCGGGACGTTTTCACCAAACGCTTCGGTCATTTTTATTACGAGGTGTGGAACAGCTCAGGCGAGAACTGTTCCTGGCTCTTCCAACCACCGGACAATAGAACAGACCTTATCTTTCTTGTCAGCATCCCTCACATCATTCGTTACGGTGGGAATTACTGGAATGACCACATCGTACTTCCTGATGGTGAGAAAATTATTTCCAGACACAGCTGTTGAAAGGACCTGCAGCGTGTCTCTATACCTTCCTGCATTTTATCACTTTTCGCCAAAAATTGTGTACTAGAATTGTCGCCTGGATGGCGAGTACTGCGTAGAATGGCAAAAACAAAAATGACAGCGGTTAATCATCACCCTGATGCGGTAAAGTAGCTTTTTTTGCAACTGAATGTTTTTTTTATTTCAACCAGGATCCCTTCTTCCCCACAACACAACTGGGAGGGAATACACGCACACCGCGGAAGAGTGGTGCGGTGCTTACGTCACAGCTGGTAACGTGAAAAGCAAGTGCGCTGCAAATCGGCGAGTGGGAAACGTTTGCAGAAATCCAACTCGAGAGAGCAGGTCTTGGCCGCCAGTGATAAAAAGTGACTCTCATTATTACTACGCTCTGATCAGCTACACCTTTCTGGATTGTCCTACAATACTTTTAACTAAAACCACGCCACCTGCAACTACCACAGGTTTGTTACAATTGTTAAATAACTTTGCGTGCAGTGATTTAATTAAAAGTTACAGACAGCAACTAAAAGTGCAACTTTTGTCCAACAACACATTTCAACTTACTCTGCACTTCAGCACCTCTGATGACCACTCGCCAACTCAAGAGCGCCACCACTGGGATGCAAACGTCAATTTCACAAAGTTTGGAAACAAGCCATACAACGCAGAGTAAGAATCGACAGTAGACAGTTTGCGTTCTGAAAGTATATTCCGTCTGATCACTCTTGTCATGACGCAGGCGAAAAACCGTCACATGACCCTGGCGGGATCCTACTGGTTCGGATGAAAATACTCTCTGTGGTATTTGGAGTTACAACTTTCCTTGGTGTGGTTGGTCTCATTGTGCTTGGTTGCTTGTTGAGGTGTGCTTAATTTTAACTTTGATGCATGAAAGCATGGTATAACACCTAGAGAACACAAAACAATGATTGCTGAATCAAAATCCGCCTAACGACGTGTTATCGATTGTTCCAACAAACAAATACGTTTTCATCGCAGGCGATCGCAACACAGATTGCAAACCGGCGCTCCTCCCCTGTCGTTTGAAAACAAAACTTTCGAAGACGGTTCTCCGACCAACCTCGACCACTATCATAACTTGGACGAGCACAAAATCTAACAAAGACTTCCTGAAACCTGTCACGTCACAGATAATAACGGACTTCGACGCTGCGATCAACGATCGGTTCGGCAGCGAGCAGCAGCCGTCACCCCCATCAACACTTGGCTGCATAATCTCCACCCTGTTGCTTTCTTATCTTAACGCAATGCAGTTGAAAAAAAAACAGGCATATGTTTACATTCTGAGTCTCAGACCTGCGTTCAGATTTCGGTTTGAATTCAAGCCATTAACTTTAAAACCAGAGTTCTATCAAAGCTTTGATTTTATGGCAAGTTAAGATCGAGCAGGCAGGTCACCCACGTCACTATTCGTCCACTTTGATGTGAAAATTTCTTTTAGAAAAGTTCTGCAATTCAAAGCGATGCTTTGCAGTATAAGAAGCGTCTTGAAGCTGATCCTTTATATTGTTTTCTTGCATTCCATTACAACGTTTTTGTAGATATTTCCATCGACTTAATATCGCTGGCAAAAAATAAATTCGAATCCCTGGTCTGTTTTTATTTTTTGTGATCAGCAGCTTGCGAAAGTTCNAGGCGATTCTTCCTCNCATAAAACATTGTTTACATAATTGAAACGTCCTGCTGATGATTTCTTCACTCTTTAGTCTGGCCGCGAGAGATTACAAACACTACAAAATTTCTCTGGAAAATGAATGAATTTTATACTTCAGAGCTCACTCGATGTTTCAAACAATAAAACCTTTTTCAAAATATTTTCACAGGCGATCACCGTGTTCACTCAAGCGGAACCTGGGTTGTGACGTGTGCGAAAGGTTTCGTGGATTTAATTATGAATAACAAGTGATGCAGAACGTTGATGCATGCGAATAAATCGAACGAGAAGCTGTGAGCGGCAGCTTCGCTTTGGCCTTAGTCCACTGGTAGAGGCATGTTGTCGGCAAGATAAACAAGTCGAGTCGACCAGAGAACAATGAGGAAAACCCCACAACGTGAATGAGACGATCATGCGCACATGGACGTCGGAAGGGGGTTGCAGGAAGGAGCTTGACTCCTCTGAATTTTGAAATTTTCCTTTTGTATTTAAGCAAAAAAAGTTGTTTTCTTAGTTTCGAGTGGTGGGTAAAATGAAATTTCAGCACATTTCCCGCCCCCTGGAAACAACCTTTAGGCTACCCCTGGAAAAAAATCTATTATTGGCCTCCTCTGGAAAAAAAAATTTCCGACGCTCAGGTATGCGCATGCGCAGTTTCAATGTAAGTGGAACAGAAGCCACGTGAGGGCGATAGATAGGTTGCGACGAAAACCAGACCACAAGTCACTGTTGCCAGAACGATGATTTCATGCAAGTTTGAAAACGTTGAAAATTCTGCTTTAACTAAATTTATTGAAAAAAGACGAAAACCGTGCAATGTATGTGGGGACTAAAAGCCGGTGCGGAAAGTCACTGACCTCAACCTGACCTCAACCCGCCGAAAGGATCGAAGATGGTCACTTTGACGTAATTTTTTTGGAACTTCACGGAAATCGCACATCACAGCGGAAGTTAAGTCATCATTGCGTAACAGACGAAATAAGACTCTCGGCTGCTCAAAGATTGGGAGGACTGGTCAGAGTCAGCCACAAGATTGCAACAAAAGGATTATATATCAGTGATGGATCCGCGATTATTTGTATTCGCAATTGCAGGTAATACATTCTGTCCAGCTAGATGTTGTAACACTTTCGTACAAAATGTTTGATGGACAGTTACTATGGTTACCAGATAAATTAACCGCATTGGTGGAACGGCGAACTAAAACATTTTTACATTTATTTACTTCATCAGGTATCAATTTAACTTTTCTCATATTTGCTGATGCGCAAGTTCAAAATTATTTTTCATTTCGAGTTGAATCAATAACTGACCAACAACAAACAAACAAGCTTAGCAGGACTCCGAGCAACAAGTAGTCAGACAGCTCTAATAGAACAATATATTTCACATGCGGTGATGACGAACTTAAATGTCTTAGTTACTACAAAAACTTTCAGGCACTTATACGGGGATTCTCAAGCATCAAATTTAGGATGCAGATTTCTGAAGAAAACCTTGTTTGGTGACAAACTTTCACTTAAGGCCTGAGGGCGGATACATGGAGGTCCCTCCTAATGGTTTCATCAGAGCGGTATCGTTAAAAAGTTTTGAAGTTTGTCTTATGTCAAAACGTTGATCGTTGCATATTAACATAATGTATGTTATTCAAATTCACCTCACTTTAAAACGTTTTTCGTCAGCAAAGTGATCATAAAAATCAAAACATCCTATAATTTTTACAGGTTTTCTTACAGGATCCTCTCTGGCATGTACTCTCAAATCTTCTGACCTCAATCTAACTGATAATGCAGGCACGATCCGCTCCCCTCAGTTTGTAAATCATTTTTATCCCAACGACCAACGTTGCTCATGGACCATCAGCGCTAATCGGCAAAAAGCAGTTATTCTGTCGATGAAATCCCTCAGCACTGGTCCCAGCGATGGAACATGCAACGCTGACTATGTCGTGTTGCCCCATGGTGAGCAAGACATTGCAGGGCGATGATACCGAACTGAAACACCTAAAACAATTTAGATTGGATTTCTTTCAAATTTTTCTGTATTTATTGGGAATTTGGCAGCAGGTCTGATGTTTAAAAATGCTCTTTGCATCGCAATCGTTAGTATTTCGATATTTCAGAAAAACAGATACAATCATTGAGTTGAAGTTTACAATTCGCATCTTACTGACGGATTACCATGGTGTTTGGGTTTTGTGAAGTCATATCTAAATATCAACCTTTTTATTTTGTGAAAAGTTTGAGTATATTTCTGCTCTGAAAGGGACGTCACATTTGGGATTAAATTTTGCAATTAAATCTTATCATGAGCTCACGTTACAGTTACCACGTGTCCTGTTGTTGGTGGGCATGTCCTCCATGTTAATGAGAAATAAAATCTGCTTTTTGCAATTAAAGCAAGTAAAAAATGTGTTCATGCAACTTGATCCTTGCAAAAATATACGTCGATTTTAATGGTAGAAGCTTCGTGATGTGTATGTGTTAATTATTTTTATGAAAAATGTGTCCTCACTTTTGGTGTTGAAAATATGGTAGCCATAGCTCATGTGCGCTTCCGGCAGGCCAGCGGCTCTGTGGATGGAGAGCAACCCCCACTTGCTTCGTCTATGTGTCTGGGAAAAATACCAACTGCCTCGCTCGTCTGAATCAATGCCGGAGCAAGATATTTATTTATGCCATGGCTCAGTGGCCGCCCGTTGTGAAGTTTGTGATCAATGGAAGGGGACAATTCGGAGGTTTTGTGATGAGTTACTCCTTGCGTGACTGCCCGACAGGTAACTTGCCTTTCACGGTTAGTACTCCGCGGAGGTTGTTTGGCTGCCAGTGTTTCCCCCAGTATAATAAACAATGTGCTTTGCTTGCAATGGCCAAAGAAACAAGAAAAATTATTTCTAGCATGCAGAGTTTTACAACCGCCTTTCACAAAAACTTCTTAAAATGTTTTTCTACTACAGTTCTAACAAGATGTTCTAAGGACAAAATTTTCCGGCCTAGCAGGGGGGAAGCAAACATGAAGATCGAATGAACTGGAAAGGGACTTGCTGCCTTATAAGCTTTGCTGACAATTAAAATGGGCGTTTTGGAAACATCGTAAATTGTTCTGACATCACTGGCTTTTGCGGAACTGCTGATACGAATGTGAAAAATATCCCAAGTGTTACCGAGTAACAAATTTTTCACTTTAAGCATGAACAGTTAACTCACGTTAAAGGGTGGAAAAAAGATGTCAAAAGTAAATCGTAAAAAACTGAGGGAACCATTTGATTAAGGGGAAATCCCCACTCACCTTCGCTTTCAATGAACAAAAAATGTGTTCAGCAAATCTCATTTTCCAGAGCGATGAGCGTTCATGTCGTTAATTGAAACATGTTGGGTTTTGAATAAAGGTCCGAGTCGCTTCGGAAAATCGCGAAATCACTTGAATTCACATGAAAACGTTCGTTGCTAATTTCTAATGTTATCTGATGCAGGGACTGGCGAAAGGTAAGTTAAGATGAAAATGTTTATGACGCAGGGCCACTGGTTGCTACTCCTCCCATCAACAGCAACAGAACCGGACCTCCGCAAACTGCTGCCACGGCTCAAATACCAACCACTGCAGGTCAGTGCCACTCACCGTCTGACCACTCTGGGCAGAATGTGACGTCTACAATGAAATTATTTTCTGATCAGTTTATCAATTAGTTAGACATTTTTATTTTATCACAAAACAATAGTTTTTGAGAATGGATTGCGCCAAAACACTTGTTCTTTTGGTTGGTAGGAATCAAGTAGAAAGTTTCTCCGACCGTTGTGGTCTTCAGCTCTGCCGGTGCAACAGATGACATGTCACTCACGACAGAGTCCTCAAAAATGTTCCTACGTCCTATCACTTNCTTCTCATCACCACAANCAGACCACGATATGCAAAACCTTTTGAGCCAACGTCTAAAAATGACTTGTTTTTCNAGCGTCGGGGANCAAGACGGAGAAGTTGATGTTGACCCAACTCTACTTTGAGTGGTTCACCGCCACCGCCATTACTTGCGGAGTTATGCTCGTTGTGATAGTTTTCCTGGCAATCTTGTTCTTCCAAACCAGAAAGTGAGAAACCTTTATACTCATACGACAATTTCTGACAAGTTAAAATATCAAATCTGAGATTGAAACTTCATTCACCAGCACACGTGCAAAGAATTGTGACGTGACAAACGACTGCAGTAGCGAGATGACGTAATTTGATTTTTTAAATCCAGTTTTTAAAGGTATTAAACTTTCATTATATGATAGTAATTTGGCTTCTGCTTTCAATGAACTATTAAATTCCAATAAATAAGGTTAAGAGTGTGTACTCTGGTCGTTACAAAGTCTGCATAATAACCAGAATGACTGATCCGTTACTTCGCCATGAAGTCTTCAGACAGACACACCTTAACCTTGAATTAGTACTTCGCAATCTTTTCCCACTTGCAAAACCATATGAGCATCAATTTCCTTCTCCGAGAACTCCGACTGCTTAGCTTAAAAGAGAGCAAACTATTTTTAAAAACTGAGTTGATGAGAAGAATCTGTTTCTAGACTCGCTGTTCACGAAGTGAAATCATCCTTGTATTGCAGTTAACAGTAGTAAACAACATTTTGGTATCATTACCTTCACCGATTTGAAAATGTCGTTGACAAGGATTATCGTGTAAGAGTTGGCTAAACTTGGTAATCTCTACTTCACCTTCGCGTAGCAAAGTTGGAAGCACTGGCTTAGAAAGTTGGTAATATTAATGTAGGTGGAACTAAAGCAAAATGTCTTGATTCCAGAAGTAACAAAAGACTAGAAAAGCTTTTCTGGAGCAAAAATTGTCAAGAAAAAACTTCTGTTAACAACTATCAAGGACAAGCTGAGGAAGGCTACGTCGATGCACACGCAGCCGAAGTTTCCTCCGTGACGTATGAATACATACAGCCCGCGGTGCTTCCCCAACAGCAGAACAACCTGGATGGGACTAATTATGAGCTCCCCATTNCCACCAAACGATTGGCATACGTCAACTTGCATACATAAAGATTCAATTTGCCNTTGTTACCATAANAAAAACGATGCGTCGCAAACGTGACGTAACAATGCATCAGTGACGTGGCAATGTGTCCGTTTCAGCGTGGTGNNCGAGTCGATAAGANCGATTTGCAAGTTTGCTATTTACTTTCGCTTTCTTTGTCTTCATTCCTTTATGTATGTTCATGTATATGTTTTCACTAGTTTTTTTTTTACATTAAAAAAACTGTTCGAACAAAGGCTGTCAGTGAAAATTAAGTTTGAATGTTTTTTTGATTCACGAAAACGAATCCCCAATCATAGATAATTGTCAAGGGTGTCATCAGGATACAGTTTCCGCTAAGGAAAAATTTATGACTGGAAATGTGACTTCAGTTACCTGTGAAAGATGATGCAATAAGGACGTATTGCTTTTGTGTGACAACGTATATTAATGTGTGCGACAGTGGGTGTTAATGTGTTTGTTAACGTGTGGTTATACTGTATGTGTGCTAGCATGTGTTAAAACTCCCTCGTGTGGTTATATGCGTGCTAGATAGATAGATTTATTTGGCGGTACTGAATTAATTTCGCTAGATATACTCGCTCAAACAGAAAAAAACGCCGGGGCACCGAAAAAACACAGAGGTTATCTAGTTAGGTGCCCCATAAATTACGTGAGATTGATATTTCCATGGTGAAGGTTGTGTCGACCGCTAGACGTGCTGTCGCAGTCCGATGTATAGGTTGCGGGACTAATGGCCAATTGTGAAGAGGTTACTCTTG
>JGI24159J19872_10001983_pt1 | contig 23716 bp, 17 predicted proteins | sample Ectturendosymbi4_FD_19872 | JGI IMG/M metagenome (IMG submission 19872) | reverse complement strand
CAACAAGGAACACACAGATGCATGCAAGAGCACGAAGGTAGATATGTAACACACAGATGCATGCAAGAGCACGAATGTAGATATGTGGCGGTAGTAGATAAGCATGCGCTTAATGGTGCTACCACACTGCTTTGAAGAAACACAAGTATAGATATGTGGGACTAGTGAAGAGCAAACGCATGGGTGGCGCCAATGAGGTTGCTATAACGGAGGGGTGGCCAACTAGTCAGAGACCAAGAGCCACATTGCATGGAACGGAAAATATAATCATGTTGAGAACAAGGCTTCCAAACATGTGTTTGTGAAATGCATTTTCGGTCGATACATGCAGGGAAGGGAAATTCGTTTATTGCTCGTTAGACACATGATTCACAATGCGATTGAAGACTGAAGGCGTTCCACTACTTTGTACATGAGTTTAATGCGACTAGTTTTAGTGAACGCAGCAAAAAGCGAACTGAGTAAGAGATGACAGCGATACCTCATGAAGCTATTTTCATAGTAACAGCTTTAAAAAATCATTGCACTTGGTTAATGCACACCAACAAAAACAGAAGAAAGCCAATAATGTTTCTCGTGCGCGAGTAGCATATTTTTATAGTCGGCTATGGAAATTTCAAACATGGTTTGTTTTTTATTTTTAAAGGAATCTCTGACCAGATTTTTATTGCACCGTAAGTCAACATTTTCGCACGTGAGTTTGAACGTGCTTGTGGTTATGCAAATTGCCGAGTTTTAGCTTTTCTCGTACTCGTATTACATGGATCGACATCTGTGATGAGTTTAAAATAATTGTTAAATGTAGCCGTTTCATCTCCCCCCCCACTAGAAATTCGTAGCAAACCTTCTCACCTGGGGGTGAACACGTCTTCCCACAAGGACCATCACACTGGCACTTCCTTCCACCACTGCACTGGGCATTGCTCGAACAAGGTGATGGACACACACGCCCTCTCCTGCGTGCTACCGCCAAGTTGCGTCGAGGGCAACCTAACAAACAGCAATTGTTTAATAATAATAGTATCAATAATAACGCCTCAACGTCAAAAACGAAATACAGGCCATCAACACATACGCAATGTCAGTAATCACCTACACAGCAGGAATCATAGACTGGAACAAGAAAGAAACACAGAATCAAGACAGAATGACAAGGAAGACAATGAACATGCACGGAGGACTTCACCAAAGAGCAGACATTCACAGGTTGTACATTCCAAAAAAGAAGGCGGCAGAGAATTGAGAGAAGTTGCAGCAACAGTCAGATTCCAATGTGCAGGATTACAGGTGTACATCAGCAAAACAAAGGAAAAAGATTATCTGGTAGAAGCAGTCTGGAAACATCAAGCAATCAAAGAATACAAAAGTGGAAAGGATATTATGGAATAATGGGAAATAGAAAACACAACAAAATGGACGAGCTAGCAGCTACATGGAAAGTACAAACGGCAAGTACCTGAGATCACATCAATGGAGAACGCCTACAGATGATGCGAGAAAGCACAGGACTCACGATAGAAACAGAAGCACTCATAACACCAGCACAAGATCAATCACTGGACACCAAGTGCCACACAAAAAATGATCCAAAATGCAGGATGTGCAAAGAGAAGGATGAGACAACAGTAGCAGCCCACATAGTGAGTGCGTGCTCCAAGATAGCAGGAAGCTTGTACAAGACAAGACATAACAACGTAGCAGCAGCAATCCACCGCAGCATATGCCAACGCTACGAGATCAGAACGACAGATAACATATGGCTCCACAAGCCCAACCTAGTAGTAGGGAACAGCAAGGTCAAGGTACTGTGGGACTTCGAGATCAGGACGGACAGACAGATATAAGCTCGCAGACCAGACTTATTAGTAATAGACAAGCAGACGAAAGAAGGGCTCATAATAGATGTAGCAATACCGAACAACACACACATAGTAGAGAAGGAAAGGGAGAAGATAGAAAAGTACCAGGACCTGAGGTTAGAAATACAGAGAATGCGGAACATCAAAGCTAGGGTAGTACCAATAGCAATAGGATCTCTCGGAGCAACCAGTAACAATCTGGAGAAACACATTGAGGAGATCCCTGGCAATAAGATCCCCAGGTGGCAAAGACAGCAATACTTGGCAGTGCACATATCCTACCAAAGGTGCTCGATCTCCAAGAGGCTGGGTAAGACTCCGAGGTCAGAGAAAACACCAACCTCAACACAAGAGTTGAATGAAGAACAAGAGACAAACAGCACTTGTTTGATGATAATAATAACATAAATAATAACATACAATTTTGATAATATTAATAACACCAGTAATAATCAACAGCAGTTGATGAAAAAGCAAACATGGGAGCATGGAACACCTCACAGTTAACGTATTTGCTCTGAAAGAAACAGACTTCTGTAAACTTCTTTGGAAATAAAGATATCGACAAGCTGCTGGTGTCAGGTACTTTATCGGAGCAAAAGAAGATCGACGCGATCACAAACTTGATACGAAAATATTGTATTTAAAAAAAGTATTTGCTTGCGTTTTTTCATTAAAAAAATTGAACATATTTCATGGACATTTTTCAAAAACTTGCAGTTTTAAATACTTGATATGCAAAAAAGCATTTCTGCAACCTGCATTCAGCTAAACTTGTCACCACCTGATGATTTAGTTACAAAGAATAATGTACAAATGCCTGTCAATTCAAGCAAACTATCGTCTATATCAGGACCTGTGGCGTATGCGCCAAATTTGGCGCATTGGATGGTTTGAAGTGGCGCATTGCATGCCTGTAATCGTAATAAAGTGAGATAGTAAGCCTTTCCAATGTTTTCATCGATTTTTTTCCTTAAAAATCCCCCATGTTATGTCGGTAATCACCTTGAAACAAACTTTCAAGATGAGATTAAAACTATTCATTTCGCAGTTAAAAAATGATGATATCAGCTCGTCTCCGTATTTAAAGGAGCATGCAGACTGAATGATAATGGCAATATGAGAAAATGCACTATAAAGATCAAGTTATTGCGAGACTCATTAGAAAATCGATTTTGTGATTTAGCTAAAGAAGGTTGCATTTTGGTATTTATGAACCCATTTTCACTTAGTAAAACAAAGATAATGAAAATGTCAAGTAACGTATAAATGGAACTTCTTGACTTCATATCAAATTTAATATTGAAAAAGAAATTTGATGCGCTTTCGTCAGTCCCTGTTACTTGCGACGTGATTAATTTCTGGCGATCCTTACCATGTAAAAAGTTCCCAGAATAAGAAAATTCGCTCGAAGTTGTATGTATGTTGTTTTGAAACGACGTAAAAATTCAAGTAAGCCTTTTCGTCCATGAAATTGATTAAAAGAAAAACGAAGTCCCTCCTGCCTGACTGATTCAAAATTGAAGATTTTCTGCTGCTCTCAGTAACAAATTTAACTTCCAACATTGAAAAACTGGTGAAATGTTTGAAACCTCACTAAAAAGTAAGTAAATTTGAAGTTTATTTGCTGCTTTACCAGATATTCCATTTGTGTTTTACTATATAACCTAGTAAATCACTAATGGTGTGAAGTAAAATTGTTACAAGAAATATCCGACGGTATGGCGCATCTCTACTCGCGTTGGAAAAATTGGCGCATGACGTGCAAAAGGTTGACCACCCCTGGTCAATAACATGGTTGACCACACCTGGTCTATAACATGGTCTCTACAACAGAATTCAAGCATTACGCTGTCTTTTCAAAAAATACTTTTTCATGGCCATTCGTTTCAGCTTGAAAAATATGGATCATGTGCGAAGTAAAGGTAACATCCATGACCACGATTAGCCTCAGACTTCTGCTTTATCTTTTACACATAGGTGCCTGGTGAGTGTCCCTGAAATAAATCCTGAATCTTTTAAAGTTTTGAAATAACTACATTGTCATGGTAACAAGGTCTCAAATGCGTTTGTTTGAAATGTGGAAAAAATTCTGAGACGTTTTTCTACAAGTTGCATATATACGCACTGCGTGTGTACACGGTTCAATACATAATGTTTATTCTGCATTTACGAGGAAGATAAGTAACTACCAGACTAATCAGAAGTCGTCAGCAACGAAACATGCGACAACCAGTTTATTGTCGGCCGCGCCTGATGTTGCCACTGCACCTTCCACCACATGTTTTTTAACTTCATTTGACCAACACTTAAAACCATTCCGCCACTTTGCTGCAGTAAATTTGTCGAACAATGTCAAACACAATGTATCAATGTCGATTGCAGTCTTTTAATTTGCCAGCTTCAATCTGAACACAATTGTTCAGAAAAAAAACCCAGACAAATTCACGTTTTATGGATGATGCTTTAAAAACAAGGGGCATTAAGTATTTGTATGTTGAGACGCGGTTGTAGTTTGCCCCCCCCTATTAACATTTCGGACTACGAGCCCCCCATGATGCCCCCCTATTGTGGCAGATGGTCCACGCTGAAGAACCCTGAAAGCAACGAAATCTTCTTGTAGTTCTACGCATGCTTACAAACCAAAACAGTAAAATCAATTTTGCTAATGTCCAGCGACGTGTAACTATTGCATCCGAGCAAACCAAGCAGCAAGGCACTTACCTCTAACGGCGACAGGAGGTAGGGTTGTGGGGGCCACTGTGGAGCGCGTAGTAGATTTACTCTGGCAAAACAATAAGTAGTACTGGTGGTAAACAACTGTGTTTTTGTGCACTTAACAGTTGAGGACGAAAGGCAACTGAATACTAAACGCTGCGCAATGGTGGGTGACAGCGTAAACTACAACAGTAAAAACAATTTTATATTGCACATCGACGAGTGAAAAACGTTTTTGCCAATTACAGTCTCTGTAGTGAAAAGTACGACGTTATGCACAAACTTACTATTAAACGTTTGGAATCTAAACCTATTGATTCTTAAATTGAATGAACATGAAAACCTTGCCAGGTATCTACAATCACCCCCGTACCTCATTTTTAACACTGTTGCAATAATCAGTAGAACAGCACGTCACTCGACAAGATTTGATGTCATTGGACTGTTGTGTTCTTCTTATAGTTTCACAAGCAAGGTCATTACAAACGCTGCTCGATGAGCATTGAGCAATATTCATGTACACTGAAAAATAAGCCATTAAAAAATTATGCGATGACTATACAACTTCCAACACTACTGTAACGTCTTCATTACCTACTTAAAATATTTACTTTGCGAACTGCAAAAAAACGCGAATAAATTCAAAAGCATGCTTCTGCATAACACTCGTTACAAGATGGAAGCACAGCTTGCATCATCAATTTTGGCAAACTGTAGGTGTGCTGAAACACCAGTCAGCCAAGCAAATGGTTTTATTAAGCTGTCGTCCAACTGCAATGTTACCTTCCTGGCCAGTTAATTGTGCAGTGACGGTGGTGAGTTGGCAAACATCCTGTTCTGAGGAACACGATGATGGTAAGAAAGAAGCATCGAGTGTGACTGATGCAAGATGAGTTGACATCCCAGAAAAACAAGTCAAACCCGCTTCTGCGAATAGAAATAAAAGCATTGTCGTTTATCACAGGTCGGGGGCAGCAGGAAACTAATGTTTCTATCCCATTCAACGATAGTAAATTTTGGTTATATTCAAAGCTAAAGCAATATGTGTACAACAACAGAGAATATTATAGCTTAAACCACTAAAGTTATGAAATTATGCGGTTTAGGTAACAACACACCGGAACAACACAGCATGCGGCTTAGATAACAACACACCGGAACAATACATTATGCGGTTTCGGTAACACATCGGAACAACACACTACGCGGGGGGGGGTTGTGGTCGGCGCAATCGAAATAAAAATTATCAAAAATTTACGAAAGGGTTCCTCCGTAGCAGATGTGACTTTTGTGTCCGAACGTAAGGATGCTGAACGTCTAAACTATTTTGTCAAACCTACTGCAAAGTCCGGCTCGAACGCAAGAATGAGCTCAAACGACAACAACTGATCGACGCACTATCATACTTGATTTAAAACAGCCCAGTGTGAGTAGTCTGCTAAAGGCTGACAATGAAATCCTGAGCTAGTTGAAGCAGAATGATTTTGTCTGCTGTTCTCCTTGAATCTTGCAGCTGTGTGATGGGACAATGAACAACATAAAGCGAGGTCGTAGTTGCACTTACAGTGATTTTAAAATAATATCCGATATCCATGGCAACCAGCATCTTGGCAAACAGTGGTGGAAAGTTTTCGTATTTCAAGCTTTGTCAGTCACGCAATAAATTCAGCAAATTGTAACTTCTATGGGAGAAATGTTTTTCCCGGACTAAAGTTCTTTATTAGAAGTATATGCTTCGTCTCTTCCTATGAAATGATTTTAGAAACATTATGGGATTGTTTTCAAAACTCTTTTGCAACAGATCACGTATACTTTTCCCTTGTATTGAAAATAATATATTTGTGTTGGATTGACTCTAATGTTGTAAGAAGAGTTATCAACATTTTCTGACACATTCCCAAGTGCGAGGTTACTTCTCTAAACTATCAATGTTTGTTGTCTGTTCTTTTATTTCTTGGTTTAATGCGAAGACATTTGGAGTCAAAAGCATTAATAACATTAAGCGGTTGTTTTATGGTGTCATAGAAAAATATGATGCTAGCATTTCTAATATTTTTTGTTAATTCTGCTGCAGTTGTCTGAGTTAAAGTAAGGTCAATGCCTAATCTTAGTTGACGCAGTTACTTTAGAGCAGTGGTTCTCACCCGGGGGTGACCCCAGGGGTCCCAAAGCATGGGTCCTACGGAAACCTTGCAATATGAAGCTTAGCGTATGTTTTATATGTNTTTTGTTTGGTTGGGTGTGTGTTCCGTGGCGAATCGATGCACTTCAAACAGCACTGTAAACATTGTTCACGATACGAGAACAAATATAAATTTCTCAATCGAAAAAAAACAATGACAAAACGAGGGGCCCCTCAGCGTCCTGCGTGCAGTGAAAGTGGTCCGCGACGACAAAAAGGTTGAGAACCACTGCTTTAGAGCACCACTGTATCTTCTATTACGACCTTTGTACAGGTCGGTGCGTTTTAACTGAGCAACCTCCAGTTTACTTTAGCAGCGAGATGTTCTTATCAGGGCTTCATAGGAGTTAAGACAGGAGTGCGCCTGATGGACACACCCACGTCACCAAGTATGTTTGCCCCTCCTCACACGTGTCCATCAAAATGTTTCTTATGCGTCTGGCCGTGCTTCAAGTTTCAGTGCTGATTCATTGTTGGATACTGGGGCGAAATCGTTTTGAATTGAACCAAATGTTTATAGAACATTTCTTGCTTATAAGCATCAAGGAATTGCTTTTTTTAGTTCAGCAGATCTTGGTGTCACATCAAACTTGCAGATTGCTTCCCAGTAGCAAAACAGGTGTTGCAAATATATCTAACAAAGCCTTCTTCACAAATCCTTACCTGACTCACAGTTTTTTCCAGCAAACCCAAAGCGGCATGCACATACGTATTCAGTGCTCGACGAACTTGTGCATGAACCTCCATTCAGACAAGGGTTAAGAGTGCAAGCATCTATGACATAACAGTATGTTCCTGATTCTCAAATGATGCACTTCAATATTTCAGAAATATGCAGGTTTTTATCGAACTTCTATTACGGTTACTGATGTCAGCAAATAAAACACCATCGCAGTTTGAAAACATTAAAAAAACACATGTACGTCTCTAGCCACCAACTTAGAGTATTGTTGGACGGAGATGCTTTGCTGTCCGCGGCGTTACACAAGTCGTCCTGGCAGCAGGTCGCTTTACACGACGATATATCAGTGAAAGTGAGTATCTCCTGCATCGCAGTACAATTAAAACTACTACACTGGGAACTTGGCAGACATGTTGCTTGTATCACTTTCACTGCAATAACAGAAAGCTGTGTTACTGGGTGGCAGGCAGCTTTCGCGCTACATGTATCTGAAACTCACTCTTAATGCCCATGTATATCGCTTGATACCTTATAACAGCACAACTGACAGAGAAGTTGGTGACCGGGAGACCAACAGATGTGGAGTGGATTTTAGAACATGAGTTTGCTTGAGATGTATTGACAACCACGGTCTGACCCGAATACACTATCGTTCCATCACGGCAAAGCAACCCTGGAAAGTTCCAAGAATTTTTACAAATTGCTAGAACGTGGAAATCATTCACGAAAACAACATTTAAGGACAGCATTTGTTGAAAAAGACTGAAAACGAAGTTGAAGTAAGAACCAACAGCAGATCAGGGTAGACTCTTAGCACAAAAGTTAATGATATTTCCTTTACATATCTGCATTAATTCTGAAAAGCATTTAATGAAGGATACAACACATACCTGAAGTGTTATGACAAAAAAATCCAACAAGCCAAACGAACAACCAAAACATCAGACTTAGAAACCTCATCCTCAATGATTTTTACAGACCAGCTGTTTTCTGACCTGTGTTCTCGATAATACCGTCAAGATGCTACGCTACCAACAGACATACGCAATGTAACGAGACTTTCGTGCCTAAGGCGATCCAACACATCGACTCAATCAGCTTAAGTCGTTGAAAAGTGGAAATTATGCTGTGACTAAGCCGTCCATGCGCTGCTTCAGCTAAAATGTCATTCACAGAGTAACTGAGAAATAATCACCGAATCCCGGGAGACAAGATTTAAAGAAACTGTAAGCAAGGAGCAGTGAAAGAGGACGTCACAATCTTTCTCCGCTGCCAAGTATTGTTACATCACAAACGACAAGACAGAAAATTAACAACTGTGCAAAATACAAGTAACTGTTGTACATCATGAACATCATCGACAGAAGTTTGCAGAGTGAACTGGAGAAAATACTCGAAACTCTATGTTCCCTGAATGTGTGTTTTACAAGTGCAAATAGTATGTACGACCATTAATGCAAAGCATCAAAGGTGAGGATTTTCGCTCAAGTTCCATGGCATCGCTGATAAGTGGTCTGCAACATAAACATTAAAATCGGCCCAACTGGCAAACGTTCACAGCCAAAACAAGACGTACACTTCGGTCAGTCATCGACCGCCCTTCATCAGGGCTCAGAACAAGTACTCAGCAGTATCGAAGGAAAACGCAGTAGAACAATCTCAGCAATTTAATCAAGACAGATTTCCCGAAGCACGTCCGGGCCTAAGAAACAAAACCAACCAGAAGACGCAAATGGTTTGTGGAAAAACCGGTCTGGCAGGAAGCCCGAAGTCGTAACCGCGTTGAGTCACAGGTCACTAGGAATAACTACACTTTACAGCAGTGGTTCCCAACCGGGGAGGAATTCCTCCCTAAGTTCAGGGAAGGAATTTCCACTTCATAGTGAAGTTACTAATTCATTGTAAGTGTTGTACTTTTTAAAAGTTGACATTAGCTCTTTCAATGACTTACAATTTACATCACTTTATATTTGTAAGTTATTTAGTGGAATAGCACACGTATATGTTGACAAACGTCAGTGCCATTATTTGACAACAAATAGTTTTCGTCCCACTTTTATTAATCAGGTTGTTGTCATCAATAAAGACCATTGTTCCACTTGCAGTTATTACTAGCCTACAAACCCGAACATAAGCTACACCGTGACAGGTAAGAGGTAGGTGAGAAAGAATATATTGGTAGATAAAATATTCTTGAAGACTCTTTCCTGCTTTCAGCAGTTAGGCTACCGGTGATAGCTGATAATCAAAAAAAAGAAACAGACTTTGTCCAGGGCTACGGAGCCGGAGCGCCGGAGTTGGGCATATTGCCTGGAGCTGGAGCTCAAATTAAAAATCAGGAGCCGGAGCTCAGTTTAAAATTTGGGACTGGAGCCGGAACTATGGCCATTTCAGAGGTAGCTATGGCTCTGGGTCCCTTCCTAGTACTAACGATTTTCCCAAATTGACTTACTTCATCTGAAACAGTGCTCTTAATAGCATACTAAACGCAACTGTTACGAGTTACGACACCAGACTACATCAGTGGATCTGGAACCTATGATGGTTCCTTGGTTCAATCACCTCTAAGGTTGTGACATCGTAGCTAGCAGCCGTGGTGTTACTTGTTGAACAATGGTTCTCAAACACTGTTCTAAGAGCTGCATGCATCTCCCAAACATCCTTTGTGCGGCTTTTAGCAGTCCTTCAGTAAAACTTCTAATATTTTGCGTAAAAGACTTCGTTGGTGCAATAAAAAAAACGTGTCAGTTGACTTGTGTTAAAATTGTTTAGTGTGGCTCTCTAGTAAAATCATAGGTCTAGATTTGGCTTCCTTCAGCGAAATGGTTGAAAACTACTGTTGCAGAAGTACAAAAATACGTCAACTGCCACAACATCTTACTTTCGATAGTCAGTATGTTCAAGATAGGATTCCATGGCAGATTTAAGGGTGAAATGCACGGCACGCCATTGTAAAGCAGGAATTTTTATTAGAAACCATTAGGCTTGCCAGCAAGTTTTACTAGACTACTGGCAAAATTCACGAGGAAACATTACGTTTACAAGCAGTAGCGTAAAATGAAAGTTATAAATAATTGGTAGCGAACTAGCATTGTTTTGCATAGCAGTACATTATCAGGAGGGTACAAAAAAGCAATGTAAACAAATATGTGAAGTTTTCATCTGTGGAAAAAATTCTGTTTTCAGCACGGTAACCAGTCGTATTTTCTCCTAAGCTTTCAGGTTGAATTGTGCTTTACTTTGTGATTCATCACTGCTTATTATTAGAGCGAAAGATAAGAAATCAGAAGTTTTCATCTGTTTTAAAAGTCAGCGGTGAATTTCTGGCAAGAAGTCATAATATTTCTTTGAACAAAGGGCTTTCAAACACACCCTGGCATTTGTGTTAATGCAAAAGCAGGCCCGTAACCAGCTTAGGACACCAGGAGGGGCGAAGAATTTTCCGAGAGGGGCCCAAATTTTTTTAACCATGCCCAATATTTTTAAATTATGATCAATGCATTTTTCCAGGGGGGACAAAAAAATTTTCTAGGGGGGGCTTCGTCCCCCTGCGCTCCCTGGTTACGGGCCTGTGCAAACGTGTGCGTGTTTGAAAGAACACATGAGAGTGGTAAACGACGATGTGTTTTGCGCTCTTTGCATGGTTTGCCCGGGCAGCGCTGTTAGCTGGAATCGCCAAGACTGCAGCGGGCAAAGCATGCAACGAGTGCAAAGCACTTGGTCAATTGGGACTGGTCAGTGTTTAAATGCTCGGACACAAATGTAGTTTTCCAACCAGCCATTTTCTTGATTCTGGTCGTAAGAAATAACAAAAGATCCTCAGGCATTGACGGCAAAACCAGCAACTGTCTTTCCAGAAATTGTTTATACTGTATCACCGTTATCTTTGAGTTACGTTTCTGCTAGTAACTGTTCTCTGAATCGTCAAAACCTGTGATTGTTGTTTTTCGCTGATTTCCTCATGGTAAGAATGCTGCTTGTGAAAAAAGACCATATTAAATTACTCAAATGCTTGGTACATTCTATTAGTTTTGTGTAGCCTACTTCATATTTTTCAATTTCCATTCAACTTGAGGCACACCAAGACAATTGAACATATTAATGTGTGAAGACGAACAGAAGCCGGAGCCATGAAAAAAAGCGAGCTCCGGGGCCGGAGCTACAGCCATGAAAACTCACAGCTCCGGAGCTTGAGCCACTTCCATGAAAAGAGCTCCGAAGCCGGAGCTGTGTCATTTTTACGACAGCTCCACAGCCCTGTTCTTGTCAAAGCATATTATTCTTGAAGTAAGTTCAGTAGGTTGTGCACCTCAGTGTGTGTGGGATTCCACAGGTTTTTTGTTAGGGTTCGGTTGTTAGATAGAGTTTCTTGAGCACATGCATGTAATGCAATTAAATTTTTACTCAATCACATTATTGTCTTGTGCAGATTTCAGCCTTAACGTTTACGCAACTATAACAGCGTTTAGTAACATAAGTTCCAAAACAAAAAAATATGATGATCAGTGATGCAGTCGAGACCGTAACCTTCGAGATCGAGGCCTGGTTAAAAAAAAAAGGTTGTCGTCACTTCTAAGTTGAATTTTTTTCAAATTTCTGGAATTTTTCCGACCGGTTTTGTAGTTTCTCACCTGCTAATACAACAAAAAAGTTGTTGAATTATAGAAATTTTAGCCAACCGTTTCTTCACAATATTCAAAGTCTCTAGACCTGAAACCTTCGAGACCGAGACTCGCAAAAATGAGTCTCGAGACCGAAACCAAGTCTCGAGACTGCATCACTGATGATTATTCATATATGCAGTTTGGTTTTACAGCAATCATACCCTGCATCCAACTACTCTCCGAACAAATTTCGCAGTGATCGAGTTGAAAGTTGAACTAAATTGATATTTAAAACTTTTTTATTACTGGTGTATTTCAATGTGTTTTGATTGTACTTTTGTTTCATTTTTATCTTCCTGTCACGAAATTAACAGTGGCGCTATCTACTGGATTATTATATCATTAATGATACCTGCTTAGTTAGATGCTTAAGTGCATTCCAAGTTTTCTGAGTGATTCTTTGACTTTTCCCCAGTCAAACTTGCTGCTTGTTTGAAGTCAAAAAGCAGAGCTACTTATCGTACAATAATGGCTTATTGAAAGGACACAACAACGTCACTATAGGATTATGGTTCTACCCACAACGTCCGATCTGAGTCATCGGAAAAAAGACGTTTTAACCTTTTCAGCCACTCAGCTGAAATTGTGTAATAGGGGAGGAATGAAAAGTTCCAAAATGAGCCAAGGGAGGAATGCATAAAAAAGGTTGGGAAGCACTGGTATACAGTATTTACGTTGCTCCCCTCCGACCGCAGCTTCATATACAGAAGGATGTACCCGGAGGTCATTATTGTTTGTATTGTTCATTACATTACCGTTTGTGTTTACAAGGAAAGACTTGAGAAAACGATGTTTTACAAAATCAACCTCTAAGGCTAAGATTTTTGATTTTGGGCAATCGGTGGTACGTTTTCCTGTTATGGCCTGCTCCACCAAGGCACTGGCATGAGATTCCTTCATGCTAGTAACGTGCTTTTTTCCGGGTAAACAAAGATCATTCGGTTTCACCTACATACTGCAACGGACAATCTTCACACGGGATACTGTACTCGTAAACTGCCCCTTGGCGTTTACAAGTTTGCAATATACCACCTATTGTCCTAGTTAGCTAACAGCAGTTCGTGTATTGTGGGTAGTTAAACCCCCGTTTTAATTTACTGTCAATCCTGGAAAATATAACAAGCCATCGCTTGGCGCAACGGGGTTACGTGGTGGTTTTGACTTACGACTTAACATGTGGTTCGGGTAAACATTGGCATGTAATATATTTTTTAAATGTCGCTTTCCGATTCTTCTTTTCGACAGACGTCGGTAGACAGAAGTACTGGGGTGGTTAACACTGCACTGTGCAGTTAACGAAAGTCCAAAAAGAAGCCCTGCACCTTGGACTGAATTTGGCACGGGCTCCAAAGAAGATACCCACTCAGCACACACTCGCATCCATTGAGAAGGACATTTGGAGATTTCCAACAGGTGAAGCCCACATTCTACGCATCAAAGTTTCCACTGTCGGTCGTAAATAACCATCGCCCTACGACTGACTCTTTGAAAACGTAGGAATTCCACGCACTTATGGAGCTACGCCGAAACTCAAGCATAACAATTTTTAGGAACAGACAAAGACAGTGCTACAGTAATTGTAAACAAAGAAAAGTGCGATGACAGACTTGAAGGATTGTTGGCCGACAACGACACTAACATCGAACTGCGGAAGGACTCAACCAAAGCTGCGGAAAAAGTTGTTTTGTGTCTTCACTGGTAGATAACAAGGTGCTTTCTCATAGCAATGCTTTTACCTCAAAAAGCTCGGATGCCAGCGCACCGCGGTTGTATGCACCCCCGAGGATTCATAATCCTGTGACGCCTCAGCGACCTCTTGTGGTCCTTATTGGTTCGCCCGTTTAGGTTGCAGAGTTATTTGCACCGTTCGTAGGAAATAGTGCGTTGAATCGACGCACCTGACGTTTCGTGAAATGTTTTTCAAGCAAACCTTCTGATGCTCCACTTGGTAAACAAAGCACGGAGTTGCTGCTGATGCTTATTGTAAACAAAATAGCCGCAAATATCGAAAACATTATTTTATTCACCGTTTCAGCTTAGTCACAAGCCGTCATTCATATTGGTGTTCTATGCTTTACCTTTTATTATTTTTTTAAATCAACCACTTACAACGTGTACATTTTACCCAATGTGTATCAAGCTGCTTTTGAGTGTAGTGAAGTTGAGCTTTTGGAAAAGAGATCAGGTTGGTTAGATGTAATTGGATGTAAATATTGTCTGCATGAACGTATGAAAAATTAGTTTGAAAAAGTGTGTTTTTATCATCAACCAACGCAGAGGCTGTTTGCATAAGGCACGAATTATCATTGCCATAGGTGTACCTTACTGGATGGCGCGAAGAAGTGATCAAAAATTCAAAGCTTCGTACATGTTCAGAAAATGCCATTTCAAGTTTTACACTTCGGCCACACACCATTTGCTTTTATATATATTTTTTCTATTGATACAACCAAAACAAAAGGTGCACTGACTGAAACATCCAGGTCCCTTTTGTTTTATTATGGCTGGGAACGTTTGTCAGTTGCGCTTTTCAAAACAATATTTACGTCACGCCTGGCAGGCGGTACTAGATATAGTCTGCAACATAACCGCGATACTTGCTCACGGAAGCACAACTCTGACGCTTGCTCACTTTGCTCCTTGTCTCAAACACAACCTGGAATGGAAGCGTTTTTCTTTATAAGAACGATCAAGACATATTCACCTACTCTCCACTATCGCACTAAACCTCCCTTTCCGCCACACAGTGCTCTCGCTGCAAAGTCTACGCCTCAGCAAGGTTTCTTCAAAAGACAGGTCTCTCCATGTCGGCCGCCACAACAGGGGATCCCAACCTTTCTGTGACCCTGTACCCCTTCAGCATGGCGACAGACAATCATGTACCCCTAAAATTTCTTATGACAAAAAGGCTGAGTAAAATAACAAAAATCCATTGAATTTTTAATAGAACTTGTAGATTTTTAAAACTATAACGGTAGACTACATTTTATGTCTTAAAGTTAATTTATTGCGGTTGTACAATAAATGTACCCCTTNATAAAGGTAAATGTACCCCTTGATAAAGGTAAATGTACCCCTTGATAAAGGTAAATGTACCCCTTGATAAAGGTAAATGTACCCCAGGTTGGGGCCCTGCTCTATAACATTAGGCTTAAGGGTCAAAAGCGCATCAGAATATCATAAAATATTACAGTAAACAATTCACTTGCGACTAATTGAAGCAAAGAATAAAGTTTTAACAAGACTTGTGCAGACCACAACAAGCAACAAACCACAAGGCCGTGAGGTATTCCCGTCGAAGCACGCCTTCTCCTCCACCAAGCTACCCACGCATCCATCTTGACCCACCTTCACAAATTTCGAATTGAAATAAACTATTAATTGCTGTCAAAGATAAAAAAAAACGTAAAAGTCGCAAATTAGTGCACATGAGTTGAAAGCACACAAAAACATCAGTGTTTCTTTTACATGCAGCAAACGCTTAAAGCGATTGTTACAGGAGGTCTCTATTAACCATCTGAGCAAAACACAGCTATAAACTCAGCAGCGGCTTTTGCGTTTGGCATCAAATACGTCTTGAAGAAAGTCATTGTAATCTACATGAACGAAAATAAAATCTGAAAATTCGAATTGTTTTATCTACAATAGTTTCAGTCAACATGTGGTTCGAGTATCTCACCGTGCATAACACGTGTGCAACTGTAAACATGCTGTTTTCTTGAAAGGTTAAAAGTTGTGGATTTGACTCTTGCGCCACTTGGCAGTCACCTCATTGCGCTGATGACGCAGCATCCCAGCGCGGAGACAAAATGTTCCCCTGTTTTAACTCCCGGGGATGCCTGATCACAGATTTTCTTCGGTTGCAATTTGCCCCTAATTCTCTCCGTAAAGTCCATACAGCAGGAAATGCTGCAGTCCGCTGCTGTGCGATTTAACGCTTTCCACAGTGCTAAGTATTTGATGATGGGCACCATTTAAAATTGCACCCATAATTTACAAAGTAGAATAGAAATCAACCGCGTCAAAGACCCAGTTCATTGTTTTTATTCGAGGATGATTAAACTCAATAGCCGGACGTGTGGCCTTGTGGGTAGAGCGCTCGCTTCGCGTCTGGTGGGTCGCAGGTCGGCGTGGTTCGACGGCGTGGCTCGGTCGGGTCGCACCAAGACCTTAAAAATTGGAAGTTGCTTCAGTCTGGTCAAGCGCTCGGCATAATGACTGTAGCAGGGAAATTGTCCAATGCGGATGCAATCTTCGTCGGAGTCAGGTCGTGTTGCTTCTTGCCTTCCCATCGGAACAACTTCGTCGAAGACCAAGTGCCTTTGGTCGAGAAATGGGCGATCTCTTCAACACCCAAAACAAATCTCTGCCACGGCGATCGTCGAAGGCACTCGAAGGACAATTGTTGTGTTGTTACTGTGTGCAGTGTTGTTACTGTGTGCAGTGTTGTTACTGTGTGTAGTGTTGTTACTGTGTTGTTACTGTGTGTAGTGTTGTTACTGTGTGCAGTGCTTGCAATTGCGTTGTGCAAGAACATTCCGCAGTTGTTCTCGTGTCTTCGCCGTTCTGATCGTTGCAAAACGCGACGGCATGGGCCATGTATGCAAACTCAATAACATTTATTTGTCAATAGGCAACTTACTGATGAATGTAGCAGTGGTTTGATGACGTACCCAGTGATGACGTAACCAGTTAAACCAAAATTTTATGAGGTAATGAAGCGAATCAACACAATTCTGAAAATCTTGCGCTACCTGCCTAATAATAAAGTTTTCATGGAGTGAAAATATTTTTTTTTTAATGTCCACTCAAAATCATGGGCGAAACAAGACACACAGCACCGTTGCTGGATTGCTACGTCACCTGAACCAGGCAGTGTTGCTATTTTCAAAATTAAAAAAAGTGCAAAACAGAACCTCAACAGACTTACTTCCCCCCCAGAGCACACTCGAGTTCTCGTCACATTTCCGTCCCCACACGTCACAGAACAGCTTGTCCAGGATGACCATCGACCCCACGAAGGACAGTTTTGACCATTGCAGTTGATAACGTGAATACTAGGACCGGAGCACGCGGCCTGAAAATGTTTAAAAGAGAAAGTCAAAGAATGAAATCGTAAAAAGACTTCAATACACTGTCATAGCGTGTCAACTACTTCTGCATCAAGTAGGTCTCATTAACAAAGAATACATCAAAGAAGGCGAGGCAAACGTCATCTTTTAGCCAACCAACTACTGTAAGTCAAGCTAAGAGGAAATTCTATCGAAAATAAACTAAATAAAGACAACTATGTTGCCTTGGTGATATGACAAGGTTTAAGCAGGTTCAAAAAACATTAGCGAAATGCCAAGATAAACAAGTGAAATATTTTGATTTTCCTAAAAAAGACAAAAAGCGAATGAAACAATGTAAGTTATCTGTTTCCTTGGCAATACATCGTTTTCCATCCAGAAGTGGAATTCCAACCTCCTGCCTAGCTTCACTACTAAATGTAGTTTAGTTGCAGAATTTACGTTGATCCGCTTGCAATATTTCACTTTCCCGTCAAACTAGCGTTGCACTTCAGTATACAACTAAGTCCGGTGCCATTTGCAAGTAAGTGAACATGGAATTTTTCCCGACTGCCATGGCGTACAACTAGCCGTGGAATGAAGTTCATCAGTCGACCAACAACAGATAATGAACAAAAACGTTCCTGCAGCAGCTTCCAACACTGCTTCGTGACAACAGCAAACCAAACTGATTTGTGAGGTTGAGGATGGTTTGAAAAGCATGAACCTATAACATTGTTATGCGGGGAGTCAATCGCCGGCCCTCACAAAAACTCTTTTTCTTCACGTCTGCCTCCATTTCGTCAATTCGTTAAATCTGCCCTCGTTTCATTCAAGCGGTGCGCCTACCGAGGTTGACCACCAGTCGTCACTTGAAGCGTAAACAATTTGATGACATGTTATGTGGCAGTGAACACAAATTCTCAAAACATTCGCATTTCTGTAAACATTTAAAGGTAAACAACCAAACTATGCGGCGGCGCTGATCTGATTGTAAAAGAACAAAAGCAAACAAAAGTGAAACAGTGTTTCAATAACAAAAAAGTCCACTAACTCTACATCGGTTCTATCTTGCATTGCAACCAGCTAAGGACTGAATGAGAGGTTAGCAACAGATTCACTCACTGCGTCCATGAACTTATTTCAAGCATTGAAATCAACCGCTGGAACGAACACGTGTTTCCAAACATTTTCAATGTAAACCAAGTTGCAAGCATTCTAATTGAACGTACATCACATAAAACATTGTGACATCACTTAAACCGTACGATAAATTATTCGACGTCAGTTGGTGGGTGGTTCCCCGAAGTAAGGAATATACTGGCAGGGGATGCCCCCTAAACTTTCCATGATTTTGACTAAAATACCGTATACCTAATATTCTACTTCTCTCCCCACACGTCACAGAACAACTTGTCTATACCCAACTATCTAACTTAGTACGAAGAGGGGAATAATCGTGTTCTGTACGTTGACTTATCGGAAATGTCTTGACGTCACTGTTGTGTACGCCATAACAATCAGAATCGCCGATTTTTTTACTTTTCCTTGTCAGAAAATAATTAATAACTGCGTAGCTCTCCACTAAAACGAACTNGTGGTCGTTTCGCTGATGAAGTACTGTACACAACGTAACCAGCCCGCTTCCAAATAAGGAAACAAGCCTTTACATTAATTCGTTTATCCTTGACGCAATCACGGAAGCGGGACTGCCGGCCACCGCCGCAAGAGACGCTGCATGTCGACCACAAGCTCCACTTGCTCCAATCTGTGTGAGAAAGAAAACATCGGAAAACTACAGGTCACGTGATCACACACCTCACGGCAAAATAGTTTTTGCAAAAGTGCAAACAGCAAAAGGATTTGTAACAGTTGTGCGACAAATAAACTTTAACACTAGGATCTTTGTTGGAGCTTTTGTGAACATTCAGTTCTATTGCAACTAAGGACTGCATGAATAATGCTTATAGTAACAAAGCTCTATTTCACCTACTTTGGAAATACGATAGTTGACAAGAGGTGAAAAAAGAATCAAGCACTGCAAATATTTCGCATCACTGAAACTTCAACCAAATAGCTATTCTTCCCAATTCATAGACGACCTCAAGCAATGAGGACAAAAGGTCAGCTTGATGTTTTTTCCTTTTCGCAAAACTGACATTTTTCGATCAGGAAAATGGAAGAAATCGGCTCAGTTTTTTTGTGCAAAACTTAAATTTTTCGATACGTTCAACTAAAGACAAAAAAAGCAGTTTTTCTCTTTCAAACAAAGCTCAAGGTTTTTTAGGAACTGACGACGAAAAAAAATTGTATATGCAAAAACTAGTATGTTGAGTGCTGGCTGGAGGTCAAAAACCTCACAAAAAGCTCTGTATATCACAAGGAAATTTTCATCGCTAAGGTGGTGTCGAGTGATTTGTACCAAGAAATGCAGAAACAAGTACATTTGGAATTTAAATTAACTCTTGCAGAAAATATATATCAAACGGGTTTTAGCATTCTACTGCAGCTAAGTCGCAGTTCGCATTAAATCAATATGACATAAGTTTTTCAGTATGAAAATCAGTTTGCAGGTGGCAAACGATACGCTACACCGCTTTGATCTTTGTTGATAAGTTTGAGATAAGTTTGTCCAAACGTAAGAACCACAAGGTAAGCTTTACTATTGACTTGTATATTATTGAAAGGAAGTTGTGGGCAAGCCAGCTGACCATCTGACCACTCGTGACACTCTAGGAAAGGATAGTAAGCGAGTCTAGTGAAAATATCCAGCTTGACTGCTCATGAAAGTTAATGCCATTCAAAAATGCCCTAAAACAGGTAAGTATGAAAGGGGCAGTTTTCCCGACAGTACATGTAGAGCTAGAAATGTAGTGTGTTTATTAATTGGAGGCAGGGCACTTTACCAGATTTTAATTCAAATCCAAAAATATGTTTTGGGAATATCAAAAACACTGATTGGTTGGACATGGAATTGCTTACTCTTGTGAGATTTCAATAACATCCAATGCTAGGACAGGCAATACCAGCAGCCAGGAAACTATCAATCACAGCCTTACGTGGGCACAAATATACATTGCAAGCCTTACATGCAGGGCCGGCCCTAGTAGATGCCCCCAAATTTTGTGTCCAGACAAATTTGTTTTAAACATATAATAAAAACAAAAACCTTTCCCTCTAAAATGTAGTTTGCCTCCCCAAACCTTAAAACCTGACTACGGGCCTGCGAAGAACGACTGGCTTGGAGGAAACTTCTAACTTTAACTAATTACCTTTTCTCGCTTTCGGTAACCACAAGCGCAGACGCGTTTTTGTATAAAGGCAACGTCCCGGGCGCACGATCAACTATCCCCTGTACGACGCAATACACGAAAAGTGCCAGACTTCACTAGAGAGCAATCCATACATCCGCCCAAAGTATTTTGTTTTGTTTTTTTGGAGAAAAAATTCAGTCAAACTTTTATATTCTTTTATTCCGTCAGAGTCATTGATCAGTCAATAGTAAACAAAGATGTCAAAACTTCCAATTTTCAGGAATTTCGCCCGAATTTTTGACAAATCAAAACTTTTGCGAGTGCGCTTGCACCTCCAGCTCCTACACCACTGAATGGATAGCGCGACATTAACATTGGAAGAAATCTTACAAAAAAGCAAAATATCCATTTATTCCAGCTAAGTACACCAGCCATTTCCGTTGCATCACGTTTCCATTCGATAATTTACGTTGTAAACAACAGTTTGAAAAATTCCAGCCTGCTACATCTTTGAGAAATGAATAATTCAAATCTAACTTACGTGGACCTTTCGCGATTAGAAAATCTCGCTGAGCTGTTGAAAGCTGTTTGGGTCAAGACGCAGGATCCTCACAATTTTCGATAAAGCTAACATTAGGGCCATGACAAATGAAAATGTTTGGGGGCATAGTGAAAATAAAGTCTATAACGAAATCGTGGCGTACTAGACATTTATCCCAAAACGAAGGTTCCAGCTTGCAATTTTTGCATAACAACCACCAACAAACGTTTCGGCACAACTAGCATTGCTACTAAACAGCTTTTGACCGACTGCCCAGACAGGCTGGCAGGGTCCAGTTTCCACTACAGACCAAGCCGAAAAATGCAAAATAGAACAGTTTAGGGGCGGATTTGCGGGGGGGGGATCTCCACCCTAAAACGAAACGAAAATAACTCTATTTAACCAAGATTTTGTATGATTCGGAAAACAGTATTTGTGATATAAGGTCATTTTGCCGTCCATTGTTTTGTCACAGCAGTGTTGTGAAGTTTTCATCATCTGTCTTACAGTAGTGAACCCGTAATGAGACTTCACTGCCAAATATTACTGAAATCTCCCCCCTAACCTTACTGGATGGATCCGCCCCTGGCTATGGTTGAATGGCCAATTGTTGGAGTCTTCGGATTCGAATAGATGTGTCTACGGGTTCAACCTTACATACTTTGTGTGAATGTTCGTTCTAAAAAGAGCATTGTTTGCTAACAATGAGATTAATAAGCCGTTTCTAGTGAATTCTCGAATGCAAAAGTATTTGGCAAAAATGAATAATTTATCCAAACACCATGGCGCGGGGCCTAATGCAGCTACATCGGTTGCATCGACTTAAGGTTGCGCTTGCTTGTCCATGGACACAAATATACATTGCAAGCCTTACATGGACACAAATATACATTGCAAGCCTTACATGGACACAAATATACATTGCAAGCCTTACATGGACACAAATATACATTGCAAGCCTTACATGGACACAAATATACATTGCAAGCCTCTTCGGAAATAGCTGCTCCTGGACACGAAGAGCAAGGCTTGCCAGCGTTTACGCATGAACGCTTCTGTTTACGACTTCCACCTCCACAGGACTTTGAGCAGTCAGACCAGGACGACCATGGACTCCATGCTTGAAATAAAAATGAAAGCAATGACCCAATGGTCATCAGTACTTTATATTGTGATCTGCACGGAAGTGCTACATTCGCTAGTTCCACAAAACACTTTTTACGGAGTGAATCTACAGTTTTAACGCGAAGTTTGATCATTGTCTTAATCAAGTCGCTGTTGACAAGGGCTGGATAAGCCAGAAGATTTAATACACATATACAATAAAACAAAGGCACAAACAAAAAAGTAAACACACCTCAACGGCAAAATACTAACTTAAACGGTCTGTATGTTGAAGTAAAACTGGTATATATGTAATACAGTGCAAACTGCTAGACTGCAGAATGCCATCACGATCTGTCATGGAACAAAACTGAGTGTTTATGGATCCGTGGAACAAGTCCTTGATTGCCAAAAAACGATTTGGACTTTAACGTCGAACACCTCCGTTTGTTGTATTCGCAATATTCGTCTATATCTTCATTGCGGCAAAAGAGCGCGAGACACCAACTTGACTAACAGTAGAATTTATGCTTTGTTGTCGTCACTGATAGCGACTGATCCTTTCTTGTTTGAAAACAGGTGTATCCAAAAGTCAACTACCTTTGCAACCAAGTCGTACAATACAAAGTGAAAAATGTTAATAATTTGAGATTTATGTGTTTTAATTTCATGGCATGATAACCACATTGAATAGGATGTTTTTTGAACAGGATGGTTACATTGCTTTATGGAAGCGATTGCTACCTTCAATGAAGCCAGAGCTGCGAAGCCGGAGCTGGAGCCCGAATAAAAAATCAGAAGGACCCGGAGTTCAGTTTAAAATAGACCGGAGCTGAAGCTACAGCCATTTGAGAGGTAGTAAAGAGTTACGACACCAGACTGCAACAATGGATCTGCAAGCCTTTGATATTTCCTTGGTTTAATAATCGCCAAGGCTGTGACATCGTAGCTGGCAGGCGTGCTGTTACTTGTTCAACAATGGTTCTCAAGCACTGTTCTTAGAGCCGCATGCAGCTCCCAAGCATCTTTCAGTAACACTTCTAATATTTTGCGTAAAAGACTTCGTTGGTGCAATAAAAAAAACATGCCAGTTGACTTGTGTTAAAATTGTTTAGTGTGGCTCTCTAGTAAAATCGTAGGTCTGTATTTGGCTGCATTCAGCGAAATGGTTGAAAACTACTGTTGCAGAAGTACAAAAAACGTTAACTGCCACAACATCTTACTTTCTAGTCAGAATGATCAAACCGGGTCTGTGGTACTGTAGCGATATAAAAACAAATGAGCTATAATGAGTAGGTACATAATATGATACCCATAGCTTTTGCCGACCCCGTAATCATGCTGATAGCAGCGAGTATGATTAAGATTGGATACCATTGCAGATTTTAAGCGTGAAATGCACGGCACGCCATTGTAAAATAGGACTATTTATTAGAAACTATTAGGTTCACTAGATCACCGGCGAAATTCTGTAGGAAACTTTTGGGTTTACTAGTAGCAGCATGACATGAAAGTTATAATTTTAGCTCTTATAAGTCAAGAGTCTCACCATTGTATAAGAAGTTAAACTTACTTAAAATTGAGGATATGCACATTCTTGAAATAGGCAAGTTCATGCATAGATTGCACTGGGGTAGAATTCCTGTCAATTTCGATCAATT
>JGI24159J19872_10001981_pt1 | contig 23719 bp, 12 predicted proteins | sample Ectturendosymbi4_FD_19872 | JGI IMG/M metagenome (IMG submission 19872) | reverse complement strand
CATTTTGCAGTTGTAAATTGCTCTGACGCAGTGATGAGTGTGTTTTACTCCCCTTTTTTAACATGCAGCCAAAATTTTGCAGTTATGAATTCCTGTGTCGCAGCATTAAGTTTATTTTCCTCCGATATCCTACTTGAAGCGCTGATAGTTTATATTCAGTGCAATGACACATAAAGTAAGGAGGGGGGGCGTGTAGAAGAAAATGCATATTATGTCAACAAATTTCGCCAAAACGTTGGTTTAGAAACATGAATATGACGTCAAATTGTGACATCACAAAGACCACACACCAGAAACAAATGACCACCATATGCCACTGAATGAAACCCCCCCATGAATATTTTCTGCGTACGCCACTGCAGGATGGCTAAACGTTTTGACCCGAGGGCTGAATTCGCGACTTCCTGGCCACTGGAAGGCCGGATACAGTGCGATTTACGTGACAGGCAGCAGTTAATGCTGTTGCACTGTTGTCCACAGTCGGAAACGTGACACTTGAAAAAAATGTGACAGGTATTTGGTGTGTCGGATTAAACTGTTCGGCGAGCCGGATGCGGCCCGCGGACCGAAGTTTGGCCACCCCTGATGTAGACTATGAAAAGAAGCGGTGACAGCACACACCCTTGTCGGAATCCAACACCAACCGTGAACGGTCGTGATTCAATTCTCCCGACACGGACACAAACTTCTGAGCATGAATACCGTGACGGCCAGTAACAGTCGGGTGTCAACACAATACTCCCGCAACACTTCCCAAAGCTTTTCACGAGGAACTCGGCCGTATGCTGTCTCGAGGTCGACAAAACATGTGTAAAGGTTTTTGGCATCCTCCCAAGATTTCTCAAAATTTTGCTAGAGAGTGAAATTTTGGTCTGTACTGCTATGGCCAGGATGAAAACCACACTGGGTATCTTTCAGCTTTGGTTCATTTGTTTCGCTGCATCTTTTTTCAAGGCACTTGGTAACGTACCGTAAATGTTAAATATTTGAAAATTCCCGAAAGCATCGCGGGCCGCGTGTTTGAGACCCCTGGTCGAACTAATGTTCTCTACTGTATTCTCTGGACTGGGGCGTTGTATTCAGCCTATTTATCGGACATTAGTGACCATCGAAGAAGTTTTGTAAACTCGGAGTGGGAGGTAATACTTTAAGTAATTTGCAAATCTGTAGGACCTCAAAAGCAGTTATTTGCGTAGCAGTCAGATTCTCACAGCCACGGTCTTAAAACTCGTCTCAGCCAGGTTCTGACTAATATCTTCTTGCCTGAAATGCAGCAGTACGGACTGACTTATCCTTTCTTACAGGATGAGATGGACGAGGTCTCGTTGATATGGCATGCGAACGTTCTTGTTCTATCACAATGACTGACTGTCGTGTTATGCAACAATACCAGTTTTGTTACAATGCTTAGTGGTACACGCCCAACTTAATGCATTAGGTAAGGGCGCTGTGTTGATGCAGCTTTGCAATTTATGAATGTGTGGGTCGCAAAATAGAGGTTCAAGAAACTGTAAATACAGTTTTTAATTTTTGCCAAGCAATTTTTGCGCCCCCGTCAAAGCGGCGCCCATGGCACGTGCCATGCCTGCCATACCCTAGATACGCCACTGTTCTTTACGAGGTATTGTTTTTACCGCCATGTTTGTCTATGTGGTCATGTAATGGAAGTTTCACTGCTATTATGCCAATTAGGAAAATCGTAGCCCAGGCCTGCCCAATCTTTTTAGTGTTGCGGGCCACAAACGTTTTTGTGACGTAACAAATCCCTTGATGTTGATAAGTTTTATGCGATAACACGAGGTGATAATGAGTCCTACTGCATAGCAGCACGCAGTGTTGCCAGCTTGTGTGGATGTAAACCAAATCTAAAAAATTGACATATTTTCGAAAAGTTTGTTATACAAGTTTTTGGGTGGTAGGCCCATAACAGAAACAACGGGTATAATTTTCGTGTGTTTTGATGGCAAATATACTTGAGCCTATAAAAAATTCAAAAAATTTAAAAAGTCTGTTTACGATCTTATAACATCGCGGGCCTCTTAAAACAACCAAGCGGGCCGCATGCGACCCGCGGGTTGGGCAGCTTTGTCGTAGCCTAACTGGTCGTTAGATGAACCATTTTTTTGCTCTTCTGGTTTGAATTTAAGAAAACAACCTAACGTTAAATGATAAAGTTGTCCTTAAATGATAAAGCTAAGTGGCCCTTAGCCTTTTAAATAATAACGTTAACTTTCCGCGCTTGTACAAAAACTTTTGCATTTGATAAAAACATTTGCATCTTTGAAAACTAGGAAAAAGTCATATTCCTAGCTTGAAATTTAGTAAATGCTGAAGTTTAAAGTCTGTCTGTAATATTATGCTTTATATATGTTATGTTGATGCTGTAGAAACATGCTTTTATAAACTTTTGTTAAAATAAATCGAAGTTTCTGTTTATATAAATATTAACACCTGTAACAAGCTTGGGACACCAGGTGGGGCGAAGAGTTTTCTGAGAGGAGCCCACATTTTTAAAACTATATCCAATAGTTTCAAAGTATCTCCAACACATTTTTCAAGGGGGGCGAAAAATTTTGCAAGGGGGGCTTAGCCCTCCCTGGGAATAGGCCTGTAAATATTGTGTGTTAAATGCAATATATTGCATATTGGGGGCCCCAAAGTCCAGGCTTAGGGAAGCTCCAAAACACCTAGCACTGGCCCTGTCAACAGCACTGCTCTATGTGGTGATTGCTGTTCCTACGTGCACGGTAGTTGCTTGCACTTCGACTTATTGTTGCAGCTGCCCGGAGCCGTCTTGTTTATGGGTAGAGCGCCTTTTCGTCCATGAGGCGTAATTACTGCGCTCTGACCAAGGTGTTCTTGCTGCCTCGTATTCAGTTGTGTTCCTTGCGTCATTTCAACTGGTTGCTTCTGTCGTACGATTATCGTGACGATTGTTTTCTTGTTTCTAGTATGATGAAACTCAGTTCTATAAAGCCTGGTAAATACACGCACCTGATATTTGCATCAATACGCCGTTTCGTCACATTCTATTCCAATTTTTAGCTTTTATTCCTAGACGACAAATATATTTTTATTAAATTATGTCCTGACTGCGGACTCACATTTCTAGGTTTAATGAACAAAAACGTAAGACCAACTTCTATAGACTGCAGATGTAAACGTTTTTGACTATAAATTCCTTATTCGTTGTTTACGCCAACACACCTCTGATCCACATTTATTTATTTACTTTAGCTGCATAGCCCATATTAACAGAACTAGAGCACGAGTAAGGCTAAAGGATTTTATCGTTCATTGAAAACATAAAAAATGTGTGCATTATCATTTTGAAAGCGAGGGCCATTCTCGATAAATACGAGTCAGTTTCACTTACTTTCATCTGGTAATTCGTAGTGATGCTTCTTGCATATTAATGCACTACATGCCAGTTGCCTATAACATGGTCACCGGACACAGCATTTTACTTTATAATCGCAGAACAACCCATACAAAATATTTTATAATCGCCAAATTCTGATAAATCAACTGCGTGACTCATGCGAAACATTTTTCCTGAGTGCATGTATGGGCCAGGTGTTCGCAACACACTGCAGCAGAGCGGTCTTCCGAGACCAACACTGTTAAAATAAAAGCAGCGGATAGAGCAGTCACAGTCGTACTGTAAGCCACCAAAATTTCAGTAACTTTCTTCAGGTAGCGTCGTGGATGTCACTGGAAAAGTAAATGGAGGCTGTTACCCGCAACTGTATACAAACGTTAGAAGTCTGCTAAGCACAAATCCAGTTTCAGAGGTTTCTTGAAACATTCTTCAAATTATTTCTTTGCTTGAAGTATTGGAGTTGACTGTCGGTATCTACCAAGACTGAAATTAAGTGATGTGGGAATTTGAAACACATCTTTAGTTTGCCTACGCAAAAAATACTGTATAACCAAACAAAAATAACACATTTTTAAGAAGTCATCAAAATGAGAAGCGAAACACAGAAAAGTCTGCTAGTTGGTGATAAGGTACGAATGAACATACTTGCTTAAAAAGGATATAACTTAATCAAAACTATAGCACTGAACTTCTACTCAATGTTACTAGTAATTTATGTGTAGTTTGCATTGCAAACTCGAGCCACAGGTAACATCGCAAAATGTGTAAACGCATTTTTAAACGCTTGATGCAATCGCTACAACGCTCTGGGACACAATAAACGGAAGTGACTGTATACTAGAGCGACCACACGTGGCAGCAGAATCACGCACTGACGAAGCTGTTGCTTGCCATCGTAAAAAGTCACATACAACTTACCACTGCTGACTGACTTGAGTTTTAAACCGTTAGTTTCTTCACGAATGGCAATCACCTGTGGTCACAATTATTAGATCGCTACTCCAACGTCGACGTAACCAGGAAAAACCAGAAGCTTGTAAGTGCACGCAGGGTGATACAAAATTTTTCCTGATGTCAGGATATGTAAAAGTCGCAGTGAAGGATAAAAGACGGGTATTAAAGTCCAACACCACCTTGTTCTCGGATTTTTGAAAACTGGATTGACATTTTTGATTTAAAAAAATTTATAATGAATGCTTTTGCATGGAAGCTTGTCTTTAATATCCTAAAAATGTGAAGTTTCGTAAATGATGGGGATATTGTAATGGCAAAATTAACAATAATCCCTCTAAACAGGGGCGTAACGAGGGGGGCACAATTCCCCGGGCGCCGAAAAGTCCCAACAATGTCACAAGTACTTTCTTCAATACAGTACATTTGCTTCCGAATTAAGACCTCAAGTCAGGGTCGTATCCAGAGGGGGCGATCTCTCCCCTAAAACCTACGAAAGTAACTATATTCACCATATTTTTGTAACATTCGGAAAACACCATTCGTGCGATACAAGGGCATTTTGTGGTCCATTGTTTTGTCACAGCAGTGTTGTGAAGTGTACTTCATCTCTCTTACAGTAGTGAAGCCGTTGAGACTTGACTACCAAATATTACTGTAATCTACCCCCCTAACCTCACTGGCTAGATCCGCTCCTGCCTCAAGTTCGAACATGGGGCGCCAAAATTGCTTCTTGACGCAGGCGCCATCTCACGTCGTTACGCACCTGTTCTACCATTCAACACCATTGCTGATGCCACACATGTACGTCTTTAGCTGGATAAAAGAAATAGACTTGCTTTGTGCTTTCCATTCAGTCAGACGATTTAAATGTCAAGAAATGTCATACATACAATCAAAAAATATTTAGTTTAATTTAGGACATTAACAATATTGAGTGAACGAAATTGCCAGCCCCCTCAAATGTGAAACTCGTTCCTTCAAAATTAATTTGAACTTTTCACAAAACCTTGACACTAGTTCTAGGCATTTTTAACTTCTTCAGCAAAAGCTGGATAAATTAAAACCAGCGTCAAATCTTTTCGGAAAGCTAACTGCCACGAAGTGTACCTTGGGTTCGGAGTCAGGAGTAATCCACCAAATATATCTTACTTGCAAATGGTGCAACATTACAACAAATCCAGCAGGTGTCGGGGCTTCTCTACCATCTGTAGTTGTATAGCCAGTTTTAGTTTCGAAAATCAATCCGACGATAGAAAATTGCAGCTCTTGCCAAAACCTTTCTGCCACGATGCATGCACCTCTGCATGTAATCACTGCAAAGGTGTGATACTTCCACAAAAAGTGCTTTTCCCGTCAACTCGGATCCTTTCCTAATGATCTGGATGAAATCATTTTCAAAAAATATCTGTCGAATATTTCCCACTGAAATGTTCAGCTAATTTCGATGTACCATAACAGGACTATGGGTGAAGGTAAATGTATAAAATAGTTTTCTGCAAGCCTCACAAAGCACTTTTACACACTTAAGGCCTTACAACGTATTGCATTACAAAACGCAGTTTGTAGGACAAAAAAACGACGTGATTTGTAAAATTTTAGGAAATCCATTCCTATGGAGCTTCACCTTCAGCGACTCTTAGGCGTTTGAAACCATTTGTTTTATCGATTACATCAAGAGTTTTCGCGTTGCGGAACATTGCAATTGATTTTTTTGGTAAATGACGTTTCGCTAAATTAATTATTCATCACATCTCAACCTGCGCCATGCTTAGAAAACAATAATGCGATAGGTTTTTTGGAAGCTTCGCTAGCATGTTACTGAAGTTCTGCAAGCATCCCTGCATATCCACCCACTGTACCCCACGCTACATGCTCTTATAGTAGGCATTCACGTTAGGCTAACTGCACCGAGATGTGTGGGCTTAACTCAAGGAATGTACGACAAATGAGGGTCAATCATCATTGTTATTTCAAGGTAGCCTATTTCACTTCCAGTGAAATTTCCCGCTTCTCAACCTTTTAAAACGTCGAAATTGCACAGTCGTACACTAGCAGTTCAGCTCGTTTCAGCTGCAGATATAAACCTGACCATTTGAGAAATGAAAGCCAACGCATTGCCCGCAACTACGAGGTCCTCGTTTGGCACGGCAACGTAGCAGCCAAGCGTCGGTGACGCCAGCCCGACAACCTGTAACAACAAATGACCTGCAACGACACTGATCGATCGTTGGGAATGCACACACGTAGCCCACTAAGTCACCGATTAAAGTGTGTGAGAAGGCACAAAGCCAATTCGCTTCGACCTCCACCAAGTCATCTGCACAAGGTGTTACACAGAAACGGTGTATTCGGAGGAACTTCTGCGTCATTTCCGCTGATGCAGTGTGCCTTTCTATCGTGGATATTGCGTGCTGAAGAAAAGTAAGCTACCGCTATCGTGACTGGTTTCCAAAGCGTGCGAACCAGAGGGACATACTTTAAACAGTTGTTGATGCTCAACTCATCCTCATCTGCTTGGATGCAGAACTTTCTCAGTTCAAAACAAGCATTGAGCATTAGTTTTCAAACATGAGATCCATCGACTACACAAATCCTTGCTGTTTTTGAAACCACTGTAAATAAGTGATATAGTTCTACTACCGCGCAATTTGGAAAAAACTTTGCATACCTCCTAAGTGGTAAGTTTAAACGAAGCTGGGATGTCCAAATTATAGCCAAGAAAGGTTTCATTATACTCGCTTTGTAGTGTTACGAGCCCCGCCTATGCGCCGTGGGCCACAAACCTACTTTCGTTGTGAACGTTGCGCTGGCGCAGGCCAATCACAGTACCGCGCGTGAAGCTTTCCTTTGCACCCACCCATTACATGGCCGAGCACGAGATTAAGGTTTCGCTGTGGCCCAACCGGGATTCGAGCCCAGTCTACCAACTTCAATGCCGCGTGCAACTGTAAACAGCTGTTCCTGAATTTACGCGTTTGAGGCTGAGACTAAATTTTTTGACAGCCGAATGTAAAGCCTGTGAGCAATCGTCCTGCAACATCTACGTGGGAAGTGCCTCTGACCTGGGAACGAGTACTTCGTAAAATTTTTCTGGTGTCTCAAGAAAAGCGCCCCAGAACATGAAGAAACGCACAAATATGTACCCAGTACTTTTAATCGGACAACGCTAAGTTGGAAACGCCGCGATTCCGATAGCTGTTTTGAGTTGAGTGTTTGCTTGGATTCGAATGCAGCGGACATTAATTCCGAATTATTTAACAGTTTTTCGGTAGTTTTTGGAACTGACCACATGATTTTGAAGGTTTCAACAGCACCACAAAGGCCTTACTTACAATTATGGGTACACGATTAATTTAAACGATCCTCCTATTTGAAATCGATTGACAAAATCTTTGTTTGGAATGTGATCGAAATGCTAAAACCGGTTTGTTTTCAGCAGACAGCGATGCAGTCTTCTGTGTAAAAAGCATGTTAAAAGTTCCCCTAGCCTTTTGTAAATATATGGCAGCGTGATTCACGCGTAAACAGAGTTGAGTTAAAGACAATCGCGTACGTTTCGTTCTTGACGCGATGCTGGTGCTGGTTTGACTGAGTGTGCTGACAAGCTGCAGCGCTACACTGGGGATGAAAATAAGTTTGAGAGGCTGATTAAGTACTGATATAGCAGCAATTACCAAAATCTGAAATATCGGTTTCCCTTCTGATAGAACGTTGGGAAGCAGTGAAGTTAAACGGACGCGCCCGGAGTGCGTTGTGCATCAAAAGGGCGCAGTAAACCATAATTTTCCCGAATCAGTCCTCGTTTAATTTTCGTTCTAATGAAAAGCAGTCTAATTTCATAGGGTCGGGCAAAATTGCACAAATGCTTTCAAGCCCCCAAAACCTGAGAGTCAATGACTACTTTTGAAATTTGCAGCCAAAACCGCTGGACGCAAATGCAATTCGCAAACACCATGTTTAGAAAATTCCCAATAAAACAAACTACAACAGTATCTTTAACCCCAAGACTAAAGAAGTGGTCTGAAGCAACATACTGTCATGGGATGACGTCACAAATCAGTAACTCAATGTTACATTATTAAAACTGAAAACAAAAAATAAAAGATGCCCATGTACAACAGAAAGTTTTAATAATTTCTGGCAAGCGTTAACAACCAGCCAGAAACACAAAACCAGGAACAACGCAAAGAATCACAACAAGTCAGTAATGCAAGTCATGACATGACAGTTTCAACAAAATAGAATAACTGTTTGTAGCTGACGCGGTACCTTCGTGCGGTATTGCTCTTGTTTGGGCAAAAACCGCCAACTGAAGAAATTAACAGCCTTGCAAACATAGTAAAACTCAAAAGAAGCCATCGTATGATTAACGAAAAATGCCACACATAGCTAAGGAATGCGGAAGTAACTCATCAATAAAAGGTCAGCTTTGGCAAGAAGTTGAAGGCCAGAGGACTGCAAACACTGTTTTCGTTTGTTTCACGAGCCAACTCAGGGAACGCATTCAACCACAGGACAAGCAAATAAGGTATGTGAAGAAGTGACGGAGTAATCACAGTTACGTTGTCAGCGCCGAACCAGATGGTAACTGGACTGCGGCGTATTGGCAAGGACGCGACTGCTGCTCATATCTCTGACTAGGCAATAGTGGCAAGTAACGGGCACAGCTGCACAGCGAGGCATTCATGACATTGAACGACGTGGACGGGCGGGCAAACACAACTGCGCAAATAAAGGCTACTGTCGCTTACCACAAATCTTTCAGTCGCAAAACTCGTTTAATTTCTCAATAATTTTTTGAACAGCGCGTTCGTAACCTATCTCAGAAGGCAGGACAAAAAATGGAAGGCAAGCTTAACAAAACCAAACAACAGATCCACTGCAAATCTCACAACGAAAAAAACAACAAAGAAATGCAAGAAAACTAGAAACACAGGAGGCAAACCACGCTTATCACCGGATCGAAGTGGCTTTTAACTGATAGCTTACAAGCGTTTAACGATAAAGCTTGCACACATCACCGAAGAAAGTTTGCATTAACTCGTATTTAACGATTCATAGAGCCCAGTGCCTAACCAAGTTAGTGAAAGTAAGTTCGCCATGTGACGCACAATGCGACAAAACTGACCTCTGACCAAGGCACAAGTCAATCCGAAGAAAAGAACCGCAAAGGATGAATGGAATCAAAGCTTTGGTTAATGGAAGCTTTGTTCTGCGGGAACGCGCCAAAAATAGAAATGAACGAACCACTGCGGATTTGCGCGTGGCTCCTGGCTCAACGCGCGCTTGCCAGTTTGCAATATAAAGCGCGAAAGGGTGTAATGCACTCGCACGTCGAGCAATCTCAGCACGGGGCGCAGCCGCGCTCGCTATCTCGGAAACCAGCGCCACTCTTGATTGAACGCTGATTTCCTGACACGCATGCGCCGCGGGAATGCTCTCGCACAAAACCACGTCACGTTTCCGCGGGGCCGACAAGTTGCGGCGAGGAACCATCAGCGTGGCGCGCCACAGGGCAGTGATCTCCGAAAAATTACGTTCACGATACAAGATATTATTAATCCAGCGAGGAGGAAACAAAAGCTACCAATTAAAAGACCGACTGCATGCTTTCACAATGCACAACGAAGAACACAGGCTTGTAGTGGCAACGAAAAAAACGTAGAAATGAGAACTTGGTGCTGATCGTCGCCGCAATATTTGCTGCCTTTGTCGACAAGGCACTAAGGGTTAATGCATGAACTTCACTTGCCGCGTCGTTTTAAAAGAAACCTGAATGAACCGTTCAAATTAGTTATTAAAACAGAAAAAAATAAATAAAATAAAATGAAAACGAATCAAAAGCAAACCCGTTTACAGAAATATTTGCACCTGTATAAGAAATACGATATAATTCAGCTCGAGCAATCAAATTAATAAGAAAAACGCAAAAGCTGATGGCAACACGCACCTGCAGCACTCTGTCGCCAAGCTTGTGGCCATTTAAGTTTAGGACAGCGGGTAACGCTTCTTCATAGTTAGTCATTGTAACAAAAGCATAACCTTTGCATTTCTGTGTTTGGAAGTCCCGGATCACCTGCGAAATGTCATACTTCGTCCATATTCGAGGATAATTCCTATTACTAGTTGGTAGTTTTCTTACACTTCAACCACACCCGAAAGTTGTATTGCAAAATTAGATTGGCTGGTCATTCTGTTTTAACTCGAGCAAGGTAGAAATTCTGCATTTTAACAATTTTGAAAAGAACACTTAAACATTCATAACGAGACGTTCAGTCACGGTGCCCGTTGGCAAATATTAGAATTGCTCGACCGCGCAGCATTCATTCCTAACCTTAACGCTCGTAACAGCACCGAAGGGTCCAAACAGCTGCCACAGGATGCTTTCGTCCGTTTCCGGAGCAAGATTGTAAACGAAGATACAAAAACCCAATCCTTGCGGTTGTCCAATGACTGACGAGGATGCTGCTGATGCCGCAGCGCCAGGTACAGCCATCGACGTCAGGAGTTCTGAGGTCAGAGGAGAGTACCTAGGCGTGGAGTATACACAAATGATATGACAAATGACAAAAAGAGTTGTCGTTGGCACCTTCACGTACATGTGGCTAAACTTAAGTTCTAGCATAGTTTAATTCCTAGCGTTTTTAGAAATCCAGTTTACAGTAAGGAAACATTTATTAGGCATGACGCAACAGAAATTTCCTGCAAAATTAACGAAATAACAGCCAATTAAAAACTTCAACAAAAGTTCTTTTCTTTTCACATACAAAAACATTTATTTATAAAAAAAAAGAAATGAATAAATACCTTCACATGCAAAAATCAATGTGGACAGTCATTACGCTAACAAAACATGCAGCAAAGACACCCCCAACCAAACATCATGCAAACCAAGATTTTGTTAGTTGGATGACTCAGCAAAATTTTATCACACACTTTTGATTGCATTTCATGCAGCATGTCTCATTATGCTGCACCATGACTACCTGTCATCATAGCTAATGACATCATGATTACACTAAAAAATAAAACGCAAACAGCCATTTCACCGCATATTTTTCCGCTGGACAAATAAATTTCCTCTGGTTGTGCAGGAGCAACCAGCATGCACAAAACAAAACTGGTTACGATCTGGTTAACCTGTCGATGCCAGATAATGTATGGATAAAATATTGAAAGTTAATGAAAAAACTATGTATGCAATTTTACGGGACAAAAAACTTGAGAATACCACAACACTGCAAGTGGCAATTAAATACTGATCTGCGCCAAGTATGTGCCATAATTTTATGCGTCTACATGGAACGAGCAGCGTATTTTGCAAATTACAAACAACACGAGATCAACATTTTGTGTTTAGTATGGCTAATCGCGCAATGAAGAAAATGTTAAATTAAGTTTCCAGGAGGGGTTGCGTTTCGATGGTTGTGATGCACATCCACTGAAATATATCAGAAAGTATTCAAAGAATGTGAAACCTATGTTTTTACGACTGCATGGACCTTGTCTTCCCACCATTTTTCGAAAACACTAATTTATTTGTGTCTAACAATTAAAAAACGGCCGATCCTTTACTGATAAAGCTTGAAACTAAACAATGTTAAAAACATAGCTCTACCGTCAAGAAAAAGCTGGCTTGAATAAAAACAAACTTGAAAGTCGTCACTGCTTCAGAGATTTCAGTTATAAAAACAACTCTATTCGAAACTTCTACTTCCGCTGTTGTTACTCAACCATAAATTTATAAAAAGTTAAAACAGCATCACCTACAGAGTTTGGACCACTAACCATGATGCACCCTGCGCTGAACTTGCTTCAGTGGAGCCTTGCGCAGCGGTGGAAGTGTCACAAACAGAAGAGGCCACTTCATTTATTACTCCAGTGGACGATATGCTCGGACCAGCAATCGTAGCCAAAACACCAACAGCTGCCGTTGAGGAGCTGGTAGTCGGTGTTACAGGCACAGTAGATCTGGAAGTGCCAGCGGGCATGGGAAGAGCAGCAAGTGGAGTCAATCCACCTATGCCAGCAGCGCTCAGCTCAGATGAGGCACCTGGCAGGAACTGGGCATATGAAGTGCCAATCGGTCGTGGCAACGCAGCAAAAGCACCACCTGCGGGAAGGGGTTGGATTTGCATGCCACCAGGGTAGGCCGCTACACTTGGCAAAGCAGAAAGAGGCTCAACTGGAGCTAGGTTAGCTGTCAAGTAAGGCGTTGCTGAAATTGCATATTCTGCAGAAGCCGCCAGTTGCAAGGCTTGCGTGGGAGCTTGTAACCCACCAGCTGTGATGATGGAAGCAGCCCGAAGTTCGGGATATGGTCTTGCTCTATGCACATGTGAACGCAGTAATGAAATGAACGGGCATCGCTAAGGAAAAAGCGCTGTTATCTACACATACAAATAACGAGACTGGCAATACAGTATTGCCTGTTTTTATATACATGTAGCAAAACCCAGATGCTGTATTGAGAGCTATACATGAATATTTAATGACAGCAGACTTTGAACAATCAATACTGTGATAACTGGGCAGCACATACTGATAAAAAATGCACCTTTTAGTTGTGCAAGGATAATGCCTGCTGTGTCTCCCACATTCACTCAGACCATCAGGGTTCTCAAACTTCAATCAACTGTTGATGAACCTTATTCAGCAATAAACCTCAGCCTAAAAGCAATTTTTAGCAGAAATATGCAGTGGATAATATGGAGTTTGGTTGCTCTATAACTGAGAAGTGACTAAAATCAAAGACTGATTTTTGAAAACCAAACTTAACCAAATTGAAAGCTCTGTAGAAAGATTTGGTGCCAAAACACAAAAAAGCTACAGAAAAAATAAACAAAAAGAAAAAAATCCAACATAAATTCATTTTGAAGCTGAGAGATGTGTGCATACCAACACTAGGGTAATTTAGCAATTGTGAAATGGAGCCTTTTAAAAAAATTGACAATTAAATGAAAAAGTGCTTGAAATATTGTGCATGTGCAGCAAAGATCTAACAAACAATTACAAACAAATGCACTGTAGAAGCTAACAACTAACTACATCAACACACCTGTACCCAACAAAGTGACAACAGCAATCTGGTAAACAACAAACACAAACAAATTGTCATGTGCAAACAACAACATGAAATCAAGTGAATAAAACTGAAGCATGTGAAACCATCCCCAAACTACAACAAATATGTGCATATTAGACAATGGTGTTGTAACGGTTACCTTTTCATACCAAGACCCATGTTAACATTAGAAAGCAAATCGTTGACACCTGCTCTGTAATGGCATAAAATGCGACTTGAACATGAACCAAGCACCAATTTGAGCACCAGATTGATTAAGAAATAAATTACCAGGAAAGATAATCCAAACAGTAACACACAAGATAATTAAAGAAGTTAATGACAGTTAATTGAAGACCATCCAAGCAGCATATGCATAAGACAGCAGCATAACACCACTAAAGCATACAAAATGGCGTAAAGCAGATTAACTGCAACTAATAGAGCATGTTAAGGATCAACTCTTGCTTCTTTCATACTCACAAGTAACGTTAGGGTGAAATGTTTGCTAATTCACCAACATCACTAGCTGATTTATGTAACAACTGTTGTATTGTATTTTTACAACTGCAAACATAATGACTAGTTAACAACTAGGTATAATAAAAGCTACTGATGCAAAACAGTTCACAGCACAAATAAGCATGCAGGCCTGTTCTTTTTTCATACAACACATACTTACCTAAGGTTCCTGGCTTGGTGATACAAAGCACTACCAGCTGAAGCAGTTAGTCGTCGAGTAGGTGATGTAGCAGCATACAATGACTGAAGCACTTGTTGGTTTTTTTGAGATGGGTTATTTGCAAACTTCACTGTTATTGGATCTTTGGCACCAGATGGAACAGTGCCATTAAGGTTCGAAATTGCATTCTCTGCCTCTGGTCGTTTGTCATATCGAACAAAGCCAACACCACGAGACATGCCTACAGTGAGCAAAATTCAGTTTTGATAGCAGCTTTAATGAACCAGTCACTTTTTTGTAAAGATTTATAATTTTATGAATTTGTCATTAATTGTAATAAGTCATGTTGACAAAACCTGGCCACTTTACTGCAACCGTTTTCACACAAGCCAGACTCNGGTACCAAAACCCATAATCCAACTAGATGAGCACCTTCTAAAAGTAAGTACATAAATTGATGATCAAAATGGATAAAATTAAATCATCTTTGAAATTTATTTAAACAGTTTTTTTAAAAAAGCACTTTCGATGTGGATCAGGTTAACTTTTGCAACTGCACAGACTTTATTGCAATAATGTAAAAACTTCCATAATCAATTTATTGAAACCTTAAGCATCACTTCATATGAATAAGTACAAAAAGTACCTACCTGTGCTTGGGTCTACCAAAATTCTGGATGTGATAATTCGTCCATAAGGCTGAAAAATTCTTTGCAGATCTTCTTGGGTCATTGATTTTGGTAGGCCACTTACATACAAATTTGCATCCTTAATCAGTGGTGTGCTTGGTCTGGCAAAAGATACCTGTCGAAGTACTACAATGTGTTATATTTATGTGACAGGCCCTTTCACTAGTCAGCTCACAGTGTAAGTCCTTCAACGTGCATTTTTTAAAAATCTGCTGGTGAATTTCTTTTAAAAACTAGAATGCTAATTATCTTTAAAAGTAACAAGCATTCCAAATAGCAGAGATCATTTTCGCTAATCACTGGCATTTTTTCCAGTTACATATGCTCTAATTAGGTTGGCAGAATGGCATTTGTTAAATTACCAAGCTTACTATTAATTTGATAAGGATTTGCTAGAATCAAGATTTTCTTTCCAGTTGAAACAGGAATATGACCAAAAAACAAAGAAAAATCAGGCTAATTCCAGCTGGAACCAGAGTTACTTTAACACCTTGTTTCATAGATGCAATTTTCTTCCAAATGCACTGAAACTGTTGAAGTCTAAGTGGTAATATGTTTCAGCCTTTAGATGTTTGACCTTCAAACGTAAGATTAGAGCAGGGCTTCCCAATCTCTTTGGGTCGCTAAGTGTAATTTTGGGCATGGAACAAATTGGCTTGACAAATCAGATATAAAAGTTTTTGTACTTCACAATTTAAAGTAGATATGCAGTGAATCTATTTTTACTGCATGAAAATAGTCAACCACGCACAACAAGATTATGCATTGTTAAGTCATGACTGTTTTAACATACTGTACCAGCCAATATTTTGACCTTATTGCATTGATTCGAAAACGATGGCATGCTTCTGTTTATAACTCTAGGTCTAGGCTAGACGCTAGGCTGACTGCTTTGAGAGCACAGTTTCAGAAGTACCCTGGATGTTGATTCATGAAAAGTTGGATCCACAAACCATAAACAATTGGAATTTCAGGAGACCACACACCTACCATGCCCAGGATGAGTTTATGGAGTTATTAAATGACAAAAGTTTCAATTACCAAAAACAGATTTGTCATTTTTGAATAAAAACAAGAGATTAATGTCCAGTCATTTCTGATCTAGCCATTCATAAACTCTTAGCTTTTTGCACATCATATGTGTGAAGCAGCATTCTCAAAACTGGCAGTCATCAAGTCCAAAAACTGATCATTTTTTTTAATGTTGAGAATGTCCTTTGTCCTGCATTGTCATGCATCAATCTACAAATGGATCATCTGTATAAAAATCATCAAGTGCATCCGTCCCATTAGTTGTGCTTGATAACTTCTATACACTGTTAATTTTCTTTTCATCTTGGTGTTTCGATTATGTGGTAGTTTTGTTACTATACAGTTGCTTTCATGGATTGTGTGCATTTGTGTGACTTTGCCACACAAAACTATCTCTTGAAATTTGCAATGAGACATTTGCACCACGGATGTCACAGGAATTTTTCCAGGGGGGGCAAAGTCAACATTTTGCTTATCCTTTTCAGGTTGCTCATCATGCAATGCAAAGGGACATTCACAAAACACTTTACCCTTTTTACACCACAAAGAAAATGCTCATGTTACAGCAACAGTCACAAAAATGCACTTTGTTGGCAGCAGTCCTTTTATTCACTCATGCTTCTTTTCATACTATATAAAACAAAATGGCTTACTGCTGTGACTTGAAGTGAACCTTTGAAAATTTGTTGTCATGTTATTGTTACGGGATAAGATAAATACCAACATTAGAACAATCCATTCTGAAGTTTCACAACCTGCTCTGCAGGCAATGGAGTGGATTTACTGAACTGCAAGCTCATCACCACTGGTGCCATGCCTAGTGATCTTTCACTAGATCTAATGATTTTTAGACTGTTGTAGTGATTTTTCACTGCAATCTAGTGAATTTTTGCAAAGCATGTGCTTCAAGAAGATCGGTTGTCTTTTTTCTAACTTTTCAGCCTTTTTTGAAGCTTTCAGCCATTTATAATTCATAAACAATTGATGATGTGAATTGTTGTTCAAAGAATTGTACCAACAGAATGAACAAGTGTTTCTAATTTGAGTTTCTCATTGTTTTCAATTGGTGCATTATTGGCCATGATGGTATTTTTATTTCTTCACAGGAACACTGCAGTAGAAATAAATAATTGTTAGATTGATTGGTGTAAAATTCTCCGGAAGTGGTGTTGTTTTCAAGACTGTTTTTTATTATTAGTTTTCCAGGATTCAGCATGATCTACTTTAGTAAACTTGCAAATGATGTAAAGATTGTTGGGCAAAAGTAAATAACTAAATCATTTCAAGCAAAGCTATAAATTTCAGCACAAAAATTTTAAATCCAGTGATTTTTTTCTGAATCTACTGATGTTTGCAAAACCTGTGGCAGCACTGCTCATCACTGCATGATACCAGAATAGTGAAGCTCTTGTGCAGTGTGTCATACCAGCAAATAAATATGTGGGAAACAAGAATTATGTCAATTTAGCTGCTGACTTCAGTAATGGCAAAACAATAGAACTATTGTGGAAATAATGGGGAAACAGTAGCACTATTATGGAACCAGGTGGTGAGAAATGCTATTCAAGCAAAGAAAGTAGCATACCACACCTGCCTTCAGAACAAAGTTTAACCTTCTTTACATTCATGGTGTGGTAAGTTTTGAGTCCTTGCCCTCATGGTAAAAAAAAATAAAATGTAGTCGTGGTAGAATTTTACACAAACTGAATTACAATTACTGGCAAGCCAACGAAGGATTTGGGCAATCCATCTGGCATCTCTGTGACGTAAGATCTAATGCATCTCTGTGGCATAAGATCTAATATTTCGAGATTCATCAAAGGACAAATTAGTGTTTTATTCAGCAGTGAGTGGGACATTGTTAGCAGATGGGACAGAGCACTATAAACAAGGATGTGTGCTGTCACAACTCTTTATGACTTGGATAGACAGTCATAATTGAGTTAACATGAGTGTCACTGTGGGAAGCTGTAGAATCAACCATTTACCTTTTGCAGATGGTTTAGTAATGTGCAGATCCTCTGAACAGGGTCTTCAACATGCATTTGATCAATTTCCAACTGCACGTGATAAGGCTGGGATAAAAAATGGTACTAAACTGACTCGGGTATTATGTCTATCCAGAAAGACAAGATATGAACTGTAAACTGTAAACTAGTAAGCAGCAATACACTCCAGCAGGTTGAGAAGTTGAAGTACCTTGGGGTGGTGTTCACCAATGATGGAAGAGAGAAAAAAGATTGACACATGGATTGCTGAAGTAAATTGATCAGTGATCACAAAACGAGAGCTTTGAAACATTGCAAAGCTGTCAGTCTTTAAATTGGTCTTTGTTATCATCTTCCTGGCCATTGTTGTGGGGAAATGACTGAAAGGGTGATATCTTTATGTGCAAGCAGATTTAGGATTTTTGTGATGAGCTCATGGCGTGACACTTCATGACAAAGTATGCAGCTGTGAAATTCATAAGTCTTGCACCACTTCTTCGAATAGAGAGATCTCAGCTATGATGGTCTGCCATGTGACCAGAGAGGCCCAGGACAAGTTGGCAAGGCAAGCCCTGCTGTCTACACCCACAGGAAAGCAGCACAGGGTCGATCAAGGACCAGGTGGCATGATTACATTTCTGACCTTGCTTGGTCCTGCTTTGGTGTGGAGCCAGCAGACCTATTAAAGGTTGCTGAAAACTTGTTCAAGTCATACGGCTGTTACCATTACAACCCTCACCATAGGAAAAGCACATATGAAAATTAATGAAGAAATATAAAATTGAGTGCAAGGCATTTTGTCTCAGGTATTTTGATATCTGCATATAGGTCTTTTCTGTTTTGATGTTTCATCAGTGTTTTTTTAATCAATTTATGATGTTACAATTAAGAGATTATTCTATACACTAAAATACTTCGCAAGAATGTCTTGTTAACATAAGAACCAATGTAAAATCTACTAGAACATAACCAGAAACAAATGCCTATTAAATCTGATTCCATGGTGCATTACTGTAATTTGCTAATTATAAGCTACATATATTTTCTTTGTACACAAGTAAAACTAGGAGTGACATGTTAAAATATATTTGAACACAACCTTTATTGTCTTTTGTTGCATCCGAAGAGCATTAAGAGTGTTGATTGCTTTTTCTGCATCAGCAGCATTAACATAGTTCACAAAACCATATCCCAGACTTTGACCTGAAATAAAAGATATTTCTTTCATTTGACTTTTGCTGATGCAATTTAAGAACTTGTACAGCATATATGGCATACCTAGTTTTACAAAAAGTAAACAAACCAACACGATATAATAAAAACACCTAAATTGTGCTACTGCAGGGCTGTGGAGTGGATGTCAAGGAGTTGAAGGAATTTTAGGTCAGGTCAGTGGAATCAGTGTAACTGTCCTGACTGCAATTGATTTTAGATTGCTTTGCAAGTTTGTAATACTGTACTAACATACTGGGGAAAGAAAATGATAACTAATGCCAATGAATCAAAGGTTAACATTATTTGATATTGATATGAATTCAAATTAATTAACACACATGTTGATACTTCATGCAGTAGCTGACAAGTTTAGTTACAAAGAGGACTTACAGAAGTTTACTATTTAAGCACTAAAGTCATGAAAATGTTTCAGCAAACTGATATCACATTCATTTATGCATGTTGACAAAGAAACAACTTCAGTGTTTTTACTCTATCTTATTCAACTTTTAATCTAACATACGAAGCATAAACAACGTGAAAATGGTATAGCATTCATGACTGGTTGTGCATGAAGTAAAGCATGCACTGTAATTTCTACATTGTTTACTGTTATCATACAAGATTGTAGAAGTAACAAGAAAGGTAATAATGCTAGGAGTAAGTTGTAGAAAAAAACTGGAGGAAATTTTAATAAATGTGCATTATTTTATATTTCCTTGCAATGAGTCTTAAACTCTTACTTCATTTTAGTATGTTCAAACTGAAGACACACGCTTCATAATTGTAGAAAGGAAAGAGACTTTTTGAATTTTCTGTTTTGAACCTACATTTTCAATAAACTTTCAAATGATGCATAATCCCAGCTCTTTCCTTTTAAAAGCAACCACCATATTTATTACCTACATGACACCATGGGTTTATTATAGCAAAATCATCACGCAGATGCAAGTACTGTATTTTTCAAGCCACAGGGCGCACTGGATTATAAGGTGCAGTATCAGTGATTGAATGCTAGCTGTTCTGATTTCATACATAAGGTGCAGCAGATTACAAACCGCATTAAATGAAGTGTGTTTGATTCAGTGTGTGCCATTGTAGTCATGAGCCTAGCAATGTAATACATATAGCTCTGTGCACTGGAGCCTTGTAGAATAATACAATATGTGCTTCATTGTTAAGGTATGTGCTAGCTACTCACATAACTACATGTGGTTCTCATTGCAATTGTTGTTGGTTTATTACGTAACACAATGGTCTGTTTACAAAAAAATCGTCAACATTTTGAACGCACGACAAAGTCTCATGGCAGTCTTTGAAATCAAACATGTGCAATGCTCATAGTTAAGCTGTAACAAGCAATTAAATAAATAGCACCATTTACCACATTAAATTGGTTCTCAATCCACATTGAAAAAAATTTAGCAGTGTTAAAAACTACAGCAGTATAGACATAGGTATACTGTTATTACAATGGCAAAAGGCTTGGAGAAATTATTGCACGTTGACGAGTTGTGAGTCAGAATGAGTCAAAGGTTTTTGTTGCCAACTCTCCTGCCCTGCTGTTATGGACATGATTTCATGAACGTGCTTACCTGTCAACTTGTCTCTTATTAATTTGCAAGACTCCAATTCACCAATAGAACCAAACAAGTTGCGAAGATCCTCCTGGGTCATGGCTTGGGGTAAGTAGTTTATGATAAGGTTGGTCTTTGATTCTTCCAGGGATGTATTGATGTTGGAATTTGTTACATTGTTGTTTACGTTATTGGTGTTGGTCATTGCTGAAAAATAAGTTTAATTTGAAGTTGAGCAGCAATGCCTGTATTTAGATAACAGAAATTATGTATGTACATGATGAATATGATGAAGATGGGGAATCAGTTGTGTTAGACAATAAAGTAGATGATGCTGTTGAAGGCATAGTTGTCAGTGACAGCACGTGGTTGCTAACATTGTTCATATTGAGTGAATCAACAAGAGATCCTGTTCCACAGATCGACATGGTGTTCATTATTACCTGTGAAGACAAACAAATGAAACACACATGCCATTTTGCAAAATTTTGTATTTCACAATCAGCAATGAACTAACCTAGCACTATCTTTGCAAATCCACCAGCTGGATCAAGCAGCAGTCAAAAAGCAGCAATTGTGGCAGACAGTTTACATCACAGAAATCAAATTTCATAAACATGCACACTCTAGCATAAACCTAAAATTTGAAACTTAATAACACAGCATTTTGTTAATATTATATCCAAACAAGCAATTTTGATTCATTTGTAAATACAGCGTTTTTGACAGTTGTAAATTTTAATCAGAAGTAAGAAAGAAGTTTTCAGCAGCAGAAGCTTCTAGTTGTGGGATGATTACACTATCATTTTTTACTTAAAATTGTAAAAATAGCTTAGCTTGTTTTAAGATATAATTTCCATAGCCTTTGCAGTTCACAAATTGTTTTTTATTTGACAAGACATTTAACACCTTGGCGCCAGTGTACCAAATATCCATACTTTGAAATAACACATTGAGCATGTGTTTTTGCCCTATTTGCAGGCCACTTTGCAACTCTGTAACTCACCGGGCAATTGTGACAGAAAGCTGTTCAAACCTGTAAAAGACTCGGCAAGACTTCTAGATTGCAATGAAAACAGTGGGAAGTTTTAGATTTTGTTTATTTTTTGTGGGTGACATCATATGTTGGGTAGGTTTTAAGCCATTTTGGCTTGGCTAAGGTTACCTGGCCCTGGGCCCTAACTGCTAGATGAAATTTTTTGACTAAAGTTTTTATTGGAAACTAAGCTAGAATCCAAGTCTTTTAACACTTTCACATCCGGGTTAATTCAAGCGGTTCGTGCGAAAACAGCAGGATTGCACATGGCTTTTCGTGGGAATTTCTCCAATTTAGTAAGTGCTACAGACCTGGTCAAAAGCTCAAAAGACTCAGCAAGTCTTGTATTTTGCGCTCGAAAAATTTTTGGCTTCATAATCATAATAAACGGCTTAAATGTTATGAAAAAACTAACATTTTTTGTCAACGTGCCATTATTCTCAACCTAATTTTTTTCTGCAAGGTTTATTGTATATCTAGAACAAAACTTCTCACAAAGATAATATTTTTATTTATAGCTTGCAATACAACTTACATCTACATTAGGTAGTTTAATTGATGAAAAAGTTGCAATAAAACATAAAAATTCTAGTTTCCAGTTCTTTGTAATGAATCTTGTTTCAAAATGGACCACAAGATGTGAAGGGATAACTAAGCAAGCAATGGAAACAAAACCCAAAAATGAGAGTGGAGCCAGAAAGGAGAATGGCCATAGCTGATTTAGAATTCCAAAAGTTTTGTGTCTAATGTATATATGTGGAAGCTCAGGACAGTTAGCTGTTTTATACATCTGTGCTCCTCTTTCATTTAGGTATGCTATACAATATACTAATGCTTGTTAGAAATGCATGAAAGATATCTGATTACTGGTGCTCTAGATAACTGTAGTGTTGGAATATGCACACAAACCAATTGTCATATGTCAAGCTACACTGAAAATTGTGATAAATTTCAGTTGATATTCCTATAAACAAGTGCTTGCTGTCATTACACACAAGACATGAAGAACAGGCATTGGCTTCATTCTGCTTTCATCATGGAGTGGTGAATTGGCCACTTTATCACATCTGCACTACATACTCCATGTATCCACTGATGCATATGCACTGTATATGCAAAACGTAATCCTAGTTTTCTGGTTTTTGCCCTTCTTCATCCATTGGCACTAAATTCAGGGGGGTAGCAAGGTTAGATGACCCCTGGAGCAAGAAGCAAGTTTTGCACCCCCATGTTCTAACCTGAGCTCTTTTGGAAGCAAATTTACTGTGTTGAAGAAAGTACTTGTGACAATTTTTGGACTTCTTTGTACCCCTTGTAGTGATTCAGCACCTGAGGAATTGTGCTCCTCTTGCCCCCCTCATTACGCCCCTGACTAAACTTGCGGATACCATCGCATTTATGCAGTGGTGCTAGGTGCAAAACAATCGTTGCCTTAGCAGTTAGAATTTGAATGCTTTCAGTCAATAGCTTAATAAAAATTTAGTTCGTGAAATTTTAAGAACCTGTAAGTAATTCAATGTGCGCTCTTCATTACCTCTTTGGCGTCCGGCTGCTTTCGGGATTTTTGGAAAAAAAAACGCCTAAATGCACGTGGCTTTGCGCGGGAATTTCTCCGGTCCGGTATGCTCTACAGACCCGGTAAAAGTCTCAAAAGACGCGCAAGTCTTCTAGACTACACTCGAAAAAAATGTTTTGCTTGGGGGGTGCGGGTTTGCTATGAGTGACGTCATAAGTGGAGGACTTTTAGGCCACCTTGGCCCACTTTGCCTGGCCCTGGGCACCAACTGTTAGGTGGTTATTTCACTGAAGTTTTTACTGGAAACTAGGCTACAATCCGAGTCTTTTGATACTTTGGATGACCTGCTAGGGTTTCAAGTTTAAAAGTTGTGATGTTATTTAGTGAAAATATTTGACTAATTAGCTAATTAATTAATTTGTTTATTTTAGATCATAACTTTTGAACCAGAAACACTAGAAAGTCGATCAAAGGCTTAAAAGGCTTGGACTCGAGCCTAGTTTCCAATGAAAACTTCAGCGAAACACTTTGGCCTAGCGGTTGGGCCCTAGGCCAGGCAACATGAGCCAAAATGACCCCAAAAC
>JGI24159J19872_10001978_pt1 | contig 23732 bp, 11 predicted proteins | sample Ectturendosymbi4_FD_19872 | JGI IMG/M metagenome (IMG submission 19872) | reverse complement strand
ACCATATCATTAAAAATACATTTTCAAACTGTCATCAAACCTCAAAGCAAATTGCTATGGGTGCCGTAAATTATTATTCTTTTCTGTAGGGTGCCGCCAGCCTAAAAGGGTTGGGAAACACTGCCTTAGACCATGGTTTTCCAACCAGGCCCGTAACCAGCTTGGAACACCAGGGGAGGCGAAAGGTTTTCTGAGAGGTGTCCAATTTTTTTAAACTATGTCCAGTATTTTTAAACTATGTCTAACTGATTTTTCCAGTGGGGGCGAAAATTTTTTGAGGGGGCTTCGCCCTCCCGCGACCCCACTGGTTAAGGGCCTGTTCCGAACCTGGGGTACATTTGTCTATCTGAAGGGGTACAGTTACGGTTAGCAATAGAATGACAAAATATACTTATATATTATTTATTTCCAAATATTCATGTCTATGTCAGTGAATATTATTTTCATAAATGATTATATGCTTAAATATATATAAGTTAGGGACACATGCTGATCTGTCGAACAACGTCAGAGAAAGGTTGGAAACCACTGTCTTATACCTCACCACTCGATTTTGAAAGGTGTGGCCCTTTCACTTTTCATGGCACGCACATTGATGCGTTCTCCCTCTTAAAATTTTGGCCTATAGGCTCACGGTCATCTGGGGTCGGACTTATATTGGTTTGTCACGGAAAATAGTAACAAAACTAAAGCATGCCTTATTTCTATATATCTGGGTATGAACTGATTAGTTTGGCCTGGGGCCGATAGGTAGGAAAATCCGGCGCTGCTTTCAATAATCGTTTCTGGGCACCCTGCGTATTTGCTTGTTAAAGTTGGTGTGTTTTTTCAGGTGTGCTTGGAATTCACATTAAAGCTTTGAGGAACTTTGGCAGAACCTTCTTTCTCAGTTGCTCGTTTGCTGGAAACAGAGAAATTAGGGTTTTTCTAAAAATCTCCATCCAGGTATTTAAGCTTTGCATGCTGTGCATCACAGGTAAATAGAGTAGAACACAAATAAAATATTAGCGACCGGCAACAAACCAACCTGACCTCTGTTTATTGAAGACATTTTTACTACTTTCAGGGAGCCACTAAATCAACAAAAATAGTTACTGTTCACGGTGGTGGCAGCACCAGCAAAATCTCGAAGACATGGAGTAGTAAGTGAGTGCCTATGTTTTTGTGCTTTGTTATCGCTACGCATATCCGGCAGGATTCTGGTTATCTCATTGTAATTTGAATACTTACTCGCAAGTACCAGAGCCTACCAACTGGGCACCCGGCACCAACAATTAACTTTTGAATTAACCCGCTGCAAAACTGCATTCGCAGTCTGCAGACTACTTCTGGTGCATTTTGCTGCTCAGTGGTGTTAGCCTAACATTTTGATAAACTTCACAACTTATCACAACACATGCCGTTCAGCTGCATCACAAACAATTTGCTTTTTTCATAGCCAGGATAACTTGATATTAAAGGTCCTTCGAATTCCTTCGCAACACGTGCATTTTTTCACACAAACTAGCAATGTTAAACATCTTCTAAATTCAAGTAATTACTCATCAAAGAAAAGCAAAGATCTATCGCAAATTTTTAATAGGAAATCGATTTCGCGTAACAATACGCATCGTCAATCCTTGAATCTTATCCAAATTGAATTTGAAATCTCATCCTCTTAAATAGGCCGTGCGCGGTGAAATTATCAAACAACTGACTGCAAGACTTTAGATTTGACGCTGAGGGCCAGCTTTTTGCATATCTCTTCCAAAGAGCATAGTCCTTTACCGTGACTTCTTGATGTAGCCTACTCAGTTTGCAGAAAGCACACCGTACAATTAAATAAAAGATTCGTTGACCAACGCATAACGACTGCTTTGTTGACGTGCATGCCCTTGCCCATACTTTAGAAAGTTTACATTGCGATGCTGTTGTAACAGGTCTGGAATAAAAAGACAAGATTCATGGTCTTCGCCGAAATTCGGTTCACAGAAAGACAGCATACTTGAATACAATTCTGAAGTTTCTGTTGATAGTTTGAAGGTAATTAACCTAGATGAAACAAAGGCAGAGAAAGGTTTTCGTTTGTGTTATATGTTGACTTCGTTTATATTATGGCGGACAGTGTAGAATATGGGTTCCTTAGGGTCTGGGTCTTAAACTGGGTGACGTAAAGATTCGCAAGGGGGCGCGAGCGTAGCAGCGACATTTTCTTGAAAAGCAGGGTAATGGCAAGTAAATTGTTGTTCTGCTTTTTTGTTTACTTTTGGGGTTAGTTAGGCGCGAGTATCAGTGACTAACGCCAAAGGGGTCGCGAGGGGTTCTGCTCTTGGGTTCATGAGCAGTAGCGTAGCCAAGAATTTTTTCTGGAGGGGCGAGTCATTGATGTCGTGTGTCAATGGAGAGAGAGAGTTTATTGACGCAAACATTAAACAATTTCGTTCATATTAAAGCTAATGCGCTGGGACACCGAAAAAAACCTGTTAAATAGGTTGTCTCGTCGGGCGCCACTCGACAGTTTCACAAATTTCTATCGTGGTTTAAAGTTGATGGCCGAATTATTGCGAATTTAATAAGGTTATAATTTTGAAGAGGTTGCAGTCTGCTGACGTCGTCTTGAGTCCGACTATCGTCCCATTTATTTTTTAAGAGTTCGAAATTTATGTAAAGCACCGGTAAAATCCTTAGCAAGTTTGTTTCAGGGAGGGGGCATGGCCTCTTCAGTCTCATTCTGGCTGCGCAGGACCGGCTCTAGCAGGTGCGGGGCGCAATGCAAGACGTACACGCGGGGCCCCTCTGAGCAGTGGTTTTTATGATGTCATCGTGCTCAGTCAACCGTGCTACGACCTCTTTGATTAAGATGTTTCAGCAAAATGGCCTAAATGAATATAAAAAAATATGGCAAATTTCTGGAAATCTCGCTAAGCTGTTGAAAGACGTTTGGGCCAAGACGCAGGATTTTCACAATTTTTGATAAAGCTAACATTAGGGCTGTCATTTTTTTTCTCGGAATCTTTATTACACTGCTGGGCCAAGGTAGGCGATGATGAAGCTTGTTCAGCATCCACGTTGCACAGGAGATACATGAAAATTTTACAGATATTGATTTTTCAAGGAGCTGAGCGACTCACTATCTGATTCCTCAACATCGGTACTATGCTTCTTGATGATAGATTTCTTATCGCTCCGCTGACACGCTTAATTTCACTTTTCTTTGGTGCTTTTATCTTCCTCTTTTAATTGCCACTATACAGCAGGTTCTACCTTTGTCACGCATTCTTTTCGGCATTTTTTGCGATGCGAAACGTCGACGTTTCTCTTTAACAATATTTGGTCATTTCAACAAAGTCTCCAGACGGCAAATACAGTAAAAATCTTTCAATTTTTCAGGTGTTTTGCATCAGTTTTGATTGACGTTTGAAAGCATTGAATATCATTTGCGATTAGATGGGATTTTAAGCTTTGTCGTGGTAACGTCCTACAAGCTCTATTCTCCGACCGGGGGGTAATATTGCCGCCAACGGTAATCCACAGAGGCAAAACAACCTTTCATGTGGATTGGGATTTTAAAGAGTTTTGGACTATCACAAATGAAGAACTTTGGGGGCACAGCTAATATAAACTCAATAACCAAATGTTGGTGCACTATACATTTTGATCAAAGCGAAGGCTCCAGCTTGCAACTGTTTCAGAACAAAGAAAATCAATAGTTCTGGAAAAAGTAACATTACTACTCAGCAGCTACTGACCGATTGTCCAACCAGGCTGACACGGTTCAATGTCCAGTACAGACCAAGTCGAAAAATACAAAATAGAACATTTGTTGCTATTGGTTGAATGACCAGCTGCTGGATTCTTCGGACTCGAAAAGGAGGTCTGTATCTACGGGTTTAATCTTTCATTTTTTGTCATTTGTGTCAATGTCGTCGAATTATTTTCTTTTGACAAAATATTAAAAGCAATATATGTTAAAATCTGCCATGAAGCAAAACTGCAAGCCTTCATCAAATTGTAGATGATCTGCAATTTCCAAAACAGAAGGGTCTTTCGAGAACTGAACAACGTTACATTAACAAAACTGCCATCAAAGTCAGTACCACATAGGCTACACTCGTCTGTACCTGTTCATTACGTGTTGAATCACTACACACCTTGTTTTAAATAGCTGTAAGCCTACTTCAGTCTTAACTGGCACTACTAACAACCAAATTTTAACCATAAAGAGTGGGACATGGTGGAGCGCAGATATAAAGCCCTAGCAAGAGAATTGAGCACGTTTGATAACGTTCGATAATTAGAGGAAATTCATCGTTCGTTCTAACGAGAGCATTGTTTCCTAAAACAGATATTTATAAGCCGTTTCTACTGCATTCTCAAGCGCAAGAAGTATCTGGCAAAAATGAACAACCTGCCCAATTACCATGGCGCGGGGCACCCCAGAGGCGTGAGGCCCAATGCAGCTGCATCGGTTGCATCGGCTTAAAGCTGGCCCTGTGGCTGCGCTACTGTTCATGAGTTACTCAAAAACACTTTTCTGCCTGAAGCAAGCCAATCTGGCAAAATTACATCTGCCAGTGACGTAGCCACGACCGTAACCTCCAAGGCTGAAACAGTATATCTGACTACAGGGCCTACGAGAGGGGTGTATGAGAGGTACATCGTACCCGGACCCGAGAGGTACTGGGGCCCGTTGGGAGTTAAGGGGGCAATGAGTCCTCTTTTTTCGAGATTTGTCCCTGAAATTTGTATGCGGTACCGATATTGATGAGAAAATGTTAATAGCGTAATGCAGGCATCAGTAAATGTTACCAACATAGAAAACAACTGTATAAACAGATTTTAATAAACAGATGTTTAAAGGTGTATAAAGTTATAAAAATTTTATCTGGGGAATCTGAAACAACCAATCAAATCGGCATTTTCTCACTCAATCTTAACAGAATGATCTGCATCCACCGTAAGCTCAAAGGGATTCGGGGACAGAGACCCCCAAATTTTATTGTGCCCAGAAAAATTTGTTTCAAACATAAAACATAAAAATCTTTCTCCCCCTACAATATATTTGCCCCCCAAACCTTTAAACCTGGCTATGGGCCTGCATCGAAGTCTTCACGAAATCACGTTTATCATGTTTCAGTCATCCAGTGTAGTTAGGTTAGGAAACACGTTTTGTCAACGCCAGCTTTATTGGCATTAGTAGGCTAGTTTACAACTCAAATTTCGATTATTAGGACAAGCCACAGATTCCAGCTAGTACGCATCATAACTAACATGGTGGCGTTCGCGAATGTCAGAGGTTTATTTTGCAGGTGGACCTTCGTCAATTGTCACGACACGAGACTGTAATGATGGGCCTGTAAGAAGGTTTTGAGGCAGGCCCGTAACCAGGTGGGTGGGGAACCGGGCAATTGCTCCCCGAAATTTTCGAAATCATATTTTGTTGTTAAGTACAACGAGAAGTTACAACCACTTTGCATTCCCCAAAAAGATTGCAACAACTTACAATTATTTCCCCCCTCGAAATTATCAGCTGGTTGCGACCCTGTTTTGAGGCTTATGCAGTGCCGGATTAACAATAGTAGCAAATATAGCAATTGCTACGGGTCCTGCGGTCTTCTGTAATATATCTTATTTATTACATCATACATAAGATTTTTTAAATCTAAGAAATCAGTATTTTGCTAAATTTGCCATTAGTAAGCGTAACAAAAGGCATAAGATTGCGGTCAGCAGTGTTGCCATTTTAGCTGATTTGCTGCTAAATCTAGCAGGGTTTTCTTACTATAGCTGCAAAATTTTCAATCTAGCAGTTAGCTGATATTCAGGCAGGATTTTACCAAACGATTGGAAGGTTTACCAGGTAACAAATTCCTGACCAAAAATGTTTCAACACTTTTTCAAGATGAAAACTTCTGCAACTTGTTCATCATATAGTATATTTCTCTTCTTTATGACTTTTTTAATTGGGTAACACCAGGACAAAGCACAACCAGCTGCCTGCAATTATTTGGACTTTTTATTATGATGCAAAGAAGCTGCTGCAAGCAGATAATTGTACCATAATAACATGCAATTAGATGGGTTGGTGAAGCCTAAAGGATTTGCTTATGTGCTTAGTGAGCACGTTGGGTAAAAGACAACTTTGATAGAATACGTTTTTATCCCACGGCACGATATTCCCAACTGTTTCAGAGTAGTGATGTCTGGTAAAAAACTTCCCGGTAAGCCAAAGCCGCCAAAAGTTTCGACAAATATGGTTGCAAGATTCAGAATTTGTCTCAGTGCTTATTGCAGGGGTCTCAAACTCAAATTGCTCCGAGGGCCAAATGAGGATTTATAAAGTAACCCGAGAGCCGCAGCCCGCATTATGAATTGTAACTGCCCGGGGGGGCCGCATTATAACGATGACCAGGGCCGTCGCCAGCGGGGGGTCCAGTGGTGCCCGGCCCTCCTATTTGAAATCGGTGCCCCCATTTCACGTTGGACCCACCGGTTGCTGCATACATCCAATACTGTATTTTAAAAATGTTGCCCCCCCTTCTGGTTTTTGGCCCCCCTGCTGCCAAATCCTGGCGACGGGCCTGACGATGACGCAACAATAGTGATACCTGAACCTTACTGGAAACAGCTTTAACATCTTATTTCCTGCGAAAGGTATCATGAGTTATAGGAAAATCATTTCTAGCATTCTATACGTTCATTTAAAAGGAAGTTGTTCATTGGCTAGCCGAGCACATTCAAACACCGATGAATAAACCAATTAACGTAAATGTTAATTATTTGAAAATTCCAAAAAGCATCTCGGGCCGCACAAAACGCCCTCGCGGGCCACATGCGGCCCGCGTGTTTGAGACCCCTGGCCTACTGCCTATCCTGCTGATGCAAGAAAAGCCTTTTGCGAAGTCTGCAATAATGCAATCATAGCGAAACAATGGGAGCTTAAAAGGCATGACTGGTAGCAAAAGCACTCAGACAAGAAGGCTAAAGAACTTTTTGCACGTTCCCTAGTGTAACACAAAGTTTTAAGTTACAAAGACCAGATTTAGATAGGTGTAGGGCTGAAGATATGCTCAGATTGCTTATCGCTGAGCATTGCTCTACTGTCTAACAAAGCGCAACCATTTGAAAGAGATCATCAAGAACTGTGTGTCATGCAAAAACGAGGCAAGCTGCAGATACGTTGCTCAAAATATTGAATGAAAGAATATTGTGAGCCGAAAAGCGTGGTGGCCAAGACCGGCATTTTCAGCCCATGCTCATTGAGAGCGAGTGCAAGAAGAAAAATTAATGTATTGTTAATTTGTTTAACTTTATAGGTTTCTTCTGATCATCTTAAAAGTAAAAGATTTTTAACCAGAATTTCACTGCTATTAGCAGATTTTAGCTGAAAATTTGTGAAAAGACTTTTAGCAAAATCTAGCAATTTTTTGACACCGTTTAGCTGATTTAGGTCACAACCATCTGGCAACACTGGCGGTCAGCAAGATGCACTCAGACTGCCATGTCACGAAACGAACTGGAGAGAGCATGCAAGCACTAAAACTAATAACGCGGATTCCTTGCCCACACACTTTATGTTTATGATTTAACAGGTGTTGAGGTGTTTTTTTTAACTTAGGGTCCCGCGCTCTTGAAATGCTACAGGCCCCGCGCTACCTTAATTCGGTCTAGACCTATGCTAGATTTTTTGTTTACATGAAGGCTGCAACGACTGTTACTTGTGTAGATAATATTTTTATGGACTTGGTGTTCAAATAAGCTCGGTTTTCATTTGATAAATTTCGTTGATTTTAAAAAACCGTCATTGTCTATCCCATACGGACAACGGAAAGGGTCTTATTTGGGGAGTGGTGTTGCGCAGGACGCACTGGCAATTTTAAGGTATGCAAACACAGTGTTTTTGTTTACGTTTACCAAGCACAGCCAGTAGGCAATTTTGCAGAAAAGTCGTGCGTGCCATGGTTAATTGAACAGGATGCGGCATCATCAAAGACAAACACTTTTTTAAACACTTCTTAAGGTGTGAGGGGGCGCTGAAAAAAGATCTTGCCTAGGGCGTTGGAATGGCTTGCTCCGGCCCTGCTGGCAATACTATTGCATAATATACTACTCACTTTCTAGTTTCTATGCTGGTTGTTTTCCAGCCTACTTGATTTGCTGTGAATACGAATCATTGAAATAAAATTCCGCTATTGATGCAGTATTCGCTATACCAACCTGAAGAAATAATAACGAAATAGTAGACCTACAGTAGAATCATACCCCAGGTTCACTTTACATCATAGTTTTCTGAACCTCATTAGTGAATATACACACTAATGCCGCAAAAGTAAATAGTTAGTCAATACGGCTATTTCTTCATTAATTTCGTGCAACACAGCAGCATTGTATGAGCTTCCATTTGTCAGAAAATAATGAAGGTAAACCATTGCAAAAGAATCAGCATTGCTACACACAAACGCTTTGATAGTGCCAACGAGTCCGTTAAAATATGCTACTTTGTATACTAAAAAATACATGTTTTTTGGATAAATGCACAAAGTACCGGATAGATCTCATCCTGAAAAATAATATACGGCACGATTTGAAAAAGGAGGAGAAATAAACGTCTTACTGGACGGAGGACAAGTGCTTAGAATGCCGGACAGTCAGGCGTAAAGCTGGACATTGGCTACCCTAGTAACACAATTATATTTTCTTGCTTTCCTTACGTGCGCAGTGGGTTTCTTCCATCTGATTGTTTTCCTCACACAACTTGAGCATTAGCGCATCGTCATCGATAAGCCTCGAACTATTGCTGCCAACGTAATGGCAAAGATAGTACAAATCCACAACTGGGGTCAGCGTTTACTTCCGGGTTGGGTGCAAGAAATCATTTGCCCTAATTTTATGCATACATTTTTAATTTATGCTCTTCTTGCGTCGGTGAGCACGTTAACACCAATCTTGGAAAGTTGGAAATACAACTTGAGAATTAGTAAATCGTCGTCGATAAGCCTCGCAATCTTTTCTGCCTAGCTTAAAATTTATGCTTTTTCGCGTTGTTGAGAACGATAACACCAATATTGGAAATGATTGTTAAAAGGCTGTAGCAAGAAATTGATCAAGTCATGAGAGGTGTTTTGCAAATTCTTTTGTTTGGAATTACTACATTACTGGGAATTCCCAACGAGTAATGTTGAGGGAGGCTCGAGTCCCAAAAGCCCCGTAGAGCCGCCATCGGATTGAATAACTAAAGCTTTACTCACCCGTGACGAACTGCCGATAGATCATTTCAAGTCTCGAGATAAACAGCTTGAGGCCTAACATCAGGGCCGGATTAAATGAACGCGAGGCCCCGGGCAAAGTCGTGACCGCGAGGCCCCCTAAACGCTCAGNGCAACTTAAACTGAAGAAACAAGGGTTCGGACTGAATGTTTAAATTTCGGTATTGCTCTATATGCATACAAATTAAAAAACAAANTTCAATTTGAGGAAGAAGGCATTGGGATTCTATTTTTTGTGGGATTTTAGATCCCGCTGCAGTTCAAGATTGCACAAAATTTCCTATAACAAATGCGCTCCTGCAATTAGTGAGAGACACGTATCATCAACGGAGTATGTTACCAGCGTTATGAAAAACGTCTTGGGCAACAAAAAGGTCATCCAAATGTTAATGTTTGCGCTGCAGAATAAAAATTTGGAAGACGAACTATAATTAAATCAGTACTGGATTATCGTTTCAATTAAAAAAAGCACCTTACTATGTTTTTGTTAGTAACACAAGCTTTCTGGGTTTTGATTGTACGAATGTGTTTTTTTGGTGTGGAATCTGGATTTATTTGAAATCACTGAATAGGAGCCCTGCATGTGAACATAGACATCTTGCCAGGTAATGCAGCGAGGCAGTGACACTCCTGATCAGTGTCGTGCAGAAATCTGGTGATTCCTGGGGCGACTGCTTGATTGTGTGCCTCCCTACCAAATTATAGTATTGAGCAGTGGCGCATGACGGTCATTGTTACTGGATATACGCTGTTTGTGATGTCACAATATAATGCCATATTCACGTTTGCAAACCAACGTTTTGCAGAAGTTTGTTGACATATATTGCATATCATTCTGCACGCCCTCTCCTCACTCGTTGTACAATGTGTCACTGTCATGAACATAAGTTATCAGCGCTCCAAGTTAGGAGACCGGAGCAAAACACAGCACTCATCGCAAAGACAGATCAGTTCATAACTCCAAAAACATCCGGCAAAGTGTTGAAACAGGGGAGTAAAACCAGTCCCGTCGCTACGGGGGGGCTTTGGTGGGCTTGTCCTCCCCAAACAAAGCTCCAAGCTCCCGCAAATTGAAACATGAAACACTTTAGATCAGTGTAGAGTTTGTCAATTTTTAGAATGTCAAGCCCCCCCGCATAAATGCAAAGCCCACCCCAAAGAAACGCAAAGCCCCCCTATTGAAATCTTTCTGGCGATGGTTCTGAGTAAAACACAATCAATGCTTTTTCAGCGCAGTTCACGACCGCAAAAGTTAAAGGTTGCGCATTAAGGCAGTTGGAGTAAAATGCACTAAACGCTACGTTTAGGAAGTTGACAATTGCAAACACATCAGGCTGCTTGAATGTTGCATCGAATAGCAGTCGAGCCGAGAAAGTATTCGGCTAGATTGGCGGACACCCAGGTTGACAGTTTGAAACTTGCTAAACTACACAAGAATTGAGAATGCGCATAAAGTACGCAAGAAAATTTTCGTTTTTTATTATGTGGCTATTATGTGTATAACTTATGGGGAAAAGGTCTCTGAGAGAAATTGTACCAGGGGGTACTAATACCGATGCCGGTCCCCCTATCTTTTCGGGCTCTCATCGAAACTTGTATAGTTTATTTATATAGCAATAAGAATACAGATAAAACGCCTACCATGCTAAGATTTACAAATGTAGCTACCAGCGATGCAGTTGGAGAAAGCCCCAGTACCTACTGGCCCCAGGTGCGATGTACCTCTTGCAACCCCTCTCGTTAGCCCTGCTAGGGGGCAGTACAGATACGGGTTTGTATTAGCTGTTATGATCAATCCGCCTGAACTACCAATTAATGACGAAGCTCGTTTGATACACATATTGCAAGCATAGGTGTGAGGCTATATTAGCGTACACCCAGGGTTGCCACATCAAACAGCGAAACGGGAAATTAGTGATGCATTAAAAAGTCAGCTAAATCAAGCTAGTTGAAATAGGACAGTTTTGAAAAATTTCTCAGAAAATCAATTAAACGTCCACAGTTATCTTTCAATCCTTTTTTGTGATTTTCCCTTGATCGCACTGTCTGGAAAAAGTTACCTTTACTATCAGTTTGTTAGAATATAGGTCCCAAGTATCGAAGAATGGGAGAATCATTGGCACTTCAATACGTAAAAACCAGTGGTGACAAAAATTTTTTCAAAAATGTAAATCCATGCAGTATGTCACGAAAAAATCATCTATTTACAGCCTATTAATTTTTGTAATTTCACTCTTTGGATGCCCCTTTACCTTGGATTCTCAGGGTCGTCACCCTGTTGCCCCTCCCCTCTGTTCGCCACTGCTGCTGATAACGGTAAGCCAAGTATAGTTTTATACCGCGATATCGTGTGAAAAGAAGCATGAGTAAATCTGTAGCAGTGCTTCCACAAGTTTCAAAAATCCATTGTTGGTGTGAGACTGTGATCAACGTGCCCGAGTGAATAGCTTAAGTTAATCAAACGACTCTTATGCAGGCTTCTTTTCACACAGTATAAAAATGCGTGGTTTGTTCGAATACGTCTATGCAGACTTGTGGGAACATGTCTTTATCGCTAAGGTTTAGTTCTGACTTCTTAGTGATCACTACGTGCAAACTATATTTGCTGTGGCGAGTTTTGGGAATTCATTTGCTAATTTTTTTAAACCTGCATTGTTTTCTGACTTTAATTGGTTGTGCGGTAGTCTTGTCCACATAGAGCTCTACTTCTCATTGCTTGAAATAGCTTTGCGAGAGTGTCTTACTTTCTTGGTTTTTCACCGCTTATGTTGTTTGGCCGTTGATTATTTTATTCTTAAATTATGAATTATTTGTGGAAATTGTTCGCAAAAATGGATACTTGGCACATTATAAAAAATAGCATTTTTGATAGCCGAAGTGTAGAAAATATTTCAGATAAAAGATTGAGAATTGAGGTTCAACCAGCACAGACTAATGGCGTAGAAAAGGTAAAACGTTTTGTAAACGTCCATTTACATTGCATCGTCAGCAATCTCAAAAGGAAAAGCACAATTTCGAAGTTGTGCCCTGGAAAAATTTCTGCGGGCGGCCATGGATGCACTGATTTCGATCTAATTCTTGGTTTATAAAGCGTGGCGCTGTTTGGTTCAATTCTTTTAAATCACTCAAAAACGATAAATTCCAAAGCTGTCAGTTTCCTCAACCTATATGCTAAACGCAGTAATAAAAAAGCTTTGCAATTTTTACGCTTGGTGAGCAGCCTAAAAACAGTGAAAACCAGTAAAGGAATGTTTCGATATTCAATCGCGAGGCCCCCAAAAGCGTGATGCCCCGGGCATTTGCCCGGTTTGCTCAATGGTTAATCCGGCCCTGCCTAACATTCACAAAATCGAGACCGAAACTAACAAAACTGGTCTTGAGGACGCGTTTTGAGATTCCATCAGTGATTTTTAGTATTCCATATACGTTCAAACGTTAATCCTTTGCTCGCCTGAAAAATATCCTGACGCATCACATAATACCATTATTTCCAACATGCCAACGTTACTTTTTGTTGTACCAATCAGCCAACCACTGCTCCTATCCACTCAACTGCATTCACGGAAAATTTGCGATTAGCTATAAGCAGCATCATGATCTATGCAGGTCATGAATACAGCAATCCTAACTCTTGCACCACTCAATCTGTACACGTTTCAACCCGAACGTTCGCACTGCAGTGTATGTCTTTGCGATTGCGTTATGCACAACTCTGCCTTTGGTGCATAAAGCATCTCACCTCTCGATTAACGACACAGTTAAAGACCGAAACAATTTGGGTCAGCTGAACTCATGGACAGCAGTATAGTCTTGTGACCATAATAGGAAGCTTGGGTTTATACGAAGATCACAACCAAAAAAGTTTTATCCACTCGAAAGCCAAAATATGGCCTAGGCAAAATTTACAAATGAACACTCCAACGCAACAACTTTTTACGAACCACTCAAGGCTAAATATAAGTACAGCAGGTTTTTTTGGCGTTTTAGGGACCCGATTCGGGTCCCTAGAATTTCAAATCGAGTCCCTAGAATCAGAGAAAATTATCACCGGGTCCCTAAAATCAGAGAAATCGGGTCCCTACAGATCCATACCGGGTACCTAACATTTTCCTTGAAAAAACCCTGAACTACAGGCAAATTGTTTTAGGCCAAGACAAGGTTGTAATGGCGTAAAGGCGGGGTACGACGTCTAAATGGATGACAGTTTTCCAATATTTAAACTCCGCACAAATTTGATTAACGCAATGTGCTCAGAATTTAATGCACCGAACCTGTTTATCATGAAAAGAAATGCTTTGCGGTGTTTTTCAGTTGTAATTTGTTGGTTTTTGAGCAGGAAAAGCTTTGATTGTAAAAAACTATCGAGACCTATAAGCAATCGAAATGGATCCAGCGAAGTCATAGTTAACACCTAGCAAGTCTTTGAAAGCTATCGGAGCAGTCGTGATGGTGTCTAATATCGCGATTATAGCGCTGGCGAACTTTAGAGATGTTGTGGAGTCAAAAATATGAGTAAGCTTTGAGACTGAGACGGACTTAGAAACTCCACCAATGCGTGGTATGAATTGGGCTGTAGAGTTGCAAAACATTTTGCGCCAAACAATCTTCTTCTGTGATACATAATCAAGCTAATCTTGAATATATTTAAACTTTTTTTACATTTCCGAAACAGAAAAAACTTCTGCTAATCTAAATAGTTTTTAGATTAGCATGGATTTCTGTTTTGTACTTTGAGGTCATGCAACGTACCCGCAGAAGGAAGAGCCGCTGATTTTTTTGCTTTATAGTGTAATCAAATTATAACTTTATTTATATATTTATAGTGGCTGTTTTTTCAAGCTATGTTTAGAATGAAACATTTCGTTCGTTGTTTCATTTGAGAAACACAAGCAAAGACACATAAAACAGTGACCCGGACTTGAGCCAAGGACCAGATCAGTGGCTCAGTTGACTTTGTATGTCAAGCACCACACCAACAGAAATGCATGCCAATAAATCACAAACGACAAGACTGACAAAATTAGTGGAGTTTTGTCAATTTTTATCATGTCAAGACCCTGTTGAAGATTTTCTGGCGACGGTTCTTGGCTGAACACATTATGAGACTTATCTTTGATGTGTTGTTCTAGGTTTGACCCAAAGATAATTTCCTCGATCAGAAATTAGCTCTTGTCTTTTAACCAGCATTTGTTGAAACCAGGGCCGGGTTTAAGTCGATTTGACCGATTTCTTCTAGACATGCCCCGCGCCAAAGGGAGCCCCGCGCTACGCTTACTAACCAACACAAATTTGCACTTTGTGTCGAAGCTGATTGTTTATAGTGCCGGCGCGGGGCGCAGTGTTTTTCAAGGTGTTTTGAGAGACCAAAACGGTTCCTAAATTATTCCAACGGTCTCTCAAAATGCAGTATAAACTCGCTTTACTACCACCATCAAAACACACGAAAACCTTACTTACAATCATCTCGGTATTCAGATAAAGCATTTGCGGTCTCTCAAAATGTCTTTGCAGTCAGCAAGGTCAAAGTAAAAAAATCTCTTGCAGGGCCCAGGCACAGCATTTTGTAAGCGTTGGATCTATTGCCAACGAAAATCCAAGTGAACTGCGCGGGCGCCCTCAAAATTCTTTAGTAAGAATGGTCATTGTTTTCAGTATGTTTCGTCAAGCTTTTTCCGTAGCACCTCGTTAAGACAAGGCAGAGATGGTTAAGTTTTGAGGCTGTTTTCTGTTTCATTTATGAAAGCGTTTCGCACTTGGCAGATCAGGTTTCAATAGTTGCTACAAAATACGGTTCTATAGTTGATGTTTCAACAGTTACTACTACTTGTCTTCTGAAGGTAAAATTTACTTTTTGTTCGTAATTGCAAATGCGTGCTGCTTAGTCAGTCTTTCAATAACGTTGTCCATTTCCCTCTCGTACAGATTTGATGAGGCAACCTGAGATTGGTGAAGACTATTGAAATAAGCCTAGTTCTAATTATGAATGACTATTTCAGTTGTACAAAAAATAACGATTCATTAAAAAGTAACAGAAAATTGCTAACAGTTAAGCATTTGCAAAGTAACACAAGAGATAATTTGGTTCAAGTTAAGTAAGCCTCATAATGTTGCAAAAATTGCGTCATGAAATACTACCAAAACAAAGATTATGGCATCAATCTCACAAGTTGGCGTCGTAATTTCTGAGATATAGCCTAATAAACTGAAAGATGCAAGAAGTCTGAAAAGGTGCAAAGTGGAATAAATTTCGTGGAAGTTTGAAGCTACTGCAACACTTGCCTGTTTTAGGTTTAAACTTATTGGGAGATGTACAGTACAATCCCTTTGTATATTCCTTCAGTGTTAACAGAGAAAATAATTTTAAACCTCCTCCAGGATATTCAAAACATAGCGGTTGGTAATTCTTAAATCGGTGCTCTGTTCAGAGGATTTCACTGTAGCCATTTCCATGTAGAAATAATAAAGTGATAGGCAGGTGTTGCTGGTGTTTTGTTTTTCGGCTTTAGCAGTTGATATAGGGAGACTATGTTTTATGCAACTGAGCTAAATATTCTGAGTTAAAGACCAAGAGACATAGGCCGAAAATATTAATTGGCAGCCAGGCCCCCAGACTCGGGGGGAATCGGAGGCATTGCCCCCTCAAATATTTTTTGTGCCCCCCAAATTGGGACGTGTTCAGGAAAATTTGTTTTAAACATTTAATAAAAACAAACAACTTGTCCCCTAAAAATGTATTTTGTTCCACCAAACCTTAAAACCTGGCTACGGGCCTGGTGGCAGCCCAAAGTGACCTAAAGCTAAGGCAAAAAAAGCCCGAAGCAGAAAAAAGGAAAGGTGCATTGGACAAGTTTAACGGAACTATTCTCAATGCCACATTACACTGCAGATGGCGACAACGTAGGCAACAGGCAGCCAGCCTGACCATGTTACGCCAGATAGTCGAAGTGGAAGTTTATGTGCGGGAAGTGATATAAGTCTTTACGAAAATGTTGAGTCTGACAAAGAAGGAACCTCATCGAGTATTGCACCTGATGAAGCATGCGAGCAAGAAAATTTAAAATTTAGATGAATAAACAACCCTGCTACTTGGCCAGGTTTCATGAGTCGGAATGTTACAGACTAACCTGGACTATTTAGTCCAAATAGAACCGCCTGCAATCACAATACAAGTTTTCACAATAAACGAAATTGGTGGGACATGGTTTTCTACGTTTCACTGCAAAGGAATACTGCCAAAAGGTGAAGCGGTAGGTCATCTGTGACTAATATTCCTGGCCTGGAAACATGGAATCTTTTGCTACGACTACAAACTTTTTAGTTCTGGATATGTACTAGCATAGCACCCAATACCCCCTCTCTGCAGACACTACACTCATAACTTCCCGTCTGGTCAAGGAGGTACCTGGCCAGATAGAAGGTACTCAGCGTTGTAATTCGTTGATTTATTGGGTTTTACGGTGCTGTCCATTGAAATCGGTGTTATAAAGGTCTTGGCGTTACCCTTCCGGGCCTCCTCTTGTTTTAATATAACCTATTTCTATTATCATGACTTGATGCATCCCCTCAAAAATTTCTACCCAGGTCACTCAGTGGGGTCCCGCAAAAATGTTTCTCATCGGGCCCCGCACCTGCTAACGCCAGCCCTGGTTGAAACTGTATAAAAAGTTTTGCTTAGTTGCACATCTTGTATTATTACAATGAACAACAGACATTTTCTGAAATAGGTTTTTAAATGACATTGACAACGTTCCAAGACACATTTTATGGATCACCTTAGCTATTTCACATCGATATAGATCGTGAAGTTTCAGAAAATTAAGAGATTTATAAAAAAGTGTGATATGACATCTATAATATGTAATAGGCCGTAGTATGGCATTGTGCAACACCTTTAACGATTGCAGAACGTCATTACTAGCTGTACCCTATGAAAGTACTTTAAATGATATAGTGTACAACAGGGGTTCCAAACTATGGCCCGCGGGCCAAATCCGACCCTCGATGCCATTTCATCGGCCCGTGAAGCTATTTGACTATAATGAGAAAATAACACATCTACGAAAAATGTGTTTATTTGGTGGAATGTAACATATCCCGAAATAACAACATTACGTCAGAAGTCCGGCCAGGGGCGTAACCAATGGGGAAAGAGGGCACAATGCCCCGGGCGCCGAATCACTGCGGGGGCGCCCAAAAGTCAGAAGTCCCAGTAATGTTGCAAGTACTTTCTTCAATACAGTACATTTGCTCCCAAAAAAACTTAGGCTCGAACATGGGGACGCCAATCTTGTTTCTTGCCCCAGGTGCCATCTAACCTCGGTACGTCCCTGAGTCCAGCCCTTGAACTGTTGTTTAATAACATACGTGACCCTCTGACAAAACACGTTTGGAGACCCTAGTTTGGATTGGGGGATGGTAGTCTGCCGATAGATAGTTTTGATTGTACTGCACATTGAAAATGATGCTTGCAATGAAACTACGTCAGTTAATTACGACATAGCTTGCCAAAAATGTCAAAAGAAATTGTGAGTTGTTAGTCTAATTGGCTAAATGGCGTCAGTGCTATTATTGCACTATTAATGTACTGGCAGTTGTTCAGCATCACCGTTAGCCAGAAGTTCGATGATCCAGCCAATGTTCTCAAGTTTGAGTTGCTTGGAGTAGACGGATCGACAGCTCACAGAAAGAAAGGAATGCAGACAATTGGGTACTTCCGTGTTTTTGTGCAATTTTTTCAAATTTTTATGCAGTTTCGACGTCATCTTGTTGTAACCAGGGATGTAGTGCTAAAAAAGGTGTGGGAACGCATCCAAAAAACTAGCCATTTTGAAAGAGCTTCAAACTCATTTTAATGCAAAACATGAAAAAGGTGTGGGATCGCCGTTCACACGCGTTCCCGCCCCACCACACCCCTGGTTGTAACTAAGTATTCTATTCGTGTAAATATCAAAGAAATCTGCTCCGTATTTTTGACTCGCTGCTCATTGACAGAGGAAAATTTGCGGGCTGCAGCTGTCTTTAATAATGTTTCTATATGGAATGTTGATCGTTACGATTAGTCGGGCAATCGTTGATGCAAAACACCTTATCGTTTTCTGTGGTCTGTGCTTCAACATTTTATAATCATTCTAGCATATTTAGCACAGACGCCCGGGTGTGCTTATTTATTTATTTATTTATTTAAAGACAATCTTGTAGCCTTCATTAACCTGAATTGTGCAATTTTTTCGTGTCGCGTCGAGCTTTAAAAAAAAGCAACGTCACAAGAAAACTAACGGCAAGCACAAAAGATATTAGAGAAAAGTACAGTAAGTAATATTTTAAAATCTATTACGGCGATGGTCGGCAACCACCGGGCCGCGACCCGTGAGGACTTTCTTACTGATCCGTGCAAAACAAAGGCCAAACTTCTCCAAAAATTGCAATTTTTTATGACAAATTCACCGTGTTTGCCTCTCTGTGGAAAATCCCACAGTTGGCCTACGGCTAGACTTACCATAATTTCTTAGGCTTAATGCAAATACCACAGAATGAATTTGTATGCAATTTTCAAGGAATATTGTAAATGGGCCAAAAAGCAATAATTAGGTTTTAGTGGGAATCTGGGTTATCGTCTGCATCCAGGAACATCTGCCCATTTTTTGCAGACCTTTCGTCCACTACGCATGTTTAAGATTGTGTTCCGCGATAGTTCAGCTTATCCAAAACAATTTTTTATTTTGTCTGCTATGGCTGATCAGCGCATGCGCTGACCACGACCGCATTGCCTACATTACTAATTTCTGTAGCATGATAGAACTGTTGCACGAGCTCGAAGACAGTAGTCCTCAACATAGAAGCATTCAGGCATTTGATAATGTTTCAGCAAGGAAAAAAGAAAACTAAAAGTTTGCTGAACGTCTATACAAAAAAACGAAAGTTTTCTTGCGTAATATATGCACAGTCTCAATTCTTGTGTTGTTTAGCAAGATTCGATCTTGCAGACCGGGGTATGCGCCAGCCAGTCCAGCCGCGCACCTTCTATGCTCGACTGCTCGTATTCGACGAGACATTAGCGCAGTCTCATTTTGCAGTTGTAAATTGCTCTGACGTAGTGATGAGTGTGATTTACATCCCTGTTTTAACGCACAGCCTGATANTTTTGCAAGTATGAACTGCTGTGTCAAAGCGTGAGTGTCTTTTCCTCTGATGTCCGAACTTGGAGCGCTAATAGTTTATATTTAGTGCAATGACATATGAAATAAGGAGAGTTCGTGTAGAAGAATATGTATATTGTGTCAACAAACTTCGTCAAAACTTTGGTATAGAAACATGAATATGACGTCAAATTGTGACGTCACAAACAGCACAATCCAAATACAAATGACCATCATGTGCCACTCAATGAAAACTCCCCAATGAAAATTTTCTGCGTACGCCACTGGGGGGTCGGCAACCTTTTGCGCACTACGGAGCGGTTTAAGCCTCGTATTATTTTGCAGACCGGCTCTCAATAAAATAACGCGTGGCTTATTTCGCAGTCTGAAAAACATGATTACTCAATCGTCACGAAAATGCTTCCAAAATTGAAAACGAAATTCTAGAAAAGATTTTATGCATTTTTGAAGAAAACTTGATGAAATTTTTGTTTCTTGGTATTTTTGACAGGAAAAATGTACTCTTTATTGAAAAACAAATTCATATTTTTGCGCTAGCCTAACGGTGCAAACAGTCTTGAAATCGTGAAGCCTAGCCGTAGGTGGACCTGCCATACGTCCCGGTTTGGCCGGGACTGTCCCGGATTAAACGTCTGTCCCTGTGTCCCGTCCCGGTTGGCAAAATATCCCGGAATTTCACTTCAGTGAAATTTTCAAAATGAACTCCAGCTTGATGATGCATTGTTATGAAATAATTCCGCTCAGTGGCCATTTGTACAATTGGAGGGTTATTGTTGCGTCCTTTATCCATTGTGTTCAATGGAACTACAGCAACTGCTGCTGTTAGAAGCTTATTTGTATGCTTTGAGAAAGCAGGATTACTTTCAAAGTTTCCCTTTTAATCTAAGTACAATGCTTTGTATGTGTTCTCAGACAATCTTGAAACAAATAATAAATAAGGTATGAAATTTGCCAAGCTCAAGCCTTCGGCCGCTCGTCAGGTTATTTCATTCATGGTTTTGAATGTGTCGCGTTTAAGGCGACAAATTAACAAGCAAAAAGTATGCGAAAACAATTATCTCCTTTGAGCAGATAATAAAGTTTTTGTAAGATATCAAACTCAAGGGGAGAATTAACCCCAACCCCCCCCCTTGCGTACGCCTTTGGGACGAAAGGTCTGCAAAAAATGGGGAGATGTTCCTGGATGCAGACGATAATCCAGATTTCCACCAAAACGTAAGTATTACTTTATGGCCCATTTGCAATGTTCCTTGAAATTTGCATGCAACATCAATCCGTAGCACTTGCATTCAGTCGACAAATTAACAAGCAAAAATTATGCGAAAACAATTAATCTCCTTTGCGCAGGTAATAACGTATTGGTAAAATATCAAGCTCAAGGGGGGGTTAACCCCAACCCTCCCCCTTGCGTACGCCCTTGCGGCCCTGTATTACGGCATTCCAGAATGCCATCAACAGTACTGAAAACAGTAACTGAAATAGGGATCGATGCATCAGGTACATCAAATATAAACAAACGCAAGAAATCAGCGTGGCCCAAACGCTCAAAGCATTCAGTAAACCCGCATTTGGTGAGAATTTCACGAACATTATTATGAAGCGCTGCACAAGCCGTGCACTGAACGTTGCAGTTAAAGAAAAAAGTAGCTTGTTAAAGGAGGTGGTAGCCCCATCCTAACACAATCAAATTGTTGAAGATTCGACGCACTGACAATGATGGAAATTGAACAAACATTAAGACTGACAGCAGGTGATAACTCTTTACTGAGTTTAAGTAGTATTTGTTGTTTGAATGATTAGACCGACAGCTTTCGGGACAAACGAAAGATGTGCAACTACGTCCCGATACGATTTTACCCCGTATTAAAAAAATTAAAAAACACTTCAAAACACTTTTATAAACGTCGCGGATCCCCCACGAAGTCAATACCAATTGCTCCCACCGACAGCACACCATATGTGGTAGAAAAACTATATGCATTAAGAGTAACAATAGCCCAACAAAGTGACCGTGGGCCATGAAAGTGGTCTGTGAGGATAACAAACCTGCCCATCGCTGCTTGGCACATTGCGCTTTTCAAGCCGATGATCGTTTCTGTTTGTTCATAGTTGAACGGTTCAAGTCGAGAGATTTATTTCAATCGACAACTTTTTAACATTGATTCCCAAGTCTAGTGGACAGTGGCGATTCTAGAATTAAAACAGTAGGGGGGCCAGTGCGGGGCCAAGAAAAAATAGGGGGGACAACATAAATGTCTATGTTGCATGGTGATGTTTCGTTGTTTTGAAGATTAAGTTGCTATGGTTAACCCTGTCAAACCCAACATAGGCTTGTGAATATCGTTAAATATGAACTAGCGATATTATTCACTACAGACACCTAAACGCCACTGCAGATGCAATCACACACGTGTACTGCTATGCCGAATATTCTGTGCTAACCTTGTAAACTTCCACAGCACTGCACATGTAAAACGAAACATCATTTTCCGCACACAGTTGTGCCGATCCCACATGAACGAAAACAGCTCCCCGAAAGTGAATACAATTCACATGAAAGCGAAATGCCTATTCCATACTGACACAGAGACAAGAAGACTGTTGACAGGCAACTAGTTTCATGAAAATATTCTCACTACAAACACATAAAAATAAGCCATTTGCCAACGGATTGGTGGCTACTGGCTAATCCGTTTTTGTGGAAGCTTATGGACATTTTGTAATTGCGGTGTAATCATAACAATGTTATGCAACTACTACTGCGAGTGTAATGCCCATCTGCAGCGTGGATAGGGTGAGGACTATTCAATGCAGTATGCGATTAACTTCAGAGAGGTTTCGGCACCAGTAGCAACTAGAGTAGCATAGCAGCGTCGCAGTAGGAATGTGTGTATCGGTTTTAGAGGCGTGTACCTGATAGCAAAACGTAACAGCAGGCGTAAAAGTTATTTCGTAGAATATTCCCAGCAAAGGTGTTCATTTTAATATTCACATTGAATTTTTCTCTGACTGATCCTCAAAAGCTGACTTTTCTACCCTGCGTTGATTTATGACTGTCTTGCCATAAGCGAAACACGCACTAACTCTAAAAAGATTGAGACAAATTGACAATGAACAGTATGATTCTCACACAGATCCCTGCAAAGTCTACGTTAGAATTTTATATCATCATCACCTTAATGTAACTTAATACTTCGATTGTCATGTCGACTGTCAAATTCATCAACGAAATCATCTAAATCTATGTTTCAGCTCGTACCTTTCACCTGAAAGTAGATCAGTGTTACCCAATTTTTCACTGGTCATGGAATTCCTGGGAAATGTTTTCACTATTTTCATTTTTGAAAAAATTTTCTCGCATGAAGCGCTGGTGATGGGAAGAGTTACAGCTACCAGCAGAGGCGAATTTTGATTTTCGGACCCCTAGGGTATTTTAAATTGGGGGCCCTTCTGGGAAGTTTTTGACGACTGATGTCATACAAATTAGCACTATACACGTGCCCGCTACATTCATTGAACAAGTTGTTCCAATTCATAAACATATTACTTTATGCTGAATTCTCTCGATATCAGGAGCAAAAACAGTTGTAATGAAACTGACGAAAAAGGTAGCGGTGAAGTCATGAGCGCAGTTTTGTTGTAAAATGTGAGCGGGACAGCTTGGTGTGAAACCAATATATTACAAAATCTAAGAGAAAAATGTGGAGGTACATGGCATATTATATCCGAACTGTCTGAAAAAGTGGGGGGGACGTGCCCCACGTGTCCCCCACCTAATTGCGCCCATGGATGAAGTTATCTGGCCACACTCACATTACCTATTTATTGAGTACCTCACTGGCCTCGTGTAATCTGCAANATGGGTTCAGGTATTATGTTCCACACACATATTATACGTAACAATAACCAATNCTCAACGCCATAAAAAGAGAATGCTCATCGTCATTNACTTAAATTCAGGGTTGGATTCAGGGAGGGACGATNGGCCCCTNAAACCCATGTAAGTGACTTTATTCACCATGATATTTTTGCAATTCGGAAATCAACCTATCAAAACCAATTCTAGTAAGTCTTTGGACATGCTCGAATTGTCTCAGTGTTCGCGATTTAAGGCCATTTTGTCGTCCATTGTTTTGTCGCACCAGTGTTGTGAAGTATACTTCATTAGACTTGACTAACGTTATTAGCTGGATCCACCCCTGATTCAATCCTTCGCGCTCATTCTTCTATAGAGGTCTTTTGTTAGGGGCATAGTAAAAAAGTGCGTTGAACCAAAACAAAAATACAACTACAACTACAACTGCTTACAGAAATGTTGGAAATTGTCCTT
>JGI24159J19872_10001977_pt1 | contig 23736 bp, 17 predicted proteins | sample Ectturendosymbi4_FD_19872 | JGI IMG/M metagenome (IMG submission 19872) | reverse complement strand
ATCCAAAAAGTGCAGTGAAACAGCAGTCTAGCGTACTACAAACTGTACAACCAGGCCATGTTACGTAGCCTACAGGATTTCACTACACTCCACAGTCACACTGGTTTGATGTCGTTTTTACTGCAATATGGATTGCAAAACTATGTTAAAACCAACACATTGTACCATTTCAAAACTGCAGACATGATTCAAATTCAACCACGCATCATCCAACCAACGCAGGCGTTATAACGTCTCCCAAACCCAAGGCGGCTGCTTCGCGAAAACACTTACCTGGGAGCTCACTTACGAACCGAGCAAGTACGAGCGTGCTGTGCTCACTTTCCCGAGAGCTCATTCGATCACTCAGCAGTTGGTGATTCAGCAGTAATCGTGTCACGTGACCAGGAAAGTGAGCTGATGAGCTCACTTAAAGCGCCATGTAAAAAGCCCTAAAGTTAGTTCTTGATAAAAAAAATAACCACAAACGACAAGCTAACGTCTTCGCCATGTTCTAGCTTTTCGAAGGACTGGCCTTCGGCGTTCAGATAATGGGACAATGCTGCTAAAAATAGGTAAAATAGAAAACCGAAAGAAACAGAAACCTCACGTGGACGCAATTCCCTAAATGTTTCAACTTTTTTATCAAACTCCTTGAGCTCTAACTTAGTTTCCTTTCCTTCGTCAAAACGGAATCGAAGAAAATTTGTTGTAACTTATTTTGCGAATTCATGGCTTCGACTGGACTGGCTAAAAATCGTGCCGGTGTATCAAAAATGTTTTCGCGTTTTTGACGCAGTTGGTGACGGATTTGACCGGAAGCTCAAAACTAATATTTTCACTGTTTCATTGTAGATCCGCTGTTTTCCAATAGTAGCAAAAAATCCCGGAATAAAGACTGCGGAACAAAGAGAACTGTGCATTCTCGTACGTTGTTATTAGAGGCTATGGCTCAAGATAAGTTGTGTTCAAAATGATTTGCGAAATGGTCTGCTCTGTAATGTGGTAATAAAAAAACAAACACAAAAACAATCAACATCAGGTTTTTTAAGGAAAGTGTTAGGTACCCGGTATGGACCTGTAGGGACCCGATTTCCTCTAATTCTAGGGACACGATGATAATTTGCTCTGATTCTAGGGACCCGAATCGGATCCCTAAAACACCTTAGAAAACCCTGAATCAATACCTTTCTACAATTGTTACAATGATTGTATTTGGTCCTGCAAGCTTACAACACTGAGAGATGACTGACAGACGCAAGAAGCTATTCAACCTGGTACTGCTTCAGAAAACTGAAGCCAATTTTAAGCATTTCTCTCTGCCTGCACCTACAGTGCTAATCATTTTCCACACTTGTTATATTCAGATGTACAAAATGCAACGAAGTCACCTCTACGGAGAACAGGTTAACTGCGTCTCTGAGCCCAGCTTTGTAGATGACGCGATCCAAGCCTTCAGCCAGAAGACGACAAAGCGAATTGCGTTCTCTGAAAAAATAAAGTTGAAAATATCAATTTACTAATAAGGTTTTTGACGAAGGTTGTATGTAGAAAAATTACCTGCGACTATTTTGTAACGCGTTTAAAATCAAGTAGTTTTTCAAATGCTTTTGAGCCAGAAACATTTTAACACGCGATGGGCAACATAAACAGTCTTTTTGAAACTCGCTCTGTTTTGGAAAGAAATGTGAAGCGTAGCGTCACGAGCTGCGCGCAGTCGTTATTGACACATGGCGATTACTTCGAAACTCAGAATTCTCAGAATGAATGATATACCTGAATGCAAGTTAATGCATATGACAACACCATTTCGAAATCAAAACCATTGGGAGAGATTTCTACAGAAAGTTTGGAAAACGATGATTTTTTCTGCCTATCTTGGGAAAAAATGAATAATGGCGAGTTTTCGTAACTAAGCAATTGATCTGAGCGATGATGACGAGAATTCGAAAGCTCGTTAACAAATGTAACTGGAAGTTGTACGAAAGCTCAAAAGACCTGATGATATTCCTCGCAGGTACGGTGTAAGATTTGAAATGCGGTTGCGTCACTTCTAGAATATTCAGGAAGGAGTTCTTCGCGGTTTTGACGACTGCGCGGGACATGTAACCTGGAATGTGGAATGCAAGTTGATGCGTGGGAGTCATCAATCAGAATCAATTCTGGTTCATTGCGCAAGAACTGTGTGAGCTTTGCAGTCAACTGTTCCAAGAAACTGGGGCACGGCAACAACATGGGTATTGAACAAAGGAATGCGACGTGTACCCGTGCACGCGATGCGGTCGTTGTCTCGGTGCAGTCCTCCTTTGATAGTTGCATGGTTTACCTGACGTTTTCATAAAACAGCGAAAATACTGCGCAAAAAACGGGGCTTCATTAGCGCGGGTATCATTGTGCTTCTTCGAACTTAAAGTTTCTGTTCCACAGACTCTCACGCATTAAGAAAATTGGATTCGGAACTCACCGCAACATCGGCTTGAACAATGCATACCGCGAAACCAAATAACTGTGGTAAAGGTTAGAAAAGAGGTCGATCTTACGAAACATCTTACAACACTGGCCAATTTTTAAAACCGTAAAAACAATTATCATTCTTTAAATATAATCAATGATGCTATTCCATAGTGAATATATTAGCAAAAAAATGGCTGCAACTGTTTGGTCGTATCTAATACGCAACGCCTCTGTTGCTATTGTTTGTATTACTGTATTGCAAATTATAATCTTCAAACATGACTTAGAGAAGAATTTGACCGGCAAAAAAGCAGAGTGTCACTTTTTATTGCTTTGTCACAGCTTCAAAAAGTGCATTTGAAAAGCGGTAGACCCGCCTCCAGTTACTATCAGTGCTGATTGCAGATTCACACAAACAAGGGCAATCCTACAGGAAATCCCCTTCCCAGGTACGATCGCGTCCGTCTGCGACGCTACAGGGAGAGAATAGTTTTGGTGCACAAGTGGCAAATAAGAGGTGGCACCAAAGCGGCACAGTGAAAACAGGACCACTGACGCTTTGGTGCAACGTTTCTATCGGTGCCATCATATTGCAGAGACACGATAGCACTTAGGTGCTAAATTTGTAAGTGCCAATTTCGTCGCTAGCACCATGGCACTTTAGTGCCAATTTACTACAGCTGTCAAGTTCACTACTGGAACTTCAACGCCAACTTATCTTTGGTGGCAACAAAAAGTGGCACCGCAACTTATTGGTGTCAATTTTCCATCGGTGTCAAGGCCGCCACTGGCATCATGTAGCGACTTTGGGACCCGCTTACTGTCAGTGCCAATTATCACTAGATCCGTGGTTGTTAAATGGAAAGTTTCTTGTAGTGCTACGGTGGGCACTGATGCTACACCAAAGGTTTGAATCAATGCTTTGTGAAAATGCCGTGTAAAGTGTTGGAACATGTATTTTGACGTCGCGTACTTGTACCCAGTGTTTTTTTTAAGGTGTTTTGAGGGACCAAAACGGTCTCTCAAAATATAGTGACCTGAGATCACATCAATGGAGACCGGTCTCTCAAATTCCTCCAAGCGGTCTCTTAAAATTTCCTTGCGGTCACCAAAGCGAAACCTTAAAAAAAACCCTGCTTGTACCATGCCTTAAACCTACGACAGGTACTATAGAAATGAGCAAGATCTTCCATTGCAGCTCCATTTGCTGATTTGTAACTGTGTGAGAATTTGTGAAAATTAGGTTAGCTGGCATACAGTGCTATAACAACCCACGTCGAAACACTGGGGCAATTCGCAACACCATTGGGTTTATTGTAGTGAATAGGTGCCCTCGGTTTGTTCCGTCATTTTCCGATTGTGGTATCTGGGGTCATGTTGGATGTTAGAAACTATTTTGGAAGTCCGATTTAGTTTCAATCAGCATTTACACATTAAATTGACTTTTTGTTTATCTACTTAATGTAATCTATGAAAAAGCGACTAACCTAAAATAGATTGTACGGGCCGTGAAACAAGCGTATTTGAGCCCACACAGTGCTCAATAAGCAAACCAGCTCTACTTATCCACGCCACGTGTTAAAAAAACTTAATGACAATCAATGTCTGATAGACATGGGGAAAAACTAAGGTTGATTTTCGCAAACCTCTATAAACTGTTTGATGTGATCCAATTTTCGATGAATAATATCATTCGATGAATGGTTCCGCGGTGCCAGTCGCAGAATTAGGCACGACAGTGCCAGTGGAAAGCATGGCACAGGACACACGGCCATTTCTTATCCTGTTGCCCAGAGAGGGACCAGCCACGCGCTGTCCCCGATGTCTGACATTGCAACACTAACATTTTTCTCGACCGAAACGCAAAAAGCGAGAAGACTGTTGGAGAAAACATCTGGTACAGAAAAACAGGAGGCAACTGTCGGAAAATGCCTGAGCAACATCGTTCTCACCCGATGCGTCTCCTGCGTTCTTCACCACTGCCTCAAGGACGCCGCAAGTGGCGTCGCGCACGCCGTGAATCATTTCCGCGTTGCTCAACCACTCGACAGTGGCGTCTGATCGTGACCTGACCGCGGGTCCTTCTGTCAATGCATTGTTGCGAAGAGAAGTTAGGCACGCGAAAGATTGGCCGTGCTCGGAAGCAACCATTCAGGCTTGGTCGCGAAACCACGTAAGGAGTTAATGAGGACGCACAGCAACAATAGGTGTTATACTCAGCCCACCTGCGCACTGAAAAATGTACGTCATACTGACTGTCAGCGACATACGGTGCGAAGGTCCTTTTGTTCGTCTGAAAGAAGAGGGGTTTAACGAGACTACGTCAGTTGCGGGTAAAAAACTCAGCACCTGGAAGTGCTTTGGAAACATTCCGAGCATAATAGCTTGAAATAAACAAATCTACCGACGCTCAACAACGCAAAAAATACTGCAATGCAAAAAAATTATTCTGGAACTTAAAAAAGTTGTTTAACATGTATAAGGACTGAGGATGCGTAATTTTACGTGAAATCGATTTCCTATTAAAAATTTGCTGATCGATTCCTTGCTTACACCCATCGTGGAAAGATAATACTTGAAAAGTTGGTTAAAAGATACGATCACTGACTGCAATGACTCATCACTTGGTCACTCGTCAAACGCGTGAAGCTTGAGTTCCCGTCTCGCAACTCTAGTTAGACAACGCCGACGTCAAACGATTTACTCGTGGCAAGAAAAAAAAAAATATTTTCAAGACTGCAATCACAAGCTTTAGGCTTGTTGCAAGATTTTGGGGAGTCAGAAATCAATCAATGCAAAAGAGCAAGAAGTGCATTTCACACAACTCAAAACGTTTCAACCACTGACTCATCTATATACTTGCATCATTTGCGAACCATAAACGCGAGGTGTGCATCATCAGTTCGACAACGTCATCGAGATTATGACGTGCGCTGACCTGTTTGTTTGTTCACCAGGCGACAGATGCGATATTACAGCTTTATTTGGTTGTCACATCATAGCGAAGTCTGAACAGAAGCGGTTGTTGAGTTCAACTTTCACTGCACCCGTTCGACACCCGGATGCCATAGCGTTTGCGTACAAGTTACTATTAGTATTAATAGTTATAGCTTCATGTGCTTCTGAGTGTATGTCACAGTGCAACAGGGTTCGCATTGGATCACGAGGTAAAGTGCTTTGAAACGATGACGACCAACACACATGACAAGCGGAAATTAATTTGGCATGGATAAATACAGATTGTTACTTTGACGTAGAAAAATCACATGCAGTAGTTGTTACCGACAGATTTCTGGAATAAAAAAAAACTTAACTGAAAGATAAAACTAAGCGAGAATTCTATCGCAAACGACCAATCGACACCAACAATCTACTTCCGTAAAACACAAGCAATGCACTTTTAGCTTTGGGCGGCGTTCTTTTGTTCCCCTTCCCGGCGACAGCGATAATCCTGGTGCTGCTCAGTGCAGAGTCGTCGCACGAGAACATGAAGGTGTTGGAATGCTGGATGAGCATTTGCAGCCGGTTGGCAGCGAGCACAGACACAGCTGCGGCCCTGAACCTGAAGAAGCAAATGAGCAATGGACAAACAGTTTGACATTCGTCAATGCGACGGATAGCAAGGTCAGTGGAGCAAGAAGTACGTTCAGCATTTTGTCGACGTTTAGTAAACATTAAAGAAGAACCAAGACTGCCTTTGTCAACAAGCTCTATATGTGCACTGCGGACAACGGCACACGGTGTTTGAAAGATGTACACGAAGGTTAAGATGGCGCGCGATTTGTTCTATAATCCACTTGACGGTTAGACTCAAACCTTAACAGAGGGTGGATCGTTCGGAAGGACTTGTGCGCCACTGAACGAGGAGCGGAATCTTCGGGTTTGCTCATTTCTTCGGTGAGAGTGTCAACCAGCAATCTGCCCGAAACGTACAATCGTTTGCTCAAGTGTTGGTCAAAGCAGGCCCGTAGCCAGGTTTTACGGTTTGGGGGACAAAATACATGTTAGGGGGGAAAGATTTTTGTTTTTATTATATGCCTAAAACAAATTATTCTGGACACAACAAAATTTGGTGACACAAAAAATTAGGGGGGCACTGACCCCTAATGCCCCCCGTGGCTACGGGTCTGGGTCAAAGCAAATGGTAAAACGAAGACAGGCTGGAGAGCGAGTCTCAACCTCATTTTTTTCTTGCATTCCTCTCCGTCGGCGTTGATCCTGTCCAGCAAGGCACGCTGCTGAGCAAGTTCGTCTCGAGCGCGGAAAGCGGGATAGATCACTCCGAGGAGGATCGCGCATGCGCAGGCAAGAGCCGAGCGTTCCTGTCAAAGCAACAGCGACGCTCAGCGGACACAATGGCATTTCACGTCCCGGTGCGATTCAAGGCGGTCATTTCAAACTTGATCCTGTCCAGAACGATCGCGCTTAACCGCAAATGTACCCTGATTAAGCGCCATAGATTTGCGATATCCGTCAAAAACGCTACGGATATGGAGTGATGCGGTCAGGTTAGGGATATCTTGTTCCAACTGCTATTACTTCTTGTCCTTGTCGTACAATTGTTAAGTGTCCGATATTCTATGGTCGCTGTACTGCACGCATAACTGATGATGCTGCCAAACTAAACCAAGAGTTAGCTGATTCTCCGAATCCAAACAAAGCACATTACGTTTTCAAGTTCAGTGTAGTAGACCAAAGATTTTATCAAGCGCGAACGTTCAATGAAAAAGGAGAATCAAGGAGTGTGATTTGGGTCAAAACAACCGTACTTTCGAGAGGCGCAGTCATCAGCAAGTACCTGTTTCAAGTTTCCGTTCTCTCCCCGTAGCTGGGAGCACTCAGCGTGAAGCCCCTCGTGTACTCCATCCTTCGCCCTCACTCTCTCCCACGCTTCATCGCACAGCGCTTGCGTTTTCTGCGAGCGACCAAGAAGCAACGCTGAAAATCAGCAGCGCTCTCAAAAAGGCAACGCCATATTTCCGAACTTTCGTTGTCCTGGCTTAAGTTCGATTCATGAAATAATGGCACGGCCTTTCGGCAAAGCACTTTGCCGATTGCACCGCAACAGCGGCTCGCGTAGGGTCGCTTCTCGTAGCTGGCTCAATAGTTACAACGTCAAAAAGCCTGTTTTCTAGAAGGTACTTGCCTGGCATCGTATTACCAGATGACTAAACCACACGATCATGGCTCCGCAAGAACTCACCTGGGCTCTGGCGTTGACTTCGGCCAGCAAAGCTTCGTAATGTTGTTCCAAGCGCTTGCGTTGCCTGGTGGCGTCCTCCTCCCTCTCCCGGCACCGCTCCGCCAACCTGTCGACCGACGTTTCGTGAGCTTGCTGGAGGTCGGCGATCGAACGCTCCATTTCCTGGCAGGAAGACTCCAACTGACCTACCTGAACACAACACGGGACCAAGTTAGACTCAAACATCATTGCTCTTTTCTGCTTGTAGCTGTTAGTGACTTGTCAAATGCAACCTCCTCAGCGAGTGCAAACGCGAGTCAGGCGAAATAAGTCCCAAATGGTTAAACTACTACCGTTACTCATTTTTCTTGTGTCGTTCCGCCACTCCGTTCTCTTCGTTTCTGGCTGCCGTCACATTTTAACAACGCTGCTAAGCGCTGTTCTGTTTCGCTTCTTACCTTTTCCTTCGCCCTGGCGTACATGTTGACGAGATTGTCGATACCTTCCCGCACAGTCACGGACAGGTCTGGCCAAGTGAATCTAGTCGAAGATGGGAGTTTTATGAAAGAAACCATGAAAAGTCGGCGGCAGTTTGACGCGATACAAAATAATGTCAGAACTTTATCTGGCGCATAAAGGCTTTCATTATAAAATGCACCGTTGTTTGTTTCAGGCAAGGTGCAGAAAAATGAGACATGATATCGCACGACCCTTTTTTGCACACTTCGTTTACTGCACACGAAAAAGAGTCCACACACACAAAATGTAACAAACAAAAGAAAACGCATCGGTAAGTTTTGGTTTAGCTGTCAAAAACTGAACAACAAGGAACCTTGTCAAAGTGTTTTTCTCTCCTGTCGCACAGCTAACCACATGGTGCAGCTCGCGCATGAAGCCGAGGTGGATCTCGATCTCTGTGGCATGACGGTCTTGTATGGACGTCACCTGCAAAGAACGTTGGCGTTTGACGAAAAAACAGTGACTGGGAAGGTAAAAAATCCATGATTGGCGATTCTGTTTCAACGGACGTGACGTCGCCATCAGTTGCGACGAAGCGTGTGCGGTGGACATTACAGGAACACAGTGAGAACATTAATTGAACACCGAGGTTTGGTGAACAGGGACGGAGGCCGGTAATCCCACGCAAAATTGTAGCCAGTGATCTCAAAAATAAAAATGCTGACACCCAACCCGCTGGTCCCATCTTTCTCCAAGCGCGGCTGTTGTTATAGTTTGGCGTCAGTTCTGGTCATTTTCTTAGCAGTGGAAGGTTGTACATCAAATTCGCAAAAGGCTACAATTGGCACACAAGTTTTCTTCCTCTATACTTCATTTAGCAGAGACGTCGTGATCCTTCGTTTGCAATATATCAGTTCCAGGCAATGTTTACACAAAACGGGGATGTTTATGGATGGCAGTCTTCAAACCAACTTAAAGAAAAGCCAACATAGATGTCTCAGAAATAAACTGCACAACAGCCTCGCAAGACTTAGAAGGGGAAAAATATTACAGTTGAGCCTAGAAACTTAACCGATATAAGATTTCAAGTCATTTAGGCCATTTGCTAAGTCAGACTAACCCTTTTAATGTACGTTCAAGTTAAGAACACGCACGCAACAAACCAACGTTCAAACAGAAGATTGAAACCCTCCTCATAAAACTAAACTCACATTTTCTTCCAACTGTTGACAACGTTGTGTCTGCTCCTGCAAGTCTCGCGTGACATCCTCCAGATCCCGGCACGTGACTCGCGTCTCCCTCTCGTACTCAGTTTGCTTGTTGCGGATCTGCTCCATTTCAGCGTTGCACTGCGACAACTCTTCCTGCGCAGATCGTGAAGCAACAGCGCAGTTGGTGTACACTCGCCTCTAAGACTCCCCTGCTCCAGTCCAGGAACAGAGCTGCTGCTAAATATTTTTGGGCGCGCGAAAAAGAACTACTCTGAAATATAATTGTTGCATTTGTTTTCTGAGCAGACTGAGCTTTACGCTAAACGCATGAAACGAAGATCAGTCACGTCTTGGATTTGCAGAGCTTCGTCCTCAAGTGCCGCTACAAGCATGGGCGTCGGTAAGGTCGCAAGGGAGGGTCTTATCCCCTCTGAATTTTGGAATTTGATATTTTTCTATTAGCTTCTTAGTGGAAAAATGTTTTTGTTTTTTTTTAGTTGGCAAAATGAAATTTCACTACTGTTGCCCCCCCTGGAAGAATGCTTTTGGTCACCACCTGGATAATTCCACTACTGCCCCCCCCCTAGAAAAAAATCCTTCCGACGCCCATGGCTACAAGTGAACTTAAGTTTTGACGTAAGTTGTGTTAACAACTAAATTCTTTTGTATTCACTGGTTTTAAATTTCATTTTTCTACCTGGGTTTGCCTCAATGAACGTTCCCGAGCCAGAGCCAGGTCCCGGAAGGTGGCACAGTCCTTCATCGCTTGATCTTCCGACGACACACGCTCCTCGACTTCGTGCTGCAACAAGCACTGTTTCAAAGTATTCAGCCCAAAACGACGCGAGGTAGTCACGAAAAGCAGCGACCCGTCCCCCCTCAAATGATCCAAGCATTGAAAGGTTTGATTCTCTTTGACAGTGAAAACGGCTGGTCTAAGACGGTATCACGGCTTTCCGAGCATATGGCTGTGCATATCTCCTCTGGAACACCAGCCCGAACTCGTGTTCACTCGAAAATTATACCCCGCTGCATTGTCGTCACTAAACAGGACAAAGGCAGATATTCTGTCACCGATTGTCAATACAAAGTAAAACAAAAAAACAGACATTGTTGGGAACAAGCAGCCGAAGTCAAAAAAGAACATTTACTTTCCCCGCTAGGCGTACGCAATTGTTGATGCAGAATAAATGTAAATGTAGAATAACCTGCATATCACCAATTTTCTTCTGGTAAGCAAACAACAACTTCCTTAAATTTTCCAGAGCTTGAGTTGCATTTTCGTTCTTTCGCTCGCTCTTTTTCTTGCTTTTAGCTTTTGCTAAAAACGCATTTGAAAAACGTGAAACTGTTTGACAATTGCAGACATGTCATTAAAACCGTTCCAACAAACAACTCTGTTTTTCACAAAAAAAGCTTTTGCTCGCCTGTCGTTGTGACACATGCGTGTGCAACAATAAATACAATCAGTTAAGAGCAACAAGCGGTTACGCGCCATTAATGATCGTAGTCTTCGTCGAAAAAGTAAAACCCAATGGCAAACATGCTTCACTACCAGACAATTCAATTAGTTAGGTTCACCTGTAGCTGTAATACCTTGTTCTTTTGGAACGCCGTCTAAGGAGAAAGCGTCAAGCAATAACTCTATTTCGCGGATGTTGCCTCCGTAAGTCTCTTCCAAGAAAACCTGGCAGGGAACATAATTCAGCGGAATCAGGTTCAGTTACAACATACTCGCTTTGTACTCCTTTTCGAGTGTCACGAGTGGTCACTGGTCAGCGGCGCCCATCTCCGCTTGATTGCGCCGCGGACCACTGCGCTACTTTTGTGGTGAATGTTGCATTGGTGACGAGTCAGTGGCAGCACTGAGCGTGAACCTTTTTCTTTCATCCACGCATAGGCGTAGCCAGGGGGCCAAAGGCGCCATCCCCTAAATTTCTAACATATATTGTCCTTTTGTGCTTCGAGACGCGGTGTCCCAAACCAAATACTGTTGCTCGCCTGAATTCAAAATATTCCCCTCCACAAAAAAAAATTTTGGCTCTGCTACGCTGCTGAATCCATCTATTAGTGCCGAGCACGAGACAGGGCAGGCCGCAAGTACCGTTTTAAAGTCGTCGGTGTGCCCCGACCGGGGATCGTACCAAGCCTTCCAGCTTTAATGGCGCGTTTTCAACTCGCTGGTACCAGCTAACCCGTCAAGCGGTATATACAGTCTTTGATTTGAGTACAGCTTGGGGACAAGCTCAATGTCTTTTGAGATAAAAATTTAAGTCACTGCATCATTTGTTTGAAAGCAATGGGCAATTGTTTGAAAGCGATTGTGCTTCAATCTAGGAGATACAAATAGCGTTTTCTACCCATATCTACGTTAAAACTCGATATCTTTGCGTATGATTTAATTTGTTGTGAGCACGCGCGAGTATACCCGCCCGCGAATACAAACACAAAACGTGCCATTGCAACAATATTTTTGTGTAAAATCAAACTACACAAATTCCGAAGGCTTTTCAACAAATTGCATCAACGAAACTGCGGAAGACATAGCGCTGACGCGATGAGCGTTAGACCCCTGGCAACGGCTGAAATGTGTGTGAACCGTCGCAAAACAGACAGTTGAAATAGCCGTTGCAGTGAACTTCTGAGGAGCTCTACAGCAATGCAAGAGAAATAAACAGCTCCTAGCTATATTGCTAATCTCGATGAAAGGAACCGGCGACCATCATGGTTGACAGCATCATCCTGTCCTATTCGTAAACATGAGAGTTAGTAATTTGTAGCGTTTCGCGACTGAGTTAAAGCCAAAGCCATGACCGCTACAAAGGAGAGGGAAAGCTATGTTCGTGTTTGGGGCTGTGCTATTTATTTTGGAATGGCCGGTTTCTGGTTTGCAGCGCTAACGGTTTTATCTGAAACGGACAATACAATACAAACGGATCTGACCTGTCTTTTTCTTGTTTTGGAAAGTTCATCTTTCAGTTCATTCAAATGCTGTTGATGGTCGTCAAGTTGTTGGGTCATGTCTTCTACCAGTTTCGTTTTTTCGGCAACTTCATCGTCAAGTTTCTTTCTCACGTCAGTGTAGACCTCAATGGTTCTGCAACGTTACGTGTGCAAATGTCTCGCTCAGAAAAAAAAACAACTTTGCATGAGTCTCTATTCATTGCGAGAAACAACACTTCCGTTGCTGGGCAACAANGATGCCAACTTACAAACAGAAACAGGCTTGCATAAAGATGAAAGAACACGAATTGCTCGCTTACTTTCCCCTGCTTGTTTGAGTTTTGAGTGAAATGCTGTTACAAGTTAATTATGATTTTTTTTTCATGAACTGTTGGCTTTTGTCATGACTCATGAACTTACAGTTGCACCAGGAAAATGGCTGAAGGTTTGAAAATAATTTCCTATAAAAATTTCGAGTTCTAACTCAGGTTTTTCAACAAGATGAAAAAGAGAAAAACCGGACCCATGTGCGAACGTACGGTGACAACATGCACACATGAAACTGATTCTAAAGGTAAAAAACATATGTATATTTGAAAGGTCGACTTTTCAACGTTTACACATTTCACACATGTTAGTCTTCTCAAACAGCATGATGCTAAAAAATGGCCCCATTTTCTTTTACAAGATCAGACTATTGGGGCGACTCGAGAAAACGCACTGAGCTCAGCTCACAGTGCAATCATTGCTACTACACGACGCAACAGATGGGGAAAGTCATGGTGCAACGTCTGGCTCAGCATCGCCCTACTGTTTCAAACACCGAACAACTGTGATCATTCTGTTCTATTCCACTCGTACCAAGGCCTCCTAAATAAATGTTTATTTAGGAGGCCTTGCTTGCACACGTGCTTTTATCGACAAAACTACGTTTTCTTGCGTTCGCGTCAAGGAATCACTGGGGCGAAAAACAGACAGTAGCTGACAGTTTCATTTCACTGTCGTGTGCAGCGTTGCCAGCGCCAACATCCACCACATGATTGTTTATGGTTGCATGCACGAGTGGTTTTCCGTGTGCTACCCACGGGCGGCTTCCGCTGTTGAACGATCGTGCTGCATTGTGACAATATTTGTAAATCTCCAGGGTGAAGTTTGACTTCTGAAGTTTTTATGTAATTCTTTCGATACTAAGTGCTGTACCGTTTATCGCGTGATCACGTTCCGTATAGTGCTAATAACAATAGTCAGAAGTACAGGCACTGCAACAACACCTTCAGTCACCACATACTGCCTGTCCAAAAATAATTTTTCTTTAGACAAGCCTATACTAAGCCAAAAACTTTTGTTCATTTGCAGTGTCTTTGCACTACAGCAGGTCCATACAGGCTGAGGGACTGTGATCATACAACAACCGCAAATTCCACCAGACAACACTATTCAATAAAAACAACATACTTACACAGAGTCTATAGTGATGTGAATAAAGCACAATATTACATAATTATAGTAAATTATCTTTAAAACGTTAGTGGCCCATTCCATAAAGCAGAAATATTCGAGCCGTCAGAGGGCCTACGGAAACCCCCCGCTAAAGGCTGTACCATCTCTAGCAGGTGGACCACGACGGGAACACCCCCGAACAGAACCTCTGCCAACAGTACAACATCTTCGCCAGCAGGCACAGTGGCATTATCCATCAGAACGCACTCACTTTTCGAGCTTGAGTTGTGCATCCCTGGCTTGTCGCTTTTCGACCTCAAGAGCTTTCCTCAGTTCTTCCGCTTGCAGGTTCGCGTCGTCCGCCTCCTTCTTGAGAACGTCGCACACGTCGCGCTCTCTCTGCAGCTGCGTCTGGAACTCTTGCTGCTTCAGCTGAAGACGAACGTCAGTAGGAAGTTTGAAAGATCAGGATGATCATCGAACACGTGTTAAGGAGCAGAGATAAAATCAAAGAACCACAACACGGTTAACGTTGCAAGAAAAAATTAGTGGATATGTTTCAGGCGAGCACGGCTTTGTTTTTAGCAGTAATGCGTACAACATTAAACACAGGAGACCTCTGAGATATGTTTCCGAGTGGCAAGAGATCCTGTTTTGCAATAAATAAACACGTTTCGAAACATCGGTTGCTTCACAAACGGCGTAATGATCGTATTTTAAGATGAAAAGGATTAAGAAAACTTTACCAGTCGTTCGTCTTCCATGCTAAATTTACGAAAGCAGTAACCGCTATTGCAAAACATCAAGCTAAAATGCTCTATATAGCCAAAACTAGGTCATACTACAGAACGATGCAACGCATACGCGAAAATGGGATATATATAGGACGAAACAACGCGTAAAATAGTTAAACAACACATGTTTCCAGGGTCTGCAATGGTATGGCTGCAGGTTTCAAACCTGAATTATTTCAGAATTAAACTTCGATTCCAGATGCGCTGCTCTTTCTGCCTCCACATTCTCCTCTAAGGAGCGTGCGCGAGAACCAGCCTCCTCCAGTTCGCGAAGCAGATGCTGTTCCCTGCACAACAATTTGACGACAGCGACTGAGTAAAACCATTTGGAAAACGTCGTCTCGCAACGTAGCGAACGTTTTCATGAAGCTTACAAGTTTTGTCACGTTCTTTAACGATAGTATGTCGCCATCACGATCATAAATCACGTTCAAACCCGCATTTGTTCATTTGCTGCAAGCACCCTGCTACCTCTCGGAAGCAACTTGTACATCGGCGAGCGCTTTGTGAAGTTCTTCTTCTTGCTTCACCAGACTAAGCTTGGCATCTTCAAGATGGCGTTGCAGCTGATTACTTTTGAACTTTAGGTCCGAGTTTTCATTGGCAATTTCATCGTGCTTGCTTCTCAGAAGAGCCTCAGCTGCCATCCATTCCGATCGAATTTGCTTCTGAAAATGGCTAGTCATTCAAAAATACGCTATTTCACAGTCAGTATTACATTGTTTTAAACTTCCAAGTTTTAACTCTATTCATCTCTTAAATCCGACTCAAACAACGTGAGACAACATTATAATTTTTACCAAGTAGGACCTCAGCGAAAACATTAAGTTCTCGTACGAGCTTCGGTGTGAGAAATTCATAACAGTACAAAAGTAACCTGCATAACATTAATAACATTTGTGTGCCACACATATGGCTTTTACATGAAAACTCACTAATGACAATAGCAGACAAAAAGTGTGTGAGAAAGAAAAAAAAATGGAAAAAGCTTTTGTAAACACAACTTCACTAAACAGTTTGCACACAGCTAACTTTCTCATCTTCCAAAATGGCAATGCTCTTTTCGTTGTCAGCACAAACTTTCCTGGCGAGCGTCACTTCATTTTCTAGTTCGCCGCATTTCAACTCCAGATTCGACTTTGCATCTGATCACAAGTCATAACTATTTTTATGGAATGCACAGTCACATGCAGTTTGCTAATGCCGTTGTCCAACAAACATACCGGGCGAAGCAATTTTGACTGCCCATCATTTGCAAACCCAGAGATCGTGAATTTTAAAACGAGCAATTTGTGTCACATGTTTTTTTGACCGACTTCACAGCCATGTGGAACAACCCTTTTAGATTCATCACTTGTTTTTTTCATTTGATGAAATTCCGTAATACACAGGTCGTTTTTATCCATCGCAATACCAATCACTTATTCATTGTTCAAATCAGTTTAGTTAACTCTCAATCTATGGTCAGACGTACTTTGACCAATAAATTGGCAATTTTTGCAAAACGAATCAAACTGAATCATTAAAGTCGACATCTTGGATTCATCTCAATCAACATTTCTCCAACGATGTTATAGTTGACAGGTGAAACATTAGAAAATGCGCAAAGTTTGGCCGTTTTCAAAAAGAACTGCAAGCTCAGGCCTTACAAAACAACAGCAACAACAAGGGGGGAAAGTATATCTACACATGTCTGCAATAATGAGGTCATAAAACAACCCACCAGTAAGGTCAATGTTGGCTTTGGCAAGCGCAACTTCTTTATGAGTATTACTGCGAACAATATCGTTTGATTTCTTCTTTGCTAACGCCAGATCAAATTCCAAGGTTTGACGCGCAGCTTCTCCGCGGTCCAGCTGAGATTGCAATCGAGCAACAGACGCTTGCAATCGACCGTTTTCCTATCAACAGAGGATTGTCCTTTACAAAAAGCTAACAAATTCTGAAGAGTAGTTGGACCAATGCTACTAAAATTCTCTTTTGAGACCATTAAGCGCAGGATCTGCCCATAACGCAATTAATGACGTACTTACACAAATATATTGTGGCCTATTTTTTCTGCGTTTATGCACATGCTATGTGATGACTGATATGATAGCCAACTTTGCAAACGCTAAAGGTAGATGGGGTAGACTTTTTGTAGTAATCTTGCTGTCCAAAATGATGTATTTTAGAAATGTCATGGTTTATAAACAAATAAAAGCGTTTCGTACACGAAAAGCGGAAGTACTAAATAGCCGTGTGATGAAAATCACGGCCAATGAAAACGATATCAACGACATATTGCAAACGTTTCTAGAACTCCTGTTATCATCATCAGTGCATATGATGATGATGATATCAGGAGTTATCGAAACGTTTGCAATATGGCGTTGATATCGTTTTCATTGGCCGTGGTTTTCATTATATCAGAGCGTTTCATTTCCAACAAATATGCAGCTTTTCATTTTTCCAATATGCATAGTACAGTCCGAATAAGAAAACACACAACTGATAAACTACTTATAAATGGAGTAACTACCTCTTCATAATATTCAAATTTCAATGAGGCCATTGTAGGATTTTTATGAGATTGAGTGAGCACAAACAAAAAAGGTAATAAACACATTTTGCATATTTAACCAATCACACTGCATGCTACTCCACTCTATTTAAATTTTTAACAAGCAGTAGAGTGATACTAGTCAGCAATATTTTATTTTTAAGAAGCGTTACTCTTGAAAAAATGGTGAAGAATTACGAATTGTCACCATGAAAATGACAGTTTGGAATCAGAATTAACTTATTATCTCCAATACACACAAGTAACACATTTTAATATAACATGATATAGTTTATGAGTCCCATCCTCCTCAAACAGGACTCTTGGTGCCGTTATTAATTACGAAGTTGTTTATTAGTTTCATTAGTTACAAAACATCAGCAGAATGCATTTTCTCGCTGATATCAAAAGCATAGTTATATCTGTTTTTTTTACAGGTTTGTCGGGTTTTTAGAGCTGTACCATATACGCAAATTCAATGATCTAAATCAAAGCAAACTTTTCAGCAATTTATGCTTTATCACACTGGCAAAATGGTCTAGTGGGATAGAGCAGGGATGGGCAATTAATTTGGATAGTGGGCCACTTTGAGAAGGTCGCATTCAGCAGAGGCCTGTACCTTCCAATGGAAATAGAAGCAAGTTTTGGTTAAGCTAGCCTCAGCAGTAAGCAATAGCATTTACTGTGATAAGTTGAAAGAACTTTCAAATTCGAACATATTTCCTGAATTTTTCCACGGGCCACTATTTGCCCACCCCTGGGATAGAGCATGCGATACTGATGCTGACAAGTTGGGTTTGAATCATGGTCGGGTCAAATCAAAGACTTGAAAAACAATACTTGAGGCCTGTCAAGCCCTGCGCTCTTCTGCATTAATGGGTGGATGCAAGGGAAAGCTTTGTGCGTAGTGCTGTCATTGGCCAGCCACCAGTGCAGCAGTCACTGTGAAAGTAGCCACGTGGCCCACAGTTCAGAGTAACAGGAGTTGGTCACACACAGTCCAGCTGTGACGCCACGAAAGAGAGCACAGAGTAAATATAATGAAATTTTTGTTTTTTATCACGATGAAAGAAAAATATATTGCAAAAATGTTTGTTAGAAACAGAAATTCAGACCACTGACATTGCACAAGTTCATTAAACATTAGAGTAATTGGATAATTTTGGGATGCCATTCACTGAGAATTAGTCAATCTTCAGTTCAAGCTTCTGTCAAAAAACATAATGAAAAAGGCTAAATAAAACTATTATTGGAGTATCTGGCTACATTNAAAAACAATGTTATNCATTTGTTCAGTAACTTTTTTTGGTAACAAAGCAAGACATTTTCAGTAAATTTTTGTTATTTTCTGTCATTACCTCCTACAAATGACCAATACTACTAAAAAATTGTACAGTAATGTGCATAACAACGAGCTAATTCCTATTTTGTGAAACCCAGGTTTAGCCAGTGTCTCTAGGGAACAATGATTTACACACTGAGAAAGTTATTAGAAGTGATATGAACTTACTTGATTGAAATTGCTAGAAGCAGAAACTTTTTCTTCTTCAAGTGTGTTGATTCGCAGTCTCAAATTGGAAGTCTGCTTGGTCAGCTCTTCATTTTCAATTCGTAGATTTTTTAACTAATTATAAAAAATGTAAGTAGTTTCAAGAAAAAATACAGCCCACAGATTTTATGTTGGACAGCAGAGCCATTAACTGCTATCAATTTTGATTGCGGGGCTTTTGTTGCTGAATGTACTAATTGACACCAGCTGACAGAGAAAGCCGAAGGGATGTTTTTTTTTCCTTTTAACATCAAAGTAAGCAGCCTAGTCTAAAACTACACTCAAAATAAAACACTTTCAGTACCAGTGTATACTTCTTTACAAAGCGGAAATTCTGGAGCAGACACCAATCTACATATAGGTGCAGATTTGACTTCAATTGATACCAACTACAATCTTTTTTCTCATGAAAGTTCATACTTTTACATATGAAAACTATGAAGAGAAACATCACATTTAACAAATGACACATTTGTTTAGTCTTCAAATGCAAGTTGTTTCATGAAAGTAGCATATACACAGTAAACTTTTAAAACTTGGGGGGAAACCTCTGGTAGTGAAAGTGAGGCTGCAGGTAAAATCATATATAACTGGATCAACTTTCCTCTGATGAAAAGGGCATGAAATTTTCTATAAAATATAATAAGACAGATGTCATCATTTTGAGATTTACTCAAATTTGAATGATATACTGTATTCACAAAAATAAGCCTAACAAACATCATCAACGACTTGGAATATATCATTGCCTAACCTTTTTTCATTGTGAAAAAACACTCTCTTATAACATAATGAACTTTTTTGTAAAATTACAATATAATAACATTTTATTATTACACAGATAAAAAATCAGGTAAGTTAGTGTAGAAAACCAAGTGTAGCTTTATAGTGAGAATTCAGCAAGGCAATTGTGAGTTAAGTTTGATTGTGAAGTCAACAGGTGCAAATGAGGTAAGTTAAGTTTGATTTTAGTCATGACCTTATGAGTTCAATTTCTATACATTGAAAGTGAGAGTCAACAATAAGTTTAAATTCACTTAAGTCTTCCACACTTATAAAAAACACACAAAACAGGCAAGGAAATAAGGAAATATGACATGTACATATTCCCTGAAAACAAAATACAGAATTTACCATTTGGTTATGGAGCATACTGTTGGCTAAACACTTCATGAGACATAAAATACCAAACTGTAGAGAAAAGCAAGTTCTTTTGCAACAGCAACAAGCAAATTCCCATATTTTGAAACAGTTCAAAAAAATAATTTTCTCAAAATACACCTGGTAAAGTACCAGTCATATAAAAAAACATTAAACGGCACAATGTAACTTTCTCTACACATGCTCTTTTCACCTGCTGCTGGAGCTTTGAAACAAGGGATCCATCTGAAATTCCTGTGTCTCTTCCAAGTGAGGCATTACTTGATGCATTGGAAAGAATGTTAAAACGTCTGTATTCTTCCATCATTCAAATGCAGGTCAAATAAGCTACCTAAACTAACAGCAAACATTTCCTAAAGTTATATGCATTTAGAAATACATGTTGATTATAACCCCATTTACATGGATATATATAGCTAATTCATAAAAATCACGAATTACAAGTCTGCTATACTATGCATAACCACTTCTTCAAACTTCTTGCTTTTAGAAGAATCTCTAACCAAATTAATGTTAGTAACTTGTTTAAAGCTTGACATTTCATTCAGAAACTTTCTTTCAAAAAATCTGATGTGTAAGCAAGATATAAGACACTACAGGATTAGTCTGCTTTAGCATATAAACTGGGTGATTATTCAAAACTGGTTTGTTTTGATGTGGTGCTTCAATGACACCTGAAGGAATTATGAATTAAACTAATTGTTAGTTTAACTGAGATGTTTGCATTTGAACATGCTAGAAACCATATGAATGCTCTGTTTAGTTACCAGTTTTGAAAAAAATTGCAGTCTTGCCCAATATAGCACTTCTGTAAAGTCAGCTATAGACAACCGTTCCGTGATCTTCAAGGCAATCAATACAATCACTTAAGTATTAATAATGTAGCTGCACCGTATCCAACAGCACCAGTTTCATTTATTTCTAAGTAAATTCTTTAATGACAAAATGAAAACATTTCCAACTTTTTTCATTCTTTATGTAAGTAGCTGATGACAAATGTTCAAGCATGCTTAGGGTAAATAGTAAATACTAGATACAATAAAAATTGCCAGAAATTTTATATAATGTCATGATCACAACATGGGTCAAATGAGGTAACTATAATATAACAGCTAAAAATGAACCTAGCCAAGCAGACCTTTGTTTAAACAAAGTAGGCTAATTGAACAATCTCCAACAATGAAGGCTATTGAAAACTAATAATGTAGATAGTTATCATTTTTTACGTAACGATACATTTAACCTTAGATGTTTTGAATTGAGATTAGCTTATATGTTTATTTTGATAAAATGGTGTTTGCTGAAAGTATTACACGTAAAACCAAGTTGTACAACTAGAACTACATCAGCACTTCTTTATTATACTAACTAAATTAAGACTTAAAAGTTATCCAGATTCAGTTCAATATTGTGTAGCTTGCTATACAATCAGAGTTGCCAGTTCCAGATGGACCAAAAATGCCAAATAGCTTTAGAAATGCCAAATAAACAAATTCAGAGCAAATGCTATTGCTTTAACCAGATAACTAATTGCAAAAACGTAATGTTGATACAGAACCAAGCCTAGAAGTATTGCATACAAAATTTGGTACAGTATTGTACCATTTAACATGTCCTTTTATAGAAAATGTTTAACAGTTCAAAGCACCTATGTTATAAATGCTTAAAAAGCAATAAAATACAGGTGATGGTAAAGCAAACATGCATCATGCAATGCTTTCTGATCACTTTAATTTTGGGAAATGACTACGGATGCACTTGGCCTGACGCAATTCAAATAAAAGGGTCAGTTTGTCATTCAAACAACATGGATCTCGTAGCCTAAGGGTTATTTATACGTTATGGCTGCTATGCCAATGGTTTTCGGTTTGACTCTCACCTTGCCGACTTTCTTTTTTTTTCAGGCTTACGTGTAACCTTTAGGGGTCAGTGTTAGGTTAGGGTTCGGTTAGTGTTAGCTTAGGTTTAGGTTAGCATTAGGTTAGCGTTACTAGGGTAGGGTTAGGTTTAGGGTTTATCTTTTACGTTTAGTTCATTTCTAACAAGCCCACTGCACTCTTGTCATGCGTTACTGTTACGTCACAGGTGGCGTATGAATATAAGTTTTCAAATTTCAAGATCCACAGGTGTATCTAATCTATAGCCACTGCCTTTATTTTGGGACACAAGCAGCAACACCGGAGAGCAGTGGCATTGCCCCCTGCTTTTTGAAATGGGGGAAATAGAGCCAGAGGTGCTTTTTCATAACAGTACAGTACCAGGTAATCTCATGGTTTATCACGATCAACTTGAAACAAATTCATTGCAGCTACAGTAATCGTGCATCCAAAAAATTCTGAGTGGTTTTCTATTAATTTGTTATTATTTTCGAGGTCAACATGTTGGTGAACAGAAACAAGCATATTAGTAGCAATCTCTTTATTTTTTATAAGTTTCTATTGTCCTCAACTCTTTTTCTTCCCCCCTGCCCTACTGCTGTTCCAGCGTCCCTGGACACAAGTGTTATAGTACTCATGTACAGTACCTCAAGTCTTCACCCACTCTGCTTGTCCACTATCAATCAATATCACTCAGTATCATCTGTCACTGTGTCATGTTAATGTTTGTTATGCAATTGATTTATCATTTGTGCCTCTGTACTATTGCATTACCCTTTTTATTATGTTATATGCATTGTTTTTTGCATACCAATCACTGGCCTCTTTCCGAGTCATATGCTTCCACACACACAAGGCTACAAGGCAGTGGAGTGTACCTCAGAGTTTTGTGTAAAGTCAAAGTTTAAAGCTAGCAGCCAGGTTTTAAAAAATATCAAACAACATATTTTTCTGCCTGAAACATGTAAAACTATTACGTGCATGCCAAACAGCGTTTTCTCATGTTGAAGCACTTTCAAAAGTGTCAATTTTATGGAAACTGGCATTAAAATGTCAATCTGTCCACAATACCCTGTGGACAATTACAGTATTCGAACCGTGCCCACAACCGCCGATGTTACGCTTCAGTTACCAGGCTGCAGCGTCCTCGGAGATGAGCATCGATTTAGAATCAAATTCTGCGGATTTTCAGCTCTGTGATGGATTTGGATCAGAGTTGGATATTATAAATTCTGCTTAACCGGATTTGGATTGGATTTGAAAATCTTGTTTTGAATTTCTTCGAAACTTTCAGTTCTGTTTCGGAACTGTTGATTATTGCATTTAATCTGGAATTTTACTTCAGTGGAGTTTCTCACAACCGTCGAAATTGTATATCGAGTTTGTTGAAATTTGGAGCATTGACAAAACCCAGTAATGCAAAGTGTCAGCCTACCCTCTTATGTATCATGTCATCAAGCTAAAAGTTAAGGATTTCGTGTGACTTTCATTGACCCAGTCGCTTTTTCTGGACTCATAGTCAGGGGCGGCTTGTCTAGACGGGCTGCAGGGCTGCAGCCCTCCCTGAAAAATGTAAGGCAAAAGATACCGCCAAACGGCCAAACTCGCCTTCAGTTTGGATTTAGCTACGAAAATTTCACAACACAATCATTTTCGGTACTTCCGACACCATTTTTGCTCAACGTTTCCCAGGAATCCAACAAAACCAATGTTTCGCTGTTTTCCAACGACGCGCTTATGCGAGGAAGTTTTCAGCACACTTGCCGATGAATTTGGCGATTTCGGGGCTGTCGTCGGCACAGCCCTAAAGGAAAGAAACCAAACATTTTGCTACAAAAAACATGGTGGTATATCCGCCTATCGCAAAGCGTTTTTGATATTTTTTTACGATGAATTTTTTAAGAAAAAACGGAGGAAATATGATCTTCACTGCTTTTTACTACCTGAATTTCTTGGATATTGAATTTTATAATTACGTTTAACAATGCTTTTGCTAGTACTTTGGCGATATTGGCGGCATTGGATTCAAATCTGGTCGCCAATTTCGGGCTGTGAAAATACAGCCCTTCCTTTATCTGCACCAGCGCAGCTTGCAACAGTAGGCTAAGCTGATTAGCTTTCTAGGGTTGGCGTTTGAAGATGTAC
>JGI24159J19872_10001976_pt1 | contig 23739 bp, 16 predicted proteins | sample Ectturendosymbi4_FD_19872 | JGI IMG/M metagenome (IMG submission 19872) | reverse complement strand
AGAAAACAACCTTTTTTTGCTGAAAATTTCAAAATCCAGGGGGTGCCAAGACCTTCCCTGCCCCCCCCCCTCCGACGCCTATGTAAGTACCATTTCAAATGTGCGTAGCTCTTTTAATAAGAGTTTATTTTAGTGCAGAACTAGGACAGATAACAAATGTTGTGCTAGTTGAAGTTTCAAAAATTGAGATTTGTCCTTTACACATGCAAGAAAGCAAAGTAAGGAACAAAAAAATCACCTGATTTCGAAAGCTGTTGTTTTCTAGTCTGTAACCTGGATCTCATCGCAAGTACACTTCCAAATATTGACCATTTTATTATCTTAAGTACCTGCATTTTGTTAATGCCTTTCCTGCATTCAATAAAAGGTCGATGGAAACGGCACACTCCCAAATGGCAATGATTTTACTGCAAAATGCGAAAACGCTTCACTTATGTTATTTGATTATATATTCAATGGTTTCCGGTGAAATCACAAGCAGCAACTTCATGAGCAACTTGGCCGAGTCTTGAATCTATTCAGTGTTCATCTTGCGTCCGCAGGGACGTGTGCGCAAAGTTGGTATCAAAGTGCAGTTCCGCCGCTTGATCCTTATCACTTTCGGCGCCTGAAACTCGTCAGAAAGACGCATTTTTGCGTTGAGTTGATGCACCAATCCGGTGTAATCCGACTGTTACGGCGCAGGGTGACGGGGATTTGTTTATGCCAGTGACGCAGTTGCTGCGAGGAAGCTAACAGACGAGGTTTTGCCACACTTGCTGCAACGCCTCATAGTTTCTGAGGTCCAGACCAAACGCGAACGATATAAATTGTTTAAGGTCTCAGCTGTGCACACCACGTTGAACGCTGCTTTCACATTTGGACTTCACTTTGTAGCAGAAAAGTACGGCTGAAAGATGTGTGAAACACTACGTATACAAGAGTCAAACAATTTTGTAGTAGCTGCTTCGCACACCAGGTGGAGTGTTTGAAAACTGTCCTTGACGTTGCTGGAGTCTGCATTGCAGCACCTTTCCGTAATTTTAGCAGTTGACGTGAAAAATTTTTTTCAAACCTGAAAGTATAGAAATGAAACGTTTCTGCAAGCGTCAATATTTACCGTATTATTTACATGAATCAAACAATCAAAAACTGCTTACCATGAACCAACAAGAGCGAAAGCGGTATTCTGCTTCTTGTTGGTTAATTAGCGTGAGAACAATTCCATCGTGTGCGATGTACTGGCTTTGATGTTGGCATGGCGTTCATCCACCAACGCTGGGTGTAGCAACCTGCTAAGCGAGGTAGATCAGCGTTTCTGTTATCTTGGATACGACCGTTAAGTCTGACATGCTTGGGTCAAGAGGATGCTCATCTGAAATTTCTCGACACGCAGTAATTATGTGCTTGCTTACGTGTATTTTAAATATCTACGAAGAAAGGTTTCCGTCTGTATCTTGAAAACAACTACAAGTATTTATTTTCAACTTCGATGGTGCATTATTTATTATTTGCTTTTGTTGTTCAAGTTGTGGTATGAATTTCGCTGCAGGGCAGCAAAGGTCATAAGTGTTATTTTTTAATTTTCAACTGTTAAAACTTACACATATATTGCACTGAAGCTTTCCCTGTTATCGTCACACACATCCACTTCAATAGTTTTCTCCAATGTAACCAGCAAATCACAAACATCACAATATCACCAAAAAGTAGGGGTTATTGTGAACGGCGTAATTTCAGCTGGGAGGTTTTTCACCGGGATTTTTTACCGCTGCTATCGTGCGTACTTTTCCTATCAGTTTCGATTTCTGATTTCATCTCCAGTTTCCATATCCAGTAGGCACGTCAAATTTTGCCGCAATCTTCTTTTCACGAAATATGACTGTTGAGAAAAGCTTGACCATTGAATGAACTTTTAGTGATGAAGTGTTTAGGTGAGGCCAAACACATTCGATCACCTTGAACCTAAAATCAGGCTATTGTTCATTGTTTCTCAATTGTCGTGATTTGCTCCAGAAAAAATCTGACATTTTCCTATTGCTTGACCCGGGATTGGAGAACATGAAAGACTTTCCGGTAATTATATTTTCTGAACGCAATAACCCACTTGCTGACTTTTTCAAATTTGTTTTGCTTTGAATTCGAGTAATTTGTTTCGGTTGTGAAGAGCTAAGCAGGGAAACAGAATAAAGATCCTGACAGAACTCGGCTTATTCCCAGTTCTAGCAATGCCGACTGATGTTGAGCACCTGTTTTTCTGACTGTGCCTGCGCTGAACAGCTTTGCGATCTGGATAACGAGCACCCTGCTAGTGGGGACAATAGAGTACTTTGGTCAGATCCGCTACGCAGTCCGCTACGATTACCGCTACCGCTCGACGTGGCAAACATGTACCTTGATATCAGTGAGATTTACTGCCGCACGGTAACTCTGTCTCATCGAGCGTTAGTTTCATGGTTTTCCAATTAAAGTTTATTGTGTGTGCCTACGGTAGTGCCGGCAAGCAAACAAACGGACCTATGGCGGCTACTCCGGAAGTGGTTGACGCGCAGTACTTTCAGCTGAAATTCTAAGTTGCAGGCTATTTCATGGTACGGTCATATTTAATTGGTAAACCCTTGGATATTCTCAAGTTTGTTCTTTGCTAGGAGAGCAAAACCACCAAGAACTTTCCAATGCTTCGCACTACTGCTGCCTTGCTGAAAAGCGTAAGCGACATTAATATAAACTAACTATTTCAGGAAGACAAGAACAACATTTCTTCTTCTTGGTAGTTATTATGATTGCTTCGATGAAGTTTTGTTTACAACAATAAGGAACGCTGTGGAAAAACTTGTTTCAATTGCGCAGTGTAATAGTAAACAATACAGACTGATTCAGGTGACGGAGAAGGTGAAATGGCATTTATACGAAAGCGGCAGACCACGCATTCTTTGTGCACCCAAAACCTCTACCGGCCATGGTCTGCAGTGGAGAGGCAAAACGGACATGCGCATTCGGACCTCCCTGTTGGTATAACAACTTTGTTCAGTTCAGAAAAAAAAGAATAAGTTCTTTTGAGTTTCACTTTCCTTGTGCGTTTCAAGCTAAAAAATTGGTTACTGCTGCTGATCACAAAATGATCATATTCCCATTCGCAAGGATGGTTTGGTCCGCTCCATTTTTTTAGTTCCTCATCTGCTGGTGCACTCGACGGATGCAACTCAACTTCATTGAAGTTTTCTTTACTTATCTACTGCGACGTAACAGTGTCGGCGAAAGTAACCTTCAAGAATCTGCAGCGGGTCGGTTTTTCGCTTCACAACGTACAACGCCTTCAAAAACTTCGAGATTCCACAATACAGAGAGACAAGCGACCGTGACCAAACACTGTAGCTGTTATTAAAAGGAGTTGGGAAGTATAGCTTGTGGCAGTGCGCGTGGAGAGACAAAGTAGCTCTTTCCTTTAAAGTCCAGTAATAAAAACGGTCTGGTATTAACTGCGATTGCTGATAGTGCCATTTTTCAAAATGCTGGCAGTAACGAACGTCCAGTTCAGCGTCACACTTGCAGAAAGGCATCAACTCTAGCAACACAAATATAAGGTATCTAAAATTCCATGTAGCGCTAATTCCGACAGTGTACTGAAATACGGCTCGAGATCGGCAGATCGTTTGCTGTAATCCTGATAACATCCATTGATAATCATGGCAGTGTTCAAGATTTTGTTGCAGCGTTTTATGGTATTCCAAACCACACGTTTCACAAACCTTATGAACGAAAATTTTTGCCAGCTGAAACCTGGCCGAAAATTTGGCTTCAGTGGGTAACATCCGTTTCTGCCACCCCACCCATTTCACGCAAAGTGTGGTAGGCGACAACGGTGCCAATCAGATCCCAGGTATTCGCTCGTCACGCGCTCATGCATGTCTGTGTGAACGATGTCGAATGTGTCGCACCATGAATGGGCAATAGCTCATTCTGGCACAAGTTATCGGCAGGTAGATCCGGTAGATTATACTTTTTAACTTGCTTGGCGAAACGATGCTTTGCGAACAAGTTACTGGAGCCTACTTGGCATTGGTTTGCTCTGAGCTTCTGACTCATTTTTGTGAATGTACAAAACGCCAAGATTTTACTACAAGACGCATTCGTGGAAAAGATTGTTCAACCGTTCAACCATTACAGCATTGTTGTGCAACTTATGAAGCGTTACCCAATATTTCCACTAATTTTTTTCGCGTAGGTCTCTCCCATATCTTCATAGTACGCAATAACCAACAACGCAACGTAGCCGGTTCTACAGGAGTCTTTATGCCGTCAACTGCAACTCTTTTAATGCTGCTTGGTTTCAGAAAATACAAACGTGACCTGCCCTACAATAAATTGAATGTTTAGCAAACGCTGTCTATCGAAAGGAATCCCTTCACAGCCAAGAATCAGAAACTGAGATCTTAGCTGCTTAGCCGAATGTTTATTTCGCCTGCTAGGTAGGCACCGTCAGCTCCTATTCAAATAGAAATACGAACAATCATCAACTACGAAGCCACAAGCAGCAGTCCGTGGCATTAAGTTTAGAGAGCTGAATAGTTGGTTTTCCGGTAAATACCTCAAATCTTTTGAAAAGTGACCGATTGGGGCTTTGGAGCGAACGCAATACTTCAGAGAGCGGAAGCGAACATAAGGCTGTCTTGTAAGTCTGTTATTGTCCGCATTCTTTCGGTACCTTGCGTCATAATCGAACATCTCTGTATTACCTAATCGTGATGTTGACATTAATATCGTAAGCTCTGTCTTTAATACCTTAGAAATCTGCAAACAAGGAAGGGAGAAAAGTTGTATTGCTGACAACAAAAGCTGACTTTTACGTGTCCGGCCTTTTGTCTTTACGTTTGTTCCGGAAGTGAGCGTAAAACTGTTCAACAACAGGCTGGGGCGCTTTTATCGAGGTCTTCAGAGTCCTAGTGTAGAGAAAGCAGAGTGCGTTTTCCGTGGGGAGATGTTTGGTATGTGCGCTGTTGTGCCTACACACCACTACAGATCATGTGTCCTCCGACCCGCATGACATCACAATGAATGTCTCTGGCAGGAAACCGAAACAAGATCTTCAGCTGAGTCAAGTTTAATTTGCACTAACAAGACGAATCCACTCCAGATCTCTTTACTACGGATTTGATGATCGATAGCCTGTGCCACTGCGTTAAACTGGCAGTGATGAAATAAAGCCACAAGCAAAGCAGTGAATTCGATTCCATTTTTAATTACCTCCATCACGGATTGTTCATTTCTCACCATGGTCCACCGGCTCTCTTGGTCATCATTTTGAAGGCTAATCGCGAAGCACTTACTGTGAGGTCCAATCCCCCTAAAGTTTTGGCTTTGAGCTATTCGGATGGAATCAGCGTTTGGGACACGGTGACAAATCAAGCAGTAGTACTTATCTCTGGTCCGTAAAATAATGGTTCGCATTTCTGACGTACGGAGAAACCCAAAGGCTGGTAGCTCAGCGAGGATTAAGTAGTTTATGACTGTCTGGTCAATTTCCAACAAACCCTGCTGTTAGTGACTATGGTTTACAAATTATCAACAACTTTTTTAAACACTGAGTTGCGCGATGCCTGGTCAGACGTGTTCAAAGAGATGCGTGCAGTCGTACTCTCCGAGGTTAATTCTTCTACAAACTTCAAACTTACAATCGCCGGCAATAGAGCTCAGTCACGCGTAGCATTTTGCGAATTATTGTCTGCGCAGAAAAGAATCCCTGCTAGTTGGACCTATATTTAAACTGTGGTGACGTTGGGGCTGGGCACTGACGATCCGGTAGATTAGGATAAAAAAACACGATAGCTCATGCAATTTGAGCTGTGATACTTTCAAACCAAATCAGTTACTACTCTGCAAAGAGATGTGGAACAACAATAAACACCTAATGAAGTATCCTGCACGGCAGAGTGCATTTCTAGTCTGATCAGGTTATTGGAAAAACGCTGTTTGAATACTACCAATTTTGGGTACAGATACCAATATTAAATGGCATTTTCGGTGTGAAGATGTAGTTCGCTAGACTTCCGATGTGGCAGTTGTTTTTGTAGCTTGAAGAAGTCGTGTAACCAGAAGGTTCTGTCCTGTTTCAAAATGTAAGATCCATGACGAATAGCACACATTCTATAATGATTTTTGCCGCATTAATAGCTAATTTTATTTTGAATTTGTTTTACTGTAATAGCAATGGCGGGATGTCTTTGATTTATCATATTTAGTAATTTAAAATAGTCATGACTTTTTGCTGGTTGTTGGATAATATGCAACTGGAGGCAAAAAACTCAATTTTAATGTTACATACAGACCACGGAAGAAAACAAACTTCGCAAGTTTTAGCTTTTGTTTTTTGTATGGGTTAAGGGTTGTGATGGCACGTATAGTGATCAACACAGATGGGGTTTGAAATTAGACCTCATGAAAACCTTTACGAAAAACAAGTGTAGCAAACACGCAATATTTACATTTTTTCAGGAAACACGAAGCGCGTCGTGTTAAGGAGGCTTATCCGTAACGCCAGATCAACCGGGACATCAGGGTAAGTTCGCTTTTTGTGTAAGGCCCAGCATGACACGGAAGTGAGATTGAAGCGATCCGCTACTACAGCGTCCGGCGTATTCTCTCGCCTTTGTCGCCACGTTTCTAGGAATATAAGGCAGCTTTACTTATCCTCATTACAAATGCTTGGACGTGACCTGTAGTGTAAGAAAGTGTCTTGAAATAAGTGCAATGAATGGGATGGATTTCCGGCGTGACATTTCTAGCACTTAAGCACTTAACTGTGGCGGTGCACAAAAGTTACCTGTGGACATTTGTGTGTAGATTTTACCGAGACAAATTACTATTGATGTATTTGTTAGTCATGTTGTATGGCCTGAATTCGAGGTGCTCAACTCTTTAGCATGCGAAGTTTGTTTTAATTTAAGCACACCGTGAACTGGCACATACGTTGACTCGGGCTTTTTTGACTGTAAAGAAAATATTTTTTTGAGATGCATGTGCTGGACAAAGGTTCTCTCAAAAACACTTGCAATATCAAAAGCGTTGCAAGCAAGCACTTTACTTTTGTGATGCAACTGTGCATTCGCTGCCTAAAATTGTATTTGGTGGATACTAGTTCATGTCACGTGGGACTACAAGCCACCAAACATTGTACTGCACGTTGAGTTGCGGCGCTGTCGAATGTTTGCGCTGAGTAAGTTGCAGAAGAGGGTGAATGAGATGAAAGAATTGAACACCCAACGCTTTGCAGGTGGAAAAGGGTGCGAAAAAAACTGAATTATCCTTGGCTCAATTCGTAAATTAAACCAAATGCAACCCTCTTAAATAGCGTACGTTTGTTTATTTGAATTTCAATAAAATTTCATGCTGCAAACATGGCTATGTTTTTTATTTTATGCTTCATTCAAGTTTTCACTTGATTTGCGTTACCTTCCGTTCAGAGGCGTAGCCAGCGCAAAATTTGGGGGGACGAAATATTTGTCTTTAGGCGAGCAACAGTATTTTTGTTAGGGACGCCGCTTGTCAAGGCGCAAAATGACTAGATATGCTAAAAATTTGGGGGTGAATGACTCCCTGCCCCCCTCTGGCAACACCCATGCTTCCGTTGCCTTGATTTTCCGCAGTTATGCAATAATAACTGGTGCAGAAACAAATGATTCAATAGAAATAAAAGATTGTGAATTAATTGCTCTTTGTCAGAATCTAGTGGACTGCCGGAGGCTTCGCTCGCACCAACTGCTGCACATTGAGCAGACGTAGTAAATATGTCCGGCTGCTTGTCACCTTTGTGGCGCCACAATGCTAATGAAAGTCTTCTTGCATTTGATCTTTTGCAGAACGCTGAAACCTGCTGGACTAGCGGAATCAGGTAAAAGCGTCAGAAGCGGAATTTGAACCTTCGCGGATGCGTGTTGTGGCGATACGTTTTGCGGATTACATTCGATCGCACATTATGACTTTTTTCGTCGTTAAACAAACTTTACGTGCATCACACTCAAAGCACACGCTTTTTGGGCTGAGCATTGTAGCTTAAGCGCCTACTTTGTAATGGCAGCTCACAATCGACCCGTGACAACAGGCAGTTTATGCGCGTTGCTAAGAACGATCAACCGAATGAAAAAGCTGCAACACATGTGTTGCGGCATTCTGGGGAAAAAAACAGTTGGAGTCGTAAGCAAAAGATAATCCGAAAAGGTGTTAATGTGCATGAAGGAGAGTTTAACACCATCATCGCTAAATCCAAAATCACGTTTCAGCTGCACACTCCACCACTGTCTTTCGCGTGTTTCCGGAGAGTAGACATTCCTGAGTTGGAGCTCTGTCTCTAAGTGGGTGATCATCACTGGTTAATTGTGAGGCTTAGTTGGTGGAAAGCTCATTCTTACTCTTCGCAAAAATGTTAAGTGCTGTCTGAGCCGAATAACAAATAAAGCTTATTTCGCTAAACTCGAAATTTTCCTTTGAAATTTCTTTGCTTGGTAAGTAGAGCTTTCAATAACAGAAGTTAGAACTGTTCTACATCCATGCGTTTGTTATTCAGTGCCTATGGCCTTCACCACAAACTAAGTACTTCATGTAGAGCGCAGTATATTTGTTCATATTTCAGACAAACTTATGACCACCGTTTGCTTTTTTGTCTGACTTACAATCAAATCAAAATCCTGCATCTCTATCGCCGGCAGGCTACCTTTCGCTTTTTGGTTGATTTCGTCAGTGCGTGTTTGTTATAAGTGTGGAACTTATACACAACCTCTTCCGACATCTAATTTTTCTGCTGATTGCGTTTTGTCATGTTATGAATCTTTTTGAGATTTTTTTCCTTGACTTTTCCCAGTTGACTAGCATCAGGTTTCGCGTGGTTGCGGGTATGGGGATAAAGAGTTTGCATCAATTAAGTGAAAAGAATTTTTTAAGTCAACGATGCAGGCAAAACTGAAGGCAGTCAGCATTTGATTACTTTAACTTTTCTTTTGGTCTATTAAAAAACATTTACATGGGGTTTGAATTGCGCGACAGAACTACCGAAAAAAACAACGTTACCGAAAAATGCAGTTTAATTCTCCTCCTCAAATAAGATCGTTGTCCATCGCAAAGCCAACACGGATATTTTGCCGTTCTGCTCACTAAGAGAGACGTTTTCTTCGCCTGACGATGAACATCTGCTATTTTGCTAGTTGCGAGCGGATTACGTGACGTCGGCCTGATAGTACCCGATTGAGCTTCTGAGGCGGAGGATAAATAATGGGCTAGCGCTGTGTTAACGAACTAAACGGCTCAGTCATGCATAACTGATGAGGATTGGGTACAAGAGGAAATCAACTTTCTGTCGCTCATTTAGGTATTTCCCGCGATATTTCAGCGATAAACATTTGATAACGAAGTTTCCCTTTAAACTCACGGGCTTAATTGGACACAAACTGAGCTTATAATTTTGCCACAATGAGGTCTTCATTCAATCCGTCTTACTGTACCTTCCTTCAACCAGCCTTGAGCAAAACCCGAAAACCGGTTGTACATCAAACTACATTTACGTAGATAGGTATCATTATAAGATTCTGTTTACTCAAACGAAAATTGTCAGGGCAATCATCTTTAGCTTAGTTGTTCGGCTCATAATGTGACAAGCTGGCCATCCATGCTGTCACTACCCAACATGACCCATAACGTACTTCGATGTATGAAAAACATATAAAAATTACATTACTAAAAACAATCATCAGCCTTGCGCGAATCCTACAGAACAAGGTTGTTATCGCAGCGTAACAGCGGACCTAGTCATTTTCCACGCTGACCGTGATCACAGTTTTGTTAAATAAAATCGCAGTAGTCAGTACAATCTCACAGGCGATTACCATCACACAAATTTTGATTAATTTCGCACTAGTCACTAGAATAACACGTATGTGCGCACGTGTCACGGGACCTGTCGTTCAAGCGTTCCTTTAACGCCGCATGCTCTTACCTCGTGTTTGTTTGCGCGCGTATACAATCGCGTTTGGCAAGGAGATAAATAGCTCTTCATTTCTGTTGATGGTGCTTTAAACATCTGCCTACTTGCAGATGCGTATGTGCCGTCGCAGAAAAGTATTCACCTTTTTTAGTTCAGGTGCAAACTATCTAGTGAGCAGCAGAATAGAACATTGTTGGAGTTACGGGTGTAAAATCTAAAACAAACGCCTACCCTCACTGCTGCAACATGATTTGCACCCGTCTTTAGACGCGAAAGGCTCGAGAGGGCTACCCTCCCCATCAACTTTCAATCCTTGCAACTTACTAGACCAGCTATATCCAACCGAAATTGCTTACTGAACCCAAAATTATGCTTCTAGCTTAACAAGGGTCGCACGCTGAATGACATCAATGATGACCGCACATTGATTGGCTTACTTTTATCATAGCAAACTAAATTTAATTTAGCTAAGGTAATGAAAGCGTTCGAATCCTACCTGCAAAGATAACGACTATTTGGCACCTGTAACCATTCCATAAGTGGAAAGTATGATTTCATAGGCAAGTTTAATGCCAATTGAACATGGGCAGAAATCGGAAAACTAGTAAATTATTTTGCACCAAGATGTCAATGAAAGTATGGAAGTCTTCCAGCACGCGGTACAGATGTCATAACGTGGCATTGAGGACCACATGCGCCAAAAGTGCCAAATTTAAGATTATCAAAATAAGGACAAGCTATCATTATGTAGACCAGGGGTCACCAACGTGGTGCCCGCGGGCACCAAGTCGCCCACAAGGGCCATGTGCGTCGCCCGCGGGCCTGTTCTAAAAATAAGATTAGCATGGTCGATGTGTTCACATTAACAGATATCAATACTAAAATAATTAAAGGTAAATTGAGCAAAATTTTTATTTCAAAAGTGGGTATCAAACTAGTAGCCCTTCGCACGAATCGGTGCACTAGAAGTAGCTCGTAGTTTCAACAAGGTTGGTAACCCCTCGTGTAGACTATCTAAATTACAGCGAAAACCTAACTGGGCCGCATGCGGTCCGAGTGCCGCGGGTTGGACGTAGCTGTTCTGGATGATATGTAAAACAAAAACTACGCTCTGGTCTGATTCGCGATATCCCAGCCATCTTATAAATCTCNAGAGGAGTCCAAGGCTGGTTACGGGCCTTATACATAAGTCAGAAATGCGAAAACGTTAAAAAGTGTTAAACAAAAGGAAATACGTAGAAAGTCAGTTGAAACAAATCTACCAAATATCACGCGTTCTAGCATAATGTTTAAGTGGTTTTACTACGTTTCATGCACTGACTGCCTCATTGTCATTTGTGCGAATTTGCTGCAACTTTGAAATGATTTTACTGTTAAATCTCACATTTGTTTCTGTTTTTTTTCAGATCCAACAGATCCCTATTTGACCATTACCGAAAACCTCAAAAATCTGACCCTTACTTCAGGCGACACAGCAACTTTTCGATGCAAAGTAGAAGGTCACCCGCCAAATATCCACTTTACCTGGTAAGAGTTTATTGTGCAAATTTTTATTTTGCTCTATCCTTCTGTCCAATATGAGCTCGTATGATTAAAAGATAGGTAACTTCAGCATCGCCCCTTCTTAAGACTGTATTTAATGCTGGACACGTTTTGCTGTGTGAAACATTAATCGTTTCAATATCAGAGTCATAGTATAGTTGAATCAAGCTTTGTTATACGCCAGCAGCAAACTACTGCGTTGCTTGTGTAAAACTCGTCCAGTCTCTTCAAAACATATCATGCACTGCATTTGTTATTGATGAAATAAATTTGGGAAAACTCTAAATATGCATACCAGTGTTTCAATCTAACTGCAAACGCCGTCGCTTAATTTGACAAGGTGTTCAGCTTGGTTGCAAGTGCTTCGCAAATCGATCTTTCTTTATGAACTTCAGGTACAAGGATCAGGAATTGCTGTCTGTCGGCGGCAACGTGCGTTATCAAATCAGAAACAAAACTTGGGGTTCGAGGCTTAAAATATCGGATGTCTTCACCAGCGACTCGGGGTGGTACAGATGTGAAGCGACCAACAGGGACAGAAGGGTCTACACGAACGCCTATCTCGATGTGTCCTTCAGTGAGTTTTTTCCTGTATTGTATTGGTAGCATTGGTCAAAGTCTGATTTTCCCTCTTGTTGGGAAGGCTTAGATGAAGCCCTTTGTTCAAGGAACACCAAGGCGGTTTACACAGTAGTTGTTGTTTGGGATCGATCACTCAACCTTTCAGTTAATAGACGGGCACGGTACTACTGAGTTTTTTGCCCTCAACCCAAGACGCACTAGGGGACTTTAGTGTGTAGCGCGTTGACGTTTTCGAGGTTTTCATTCCATTTCTTCTATAAACATCACGCACAATTTTCCACTGCGCCAATCACGAAAGCCACGGTTTCTACGGTGTCTGAGAAAGTATAGAAAAATTTGGTGATTTTCCAGGCTTTTGGGTCTGTTAGTATGGAAAAAGAAAATAATTTTCCGTACCTGATCGTCTGATATGCATTTTCATGATTGATAATTTTACTTTCATCATGTTAACTATTATAGTGCCTGCATTTGACCTGGGTATGTCATTTGGAAAAGTTTTAGTCTGGAAACGTCCGGAAAAAGTCTGGAAATTTATATTAAAAATTGCGTAGGAACCCTGTGTACTGTGTTGTGTGCAGGATTGTCGCCAAGTGTTTGATCAAACATTCAAAAGTGGAAAAGGTACACTGCAGACCAATTTCCTTCCTATCGCATTTGGTGTATGTAGTAATTTTTAGAACGTTGGTGATTAAACGTGCTTGTTTATAAGAACCTCCCCACAAGAAAAAAACTGTACCATTCGTGCGTTGACTTTGCCAAACATTTACAAGTTGTTCTTGTACATTTTAGATGCACTTCCGCCAGGCCAGGAATCGACCATCAAAGAGTAAGTAGACGTGTGTGGTTTCGGATCTGATTTAAATAAAATGTCTGATTTATTTTTTCAAAAGCAGTGTTGGTGTTGCACAGTACGAATCAGTGAAACGCTTATGTACGATTGTGGGTACAACTTCGCGTTCGGACATTATACTTCAGGCATGATTACCTACAAAGTACTTTTAGAAAAAGTTCGCCCACGTTAAACTCACCTTATGTTTTCTTTCGCTGTTGACATGCAATGCATGTGAGGTGCTCACTACATTAAACAGTCCATTGAATCGAGTCCTAGTTATACATATACAACGTTCCTAACGCTGTAATTTGCGTGCAGCCAGAACTCAATGATTTTTGGAAAAGACGAGAGGTCGTGGCCAGGTGAAAATCGTGAAACATTGTCGTAATCTTGGGTCCTACAAGTTAAAATTTTGAATACTGGGTGGTCTTGCGCAAAATCTCCAACATGCTCACAAGATTTGTGGCGAACTTTAGAAGTGAAGGCAACATTCTGCTCTGTTTTGCAATTAAAACATGAACATTGTATATTTCGGTTTCTAAGGAAAATGCTTCATTGCCTAAAATCAAGTGAAGACACTGTTTACACCAAAAGATTTAACTGATGTTTAGCGTCCTATTCAACTTGTCTTAAACGCTATTCAGTTTTCCAAACTTTTTGAAATAATCCCATCATGTGACAGAAGTGCGTTTGAAAACATGGTAATTATAATGAAAGAGTTGTTATACCCAAATAAGCTGGTGCACTTCAGAAGTGAAATGCCCATTCATTCCCTTGCAAGTGCATTTGATGCCTGGGCACAAGAGAAGCATCGTTGGCGATTTCAGAGAGCGCGGGCGGCAAAAATCCTTTATTCTTAAGGCTTTCATCCACCCTCTTACTTACGGTGCTCAAAATTAATTAGTGTTGGGGGGGGTCAATCTTTCTTCACTGCGGTGACGCAAGCATAATAGACCAAAAAGCGCTCTCTGACCCGGACGTCACCGCATTTTTGCGATAAGCGAGAAGATAATCTTGATCAATGGCTCGTTCTTGGTTGCTAGTTGTCACACACGTTACGATTAATGCTTTTTTTGGAGCGGTTATTTCTTACATTAGGCCGCGCTGAGGCTGAAGGCAACGTGTTCCGAGTCCGACAGCGCACAGCATTCGGCCACAATCGACAAAACGCGAAAATCGCTCTCCGCACCATTGTCGCGACGCCCAGACGAGAAGTCAGACAACACATTAGCAAAGCAACCAAACCTTTGTTTTGAGTGATTAGTGATTGACACACAACGGATTTTGTAATTTTGGCTGATAGCTTCGTGGTGATTGCATTGGTGTAGTCACTGCAAAATTCTCAAGCCGACAAACCTCGTACGTAATGGTATAAAAGCTGTACCAGTGGCGTAGCCAGCCCAAAATTAGGAAGGGGGCTAATCGCTTGACTTTAAGTGATCAGCAGTATTTTGTTTGGGACACCGTCTCTCAAAGCACGAAATGACAAGATATGCTCGAAATTTTTGGGGCCATGACCCCCTTTCCCCCCTTGGCTACGCCTATGAGTTGTACGACGACTTCTGCAAATCGGAGATTTAAATGCACTTCTCGTGCAAGAGCGGCATTGAAAACTTTCTTTTGTTCTTTCTCAGTCATTTCCTGAAAGGAAAATGTGAGATTTACACGGGATTTGCCTGCGCGGAATACTTTAAAGGCCGCTTCGTTTACGTCGAAGCTTTCTTGACCCAAACAAAGATGGAGGAGCAAATAACGGCGGCACTTGGAGCCATAGGTAATGGAAAATACGCCAGTGCTGGATAGTAAACATTGTTCAGCATGCAAAGTTATCCGCCAGTACTTAATTCTTTACTCGTTTTAATACCGCAGAGCTTTGTTTCATTCAACTTGCGATATGTTTGAAATATTCAGCGTCAAGCCACCACAAGGGTGACGCACCCGAATCTGATCGCAATTTGCTTTGCTAGGAAGATGATGCAAGGTTTTGACCGAATGTTCATGTTTGAAATATAGTCGTGGGCGTCGGAAGGGGAGCCAAGCCGTCCCTGGAATTTGAAAATTTTAGCAAAAAAAGGTCGTTTTCTTTGTTTCGAGTTGGAAAAAACAAATTTCACCACTTTTGCCCCGCTCCTTGGAAAAATCCTTCCGACGCCCATGAATATAGCCAGAAAAGTATGCCTAGCAGCGATATCCGCAACGGATCTGTCAACACGACTGTTCGGCAACGTAGCGTAGTTTAACATTTTATCCCTCGAGTCCATTGCTTGGTTTTGGCTAATGACGCAACATGTCAGTAACGTCGATCAAAAAAACTTTTATGAATTTAATAACGAAAAAAATCTGTTATTGTGAATCTAAGAAAATAATATAAAAGTAAAGTGAAGCTGGTTTGAATTGATGCCAAAGCGATTGCAGTCACACATCTCTTTTATTTGCAGTAAATATGGAAGGCATATCAGGCCGCTGCAAGCAGTACTCCAAAAAAGCTTTCTGCTACTTCGTTTTTCCTCCGTGCGCGGACCAGAAGTCAGGCGGTGATCCCAGTCCTGCTTACCTTTGTCGCGAGGACTGCGAACTTCTGCAATACGACGTTTGTGGAACTGAATTTAAACAAGAAGACAACCAGCTTATTGCAGTAAGCTTTTAAGGGGAATGCTTTGATTGCTCAAAAATTGCAGTAAAATTCAAGATATTTGGGCCAACTGCTGCTGTAAAAGTGAGAATATCAAAAAGTTTGGAAAGCTTTTTGTAACATTTTATCACGTGCTTGGACATATGCAGTGGCGTAACTGATGGAGGAAGAGGGGCGAATCGCCCCCCCCCTGGCAAGCTAAATACGAAAGCCCGGCCCCCACTTAGCTTATATTTCGGTTTTAGTATTCCTTTGGTTTTCACTAGATTGTTTTTTTTTGCATTTTTTGGAGTATTTTCCGGTGATTTAGGGTTGTAGTGTAGGTATCCACAACCGGATTCACCATTATTTCTCCCATGTTTTTTGGGTGTTGCCTAGTTGGTCCCCTGCAGTAGCCAGTGGGCCCATTTCAACTTCGTTTTCCCCTTGGTTCAAAACTCTAGTTACACCACTGCATATACGAGATGTCGGCCTCAAATGAAGCATATGCGGTCATAAATGTAAGTGTTCTTCTTTTATTGGGCGGTGACGTTTTTGCGAAGAAAAACGCTGCTCTAGCAAGAAGCATGTAAGCGCATTTGCAGCATCTTTTACCGCAATCCAAATTGATTTGTTGCGTTTTGCAAGAATCTTTCCACGCTAGCCTTTGCTGCAAATTCGCAGCTCGCGCAAGTAACGCACGATTCGTTCGCTTTGTTGGCATCATCCTGGATTTTCAAACCGATGTCATCCATCCATGCTGCCAAGCTTTTACTGAGTGGACGATCTGACCGAAAGGGCCCTTGCTTGACAGAGCGAGTCAAGCACGTGACTGCGCCGTTTTTGCAAAAGCAAGTAACAGTTTGCGGTTCGACACCGTTAACGTGTCGAATTTCTTCGGTCGAGACAGCGTTGCTGCTCCACAGCAACCAGAAACGCGTGTATCGCTTTCGCTAGCTATTGTCCCAAGCTGCTATTTCTGAGCAAACGAGCAGGAATTCAACGATATCAGGGAACTGCCGCACACTGAAAGTTTGGTTGCGAACTGACCGTTCGAAATTCGGCGCAAGAGGCAACTCAACGCTGCCACTTGGGTGCGTTCGAGTTTGTCCTCTGATTGGCGAGTTTGACTTTAAACATCAGCAAATTAATTCCTGTGAAAACAAGCTTTGTAATAGCAGCTTGAAGACAGTGACTTAAAGTGGTCACTGGAACTAAATCAGTGTGGTGGAAAATTGGCAGGTCCTCAGCTGTAGTTCCTGCACTCGTTTCAACAAAATGATAAACTGCCTGGTGAATCTTTAATTGACAGTGGTTTGAACAAAACTTTAAAAATATTTACGAGTCTTGCTGGGAATTACGTTACTTGCTACCGTTTCAGCATTTACTGTTTTGAGCAGTACCAAAGGTTATCAAATAATGTTATGCAATGCAAACAGTAGGCTGATGAAAACAAACTAATTTGGAGTTTGCTCGCATCATCTCCATTGAACGCTGTCAAAAAATTTACCAAAGTCATTTCTGAAACATATGCGGCAGCAGCTGGGCTTTGCAGAGTTATATGAGTTTGCTGCCTGAAGCAAAGTTTCTATAGACGACCGAAAAGGATTTACTCGGTTATGGTATCGTCTCAGAAACTGCTTCTGTAAACAATTTTGATTGCATAAGGATTCTGTTTGAATAAAAATTAAAAATGGGCGATTACCGCAACATCGATTTCCACTTTATGATTACATTGAGCTGCTGGCCCTTGTGGTCAATTGTCACGGAAATGTGGACAGATGCAGGGAAAACAAAGTTACGAAAGCAGAGGATGGTAGGCAGATTCCTCGAAAACCCAGCATCAATTCTGATTGCATCAGATTTGAATAAAACAAAGTGCTAGTTCTCTGGATAATTCGATTGCGAATCGCTGTCTGTCTTCTGTCCAGGAAATCAGGAAATCGGCGGACTGCTCGATACTACCTCCGACCACGTCGGCCCACACAGCGTGCACGAAGATCGGCCTTCCCAGCGTCGTAAACGGCGCCCACAAGTGTTACAACAGATCGGGAAAGTCGTACAGAGGAACGCTGAGCATTACTCAAAGCGGAGACGTTTGTAGCCCGTGGCCAACATCCTTGCTGGTCTCTGTAAGTTCATTGGAAATATTGAACTCAATGTTCGAAGCAGCTTGAAAGCCTGAAGCCTTTCTTAACCATGTACCTTTTGTGAGTGTATGCCATGGGATATGGCAGCAACTTTTTATTTTAAGCCTGGTGAAAAATAGGCTTTGAAAGCAGCAGTTGACCAACGTTTTGTTGCAGGCGCTTCTAAATGTTTGCTGGGCTTCATCTGTAACTTTGCCTTAATATATTTATTCTAATGAAGATCTTACGCAGGCATTCGTTTTAATTCGGCATGCTGCACACACAGCGACGTGCGACTTCGACCGTCTCACTGATCACAGAAAGTGATGATTAGAATTTTTTTCTTCGCGATAATTTCCTTCTCACTTTGCTCATAAGACGCTTATTACGATAACTGTCCTGAATTTTTTTACTTTTCGATTGGTATTACGCCCAGTCACAAATTTGCCAAAGAGATTTGTGGAAAGACCCGTATCCCTGAAAAATTTATTAAACCTTTGTAGAGGCTTGTGCGCAAAAGTATCCACAGAAAAATGATGGGCTGTGGTCAACGCTTTGCTATTTGCGTTTAGAATCCATTCAGAGCTTAGCAAAAAAGTGAAAAGGCGTTATAGAAAAGAATTAAACTGTTGCACCAAAAGGAAATTAATTGCCGGACTTACTAAAAGTCCAACGCACGTGAAGCCTCGCTCGGGTCATGTCTGTGAAAAACGAAAGTTTTAAAGTAAGGGTTCTTAGTCAGGAGTAAACTTGCACCTGGAGGTAAATTTCACTCAACATATACTGAACCTTGATTTATAAAAAACGTATATTTTTTTATCATTCAAAAGTGAAAGTGCTGCATTGGATTATGCTTCAAATTCAAACCTGACGTTAACTTTATGCCTTACCTGCTTCTCTCTACACGAGTAGGATACTATTTTTATTTCAGCAGCATGTGCTTGTTGCAGTATTCACTTTCAAGACTATAATTATAAACAAAAAACTAACAACATTGTGTGTTTTATTGGTCATTTGAACGAAGTCCATTTGTTGGGCCACTGCATTTATTTCTTGTTATCAAAGTTGTTGGGAGTAAATATTTATTTTTAAATATTGTCAATGAGTAAAAACAGGAAAAAGTTAAGAACTCCTGCGTTTAAAGAAATCTAGTCCCAGCAGCTTGGATGCCTGAACTGTGGTTCTAAATTCAGTGGTTGGAAACAGACCGCGTTTTTTTTCAGTATCCGCACCTTTCTGGTGGACACAATTTTTGTCGCAATCCAGGAGGCGAGCGAGACGCCCCTTGGTGCTACGTCAGAAACGGTACAAAAACTGAAAACTGCCAAGTCCCGCAATGCAGTAAGTCCAGTCAATCATCTTTTGTCAATCACTCTCATCTCATGATTTCGTTAATTGACTCTCCGCTCTTCAGATTCCGTTAATTTACTCCCCGCTCTTCAGATTCCTGTAATTTACTCCCCGCATTTCAGATTTTGTTCCAACGGAATCACCTGACTTCGTGACGATCCTCATCCCTGCCGTCAGCGTCCCCCTCTTGCTCGGTTGCTTGGTGATAGTCTTCTGCGTCGCCTGCCGCAAACGGAAGAAGTCAGCCAACCAGGCGAAAGGGCTTCAAGTGGAAACAAAGCAGCTTTCAGTCAAGAAGGTAGAGCCGCGATTGCAAATTAGCGTCTACTTGCGTTGCAGTTGTGACAGTGGCGTAGCCAGCCCAAAATTTGTGGGGGGAATGTTTGCCTTTAGGCGAGCAACAGTATTTTTGTTTGTGACGCCGCTTCTCAAAGCACAACATGACTGAATATGCTAAAAATATGGGGGAGCCACGACCCCCTGGGCCACCCCTGACTACGCCTATGAGTTGCGATTCCCGATAACCCACCTTGCAGCGATATCAAGTTTTAAATCTTGAAGAACATGCTGCATTAGCTTTGGCCCCGCGTCAACCTGGTATTCACAGCCATCTCATCGCTGTACGCTATTCGCTTAAACTAGCCAATGCAAGCTGTTTAGGTACAACGCAATCAGAAAAACAAACATTTGTTCGCTGTCATACGACCTAAAACTGCAGTGAATATTGGACATCTGGTCGTTTTTTTCAGACTAAGGTGCCTGAATTGAGCCCAAACGTTATTCATTCCCTGGGAGAGCTGGGCGATGGAAAGTATGGCAAAGTTTTCAAGGCCCAGATCCTCAGCAATTTGCACTACTGCCCTAACGACCCGGTAAGTGCCAAACTTTAATATCTGGCGCATTTGCATGGTTCAGTGACCTCGCATTGACCTTTTTTTTGCGGAACGTCATTGTCGGAGTAGAAACCGATTTCAGTAAATACTCATGATCAGTACTTATTGACAGGTGGCAGTTAAAAAGTTGTCCGAACGAGTTCTGCCAGCACAGTTACAGGATTTCCAGCGGGAAATGGAGACTTTCTCAGAGTTGCAGCATCCAAACGTTGCCTGTTTGAAGGTGGGTCTTACTTTTCCTCAAAATACGCCAAATATTTTGATGTTTCGTTAATGGCAACAAATAAAACAACATTGTTTTGTAGTTATGGAATTTTAAAAAAACAGCTAGAACTGAATCCGTTTTTTCTCTTGAATAACAATGTTTCACTTTTCCTATATGAAAATATTTTTGGTAGAGTATTCTAGTTTTCCACAAGGAAGATTTTAAACCTTCTCCGGACCGCTTGTTCCAAAATTGTGTTACCCATGTATTTAAAATATTTGATTGTTCATATCAGGTGTTGCCAACAATATCGTATAGAATAACTCTTACCCGTAAAACTTCCGCACTTTTTATGGTTAGAGGTGACCATTTATGGATAGGCCGCATGTCTATTTTAAGCATATAGAGCAGGGGTCTCCAAATTTTTTTTTCCGAGGGCCACATATGGTAATACAGAACATGTCGAGTGCCGGACGTCTTACGCGATGTGATTGTTGCCGGTTATGTTATATTCTACCAAATAAAAATTTGTTTCGTAAGTATTGCATGTTATTCTTTCATCATTGACAAAATGGTTTCGCGGGACGGATGAAATGACTTCGCGGGCCACATCTGGCCCGCGGGCAGTAGTTTGGAGACCCCTGATATAGAGTATTTTGAATCTACGAACCTCTGTGTTTTCAGCATCTTACGATTTCGTTTTGAAAAAAAGCTTGCGTCAAGGGTGTTCTCGAAAAGGTGTCAACTGCGCAGTTTACGTATTCAAATCTGTTTGAGAAAGAACTGTTTTCGGCAGTTTTTGAACTGCCGTTCGAGTTCGTCTGCAGCAACCCCGCTGTCGAGCGATGCAGCGGCGGAACGCTGATGAAATACAGGATGCCCTTACATCGCGCTTTGCTTCGGTGAAGCTGTCAACGCAAAATTTTTTAATCGTGGTTGGACAAACTCTGTTGCCGTAGGCGGTGGTTGTGCATCCGAGTTTGAGGTGCATGGTGTTCGAGTACACTGGCGGCTGCGACTTGCACGAGTACCTGACCATGCACTCGCCCCAAGCCGACTTTGCCAAGCCTCCGAGCAGCTCCAGCAGCCACGCTTCCACCATTCTGGAGCAGGTGGATTTTTTCCGAATGGGGATTCAGGTAAAAACGTCGACCGGCGTTGCCAGGCCTGGTGAAAACTGTCAGTCTCCATTTTTTGTAGACATTTCTGTTGAATCGTGTGGTGATTCTAAGATAAAGTACGTCAATACAGCGCTCGTGGCGTCTGTGATGTTGTCAGAAAACGGAAGTGCAATGTATGTTTTGTCAGAAAGTGCTTATCGCTTTCTCATTATTACTGTGTTCCCATTTTCCCCAAAAAATTAGGAAAACTCCCATTTCTGCAATTGGAAATATTTTTTGAATCGCATTTTTAAGCCTCAACTATAATATTTTTTCTCAAGATTGCTTTCACTTTTTCGTGATACGAAATTGACAAGCTATTTGGCTATTGCACGCATAACTTATAAACATTTCGCTTGGAGTTTTTTGTTATAAAATTTTACCATAACGGTACTGTGCGTTTTTATCTGCTCAATATTTTGTGTACAATGCCGCCCGCCAGTTGATCTTATCTAAACGTTTCGACTGTGCTGCAATTAACGACCAAATGCCCTTTCTTTGAACTCTGCCGTAGGTGGCAGCTGGGATGGAATATTTGTCCAGTCACAACTTCATCCACCGTGACCTGGCCGCAAGGAACGTACTGGTGTGCGGAAACATGGATTTAAAAATCAGCAATCTGGGAGTGGTTCGCGATTGCTACCTGTCGTGCTATTATCGATCGCCTCAAGGAGGTCACATGTTGCCTATCAGGTTGGTGTTTGGTAGAACGTGCAACTTAGCTGTTGTTTGTACATACCGCAGTCAATCGGAACAAAAAATTCTAACCTGGACCTTAATTGCACAGAATAAGCATACCTTCGAAATCCTGTTTCTTAGCGAAGTTCAGGGCGAATAAATTTCGCGGCTTATTTTAGCCGCGTACAGCTTGAACAACTACCTGAAAAAGATTGATTTACTTACGACGTAAATATCTTCGCAAATAAAAACGCATTCTACGAACAGAATTTTTTTCAACTTGTGTGTTGACGAATGGAGCGCCAACGTTTGATACAGTTGCATTATTGAGAAAAAATGGCTACTTTTTGCCACGGCGCGACGATAAGATTTGCAAAGCTGATGTGTCGTGTTCTTCCGAGCGATAATATCAGCTGCTGAAATACCTGCAGCTTCATGAGATAATAAGTTTGCGGTGAATAGCGTCGGAAATGGGCCATATTTGGGTCTGTTTGTTTTAAATATGTTTTACTTGATGTACTCAAACTGCCCATAAACAATGCGGTAAAAAATGAAATGACGGCAAGTTTCTTTCATATGCTTAAAGCAGCGTCTGTTTTTTACCTGGAATCTAAGGCTGCCGTATTTTATCATTCGAAAGAAGGACACGTTTCGATGACATTCACATCATAACATCCACAACATTTCGACCTACGTGCTCTAATCAGAACACCGACGAACTTCGCGAACACAGCCCATCACAGTACACAAGCCACTCACTATCACGTTGAAAAATAAGCTACAGTTTGTATTTAAACACGTATAAAAAGCAAAATGGAGAATTTTTTGTATTTTGAAAGACGTTTTGTTTTTCTTTAAAAAAGAAGACACATGGCCGCTCTGGTGTAATCCTTGTTTTTAGGCAGTTGTAAATTACGGATTGTAAAAAGTCACGTCTTTTTGCCACGCAATGCAAAAATACAGTAGTTGATTGATTTATATCCCATCAGATGGATGGCGCCAGAGTCGCTTCAGAACTGGAAGTTTTCCGACAAAAGCGCAGTGTGGTCGTTGGGGGTCCTGCTGTGGGAAATGTTCAGCTACGGCCTTCAACCCTACTGCGGGTACAGCAACCACGAGGTAAAATTTTCAGTGAAAAAGTTCGCCTCGTGCGGTTCTGCTGGTATTTGTTGTTGCAACGAAGCATCTTCGTCGAACGCGCATGAATTGCTAAATCCTGGCGTTCGATGCAAGCTTTGCTCGACACGTCGAAAAACAACAATCAACAAGATCTGGTTTCACGAACCGAAGCGAATTCTGCCCACAACGCATTTTTACAATTCGTGGTTTTACAGTTCAGCATCAAGCATGTGCTTTGAAGAATTGCAGTTTCATTCCTTGTTCAAATGGAATATGCTGAAACATAAGTTCGATTGATGCACATTGCATGGTCTGGGCCTATGTATATTTTTCCCTCCACAAGATTTGCGTTTTATGCACTAATGACTTTTTAAACATCCAGCAGTCTGCACCATCTTGGGTAAACGAAATGAAAGAATGTTGAAAAAAATTATAACGTCCAAACCAAATGAAGCGTAGCGTAGGGCAAACTTCAAAAGTTACCAACTTCATTACAATAAATTTTCTGCTGCCTTTTCTTTGCAATAAACTCATATTGACTCTTGAAGTTTTAACTTCAGAATTTTTGTTGAGTTAGACAGCTCCAACTCATGTAAGTAAAACTAAGGAAAGCAAGTCAGAGGGTCGAAGCAGCTAAAAATCCTTTTCTGTAATTACTTGTTGCAGAGGTACAGACTTCATTTGGAATT